>ERZ777011.70-NODE-70-length-153008-cov-13.913359_pt1 | contig 153008 bp, 135 predicted proteins | sample MGYA00374964_ERZ777011 | MGnify/ENA primary metagenome ERZ777011 (study PRJEB29310, sample SAMD00008975) | mouse gut metagenome | study: EMG produced TPA metagenomics assembly of the Metagenome analysis of fecal microbiota from mouse which was promoted... | reverse complement strand
GCTTAAATACAAGATTTGTGTGTTATGAGGTTTAAAAGGAAGTGTCAAACTCCCGCCTTTGTGGCGGTAAGATGGCTTGGTGTACACATTTAACACTGTTCCTGTTCTGCAGGTAAAAGGTTACATATTTTTTCAGGGATTTCAAGCAAGCTGACAAAATCAGAAATGATTTTGCAGGATTGGAATGCGGAAAATTTATTTTACTTTGTAAAAGTGGTATGTTATATTAAATCCACCATCAAATCAATCTTTCGTACAAGTGCATGAAAGTCTTGTATTCATAGCATGAAAGGATACCCTGTATGTTTCAGTCATTATTTCAATATATTGAAGTTCATCTGGATCAAAAAGTCGATATCGGTGATGCTGCAAAATCTGCCGGATATTCTGCGTCACATCTGCACAGGCTTTTTACATTTGCGTATGGCATCTCTGTCGCTGATTACATTCGAAAAAGAAAACTTACCAACAGCTTACCTCTTTTACTGGATCGCAGTAAAAGTATATTAGAGATTGCTATGGTTTGCGGTTATGAATATGAACAATCCTTTTCTCGCGCGTTTAAGGATGAATTTGGCATGACTCCCGGAAAATACCGCATGACGCAGCCTATCCTTAATATAACCCCGCCCATCCACGATTATGGATATACATGCGGCAGCGGCCTATTATTTGGTCCTGAGTTTGTCATGTTCCCCGAAATCACGCTGATTGGAACAGAACATGATATTCCTTATCAGGACTCATTGTGGCTCTGTCCGGAAGTTGCCTTACGTTTCTGGGATCACGATAGGCACCTCATTCAAAACATGACAAACAATCATGTATATTATGGGCTAACGCATCATCTTGGAGCAGGATACTCTTACTCAAAATACATGACTGCAGTAGCGTGTGATCATACAAATGAAATTCCGGAAGGTATGAAGGCAGAATCTTTCGGGGGATATTCCTGCATAAAATTTCATTACATTGGCAGGCATCACTACCGGGAACTTTCACAGGAAACGGCACAAGCTATGTATGCTGCCATCGGAGAATACTGTCATACAGAAGATCCACCCTCCAAGATCCATCTGGAGAAAATAGACATCGACGAATTTGACGGCGAATACTGTCTTTTTGAGTTTTATATGCCTCTAAAAAAAGATTCTCATACAACATGATTAAAAAAGTTCATTTTTTACAATGCCGCTGCGATATATTAAAAACGTCGGGCACAACAAAATATTATTACAGAAAAAGATTTGGAGGTACAAAATGCAAAGTATAAGAATTTATGAAATGCCCTCTTGTAAAATGGTTTCCTCGGGAAAAGGGATGTTTGGAGACGGAAATTTCGCGCTATTTGAAGAATGGTTCTCCTCACAAAATCGCGGCCTTTTTCCCAAAGATTTTCTGTATTGGGCTGGAGACGGATTTGTTTGGCTGTATCAATATGAAGATGGAATGACGGTACCGCCGGAATTGGAGATAGTTGATTTTCAAGGAGGTCTTTATGCTGTTGCAACAGACATCGACCAAAAAACAGATAAGGATCATATGAATGCTGAAGTGGACAAGTTCCTGAGTGAAAATGGGCTTGAACGCGATCCGTCGCGCCCTGAGCTGGGGAATATCATCACCTCACCGCTTGTGCAAAAAATAATGGGATACGAGCAGATGGACTATTATACTCCTATTAAAGCAAGACAGTAACAGTCCACAACTGTGAGTTGCGTGATAAGCTGAAAAAACAACCTGCCATATATGGACTTTCCATGATGCCGCGGGCATAATAATGACACAGTATATTACTGCTATTAGAAAGCCAAAGGAGAAGACAGCTATGTTTGATGTCAAAAAAATGGGAGAGCAGATTGCACATCTGCGCAGGGAACACAACTACACGCAAGAACAGCTCGCGGAAAAACTAAAAGTTTCACCGCAGGCAGTCAGTAAATGGGAGAATGGAAAGGCAATACCCGAAACGCCGATGCTTTATGATCTATCCAGACTTTTCAACTGTTCTGTGGACAGGATTCTTGATCCGTTGTCATGTGCTTTACACAATATGGACTTTCATTATGAATTTGTCCTTAAACCGCGAATCCCCGCAGCTGATTATTCCGGTCCTGAGTGGCCTAAAAGCATCTCATCTGCTTCTCTCTTAGCTGCGATCAAATTGTTTTTTGGTTTGGAGGCGCGCAAGGACATAAAAGGTTGTCAGATCAACGATGACGAAGAATACATTTTGCAGTCAGCTATTACGAATGTATGCTTTGGCTATTCCTATGCCCCCGATCCATGTATTCATGATAGTTTTTTACTATACGGCTTGGATTATGAGCTCCATACAAAGGCAGATCACGCAGAAGATGAATTGATTGCTCTCGCCTGCAAACAGATTGAACACGGCTATCCTGTTATAATAATCCCCAAGGAGTATACGGACACGATTCTGGCCATCGGATTTTCCGACCATGGACAAACTTTAATAGGATTAGGATTTTTAGAGGGTGATGATCAAAAAAATGCAGGCATAAACTTTGACCAACTTCATCAATACTCAGGATGGTACAAGTCGGACTGCGATATGATGATATTGAAGCCAGCAAGTGAAAAAATGTCTTTGGAGCAGACATGTGATCATGCGCTCCATCGGGGGATAAAGTTGTTATCCAATACCAAACATTGCGGAGAAGATAAAATGCAGGGCTACGGTTTGGTCATTTACCAAAACTGGTGTAATCTGCTTAGGGAAGAAAACCAAAGAGATGCAGATCAAATGGAATGTATTTTCCCTCATGCGTTTATTCATTATGAAAATAAACTGCGAACAAAACAGTTTTTTGAACGATGCCAAAACATCATTCCCGGCATAGATAAGGAGCTAATGACCCTGGCAATCAACCAATATCATGACATAATATCCTCCGCAACAGAAATCGCAACCATTGCTCATGAACGTAACTCCTATGCCAAAGATTCTTTGAAAGAAAAGAGAAATCATCTCATTGAAATGCTTCGCAGAAGCCGTGAGCAGGAAGAACTTGCTTTATCTTATCTGGATAAAGCAGTTCCCCTATCAAAAGCCTATTGACATGATCACGGCATTGGACAGTGAATGCAGCAGAACGCTGCTCCAAAGATTTTTATTGCTTTTTTCATATAATAATCCGAGCGCAAATCCCGCGATGGCCTGCTCCGTCATAATCGTTTTGAAAGCATTGACCACGTTTCCGGACACACCGTCCCAAAGATAATAGGCAAATGGAAAATGATATAACCCAAATAAAATACCGGTGATGAAAACAGCTAAATAAGGTCGTTTCAGCGTATTTGTCAGGCATCTTTGCAGAATGCCTCGAAAGAAAAATTCTTCCGTAAATCCTGCTGTCACCATCATCAAAAACAGAAAAACAGGAAAATTTCTCAATATCTTCAAGATATTTAGGTCCGCCATAGATGTTTCTTCACTCAGGCTAAACACAAAAAAGATGATGCCTGTATAGATCAGGCATACCAGCAATATCTTCCATCCTGTTTTTTGATCAGGAAGCCTTACTCCGATTTCTCTAAGCGTTACAATGATTTTCTCTTTTCGTATTCTCGCTGTAATCAATAATGGCAGCAAGACGAGCAGCAGCCAATTTGTGGCTTCATTTACAACGGATATCTGAAACTGATTACTAATCATGGCAAGTGCAAAATAAAAGGAAAACCATGCGATACCAAAAAGCAATTCTGATTTCGTCCCTTGTTTCAGCTCAGGCTTTGCTTTTCTAAATATGACAAAGATAAATATCGTTATGATAACATAAAAGAAAATGATAATCGCCTCCCTGCGTACTTCATACTTTTGGGGGACACGAATTTCCCCCATCAATGCATCTTTCCTAGAAAAACCGAAAACTCTCAAAGTCAAAATGACTCCCCGGTAAGAAGACAAACGACACATCCCACTTGCCGCTTACAGGCTCTAAGGCAAATTCCTGCAGCATGTACTCTCCGCTTTCAGGAAATTCCACGATCTGCTTAATTTCCTCCGACCCATTATAAAAACGGATGTGAATGGTATTACTGCCGTTATGTGCCCTTCCCTTGACGGCCACTCCTTTAACAGCTCTCTTACCGAAATCCATGGCGGAAAATTCAAGAAATACATTATTGCCGATTCCTTCTACCCTGTCGCCGTTCTTCGTAAAGCTGTCGCCAAACACGCCGTCCGCTTCTCCCGCCATCAGCTCCTGCCATGCCTTCTCATATTTGGTAAAAGAAAAGCCCTTGATATGGATCTTCTGATAAACATGGAAGCTGATGGCTGTGTTTCCTTTCAGCCGCCTGTTCAACTTAAAAGTCTCCTCCTGATACACATTCCAGATAGAAGGCTTTTGATAAATCACATCCGCAACGATCTCGCTGCCAGCTTCTCCCGGAATGCCCTCCCAGATCTGAATGGGGTATTCGTTACCGTCCAGCGCAAAAATGGGAATGGTGATCTTATCGCTGCCCACGGTGCCAAAATCAAGATTTTCAAAACAGACAATGGTATCGCCGTCTCTCCCCGTCGCGACGCCTCTCTCGTTGCCGCAGCCGACATCGCCCTTTGCCACCGAAGTATACAGGCTGCCTGCCACAAAGTCATAAGGGTCAGTGTACGCCTGCCCGAAACCTTCTACAGAAAACTCAAGCTGAGACATCACTCTGGTCTTGTCCGTTCCGCTCTTTGACAAAGCAAACAGGCGGAACTCGCCGTCTCCTTTTGCCGTCATTACGGCACGGTTTCCTTCTGCCGTCAGACTGACCAGATTGACCGGTACCCCCGTATCGTTCACTGCACGGAAGGTCACTTCCTGATCGTCCGCCTGCGGCGGCTCTATCTGCGCTTCCACGGTAATGGCAGCATTGTCTTTTGTAAAATGCTGTCCGTTCAGGGATTTTAATACAATCTTACGCACGGGAACTTCTTCCGCTTTTCCCAGTACAATGGGCATTTCCTGATTCACTGTAAACGTAGCTGTTTTCTCGCCTGACTGTGCTTCACACTCACAAGCATAGCTCTCACAGACGACGATCGCGCCCTGCAAACCTTTCGCCGACACCTCGACTTTGATTTCCCCGGGCATCACATCCGCCTGCACGATCGCCAGCAGTTTGCCGTTAAACAATCTCCTGCTCACGCCTTTATAAGCATCGAAGTCCGTACTGTCCCCATTGTCAAGGCCGACCAACCTGCCCATTCCCGTCACTTTCACATGAATCCTGTCGCAGGCATTTTCCACGGGTATCCCGTTCTCGTCTACCGTAGTAATGGTAAAGAAAAGCAAATCCCTGCCGTCCGCCTTAACGCGGGTATTGTCGGGGACGATCACGATCTTTTTAGAATTGCCAAAGGAATGCTTCTCCTCTTTTGCCACTTCGTTGTCGTTATCATCATAGGCGATTGCCGTAAGCGTACCTTTTTCATAAGGGACCTGATAATCCGCAATGATATGGCGGCCGCTTCCGGGTTCATGCGTCAGCTGCTGCTTCCCGAGACTCTTTCCGTTCACAAAAAGCTCCACATACGGCGCATTGGAACACACGCGCACATCGATCAGCTGCCCTTCGTTAAAATCCCAGTACGGGAAAATATGTACCATCGGTTTCTGGCGATAATCCGTCCAAACCGACTGATATACGTAGTAAGAATCCTTGGGGAAGCCCGCCGTATCAATCTGCCCGAAATAAGAGTTTTTCGTATGATAAGGCGTGGGTTCTCCGATATAGTCAAAGCCCGACCAGAGAAACTGTCCCAGCGAAAATTCCAGATCCCTGTCAACCGTAGCGCAGATTTCCATAGATTTCGCGCTCCAGCTCGTCGAGCTGTTGCCGAGCGCTGAACACTGCTCGTCTTCCTCCGCAAGGATGCCCGCCTTTAATGGGAAATGATACACGCCCCTGCTCTGCACGATAGACGAAGTCTCGCTGCCGTAGATCACCCAGTCAGGGTGCGCTTTATGATGCTCCTCATAGTATTTCTCTGCGTAATTATAGCCCGGTATTTTCAAGATATCCGCACATTTTTGGGTATTTTCCCACGGCATATAGTTAGAGCCGAAGGTAACGCGCGCATTCTTCATGGGGTCATGCTTTTCCGCCTCGTCGCGCAGATAGCGGGTCAGTTCCATCCCGTGCGCATCCGCATGGGTATCATAGATCTCATTGCCGATGCTCCAAAAAATAATGCTTACATGATTCCGCTCACCCCTGATCCAGCTCGCCACATCCTTTGCGGACCAATCCTTGAAAAACCGCGCGTAATCATATTCTGTCTTCGGCTTCTCCCACATATCAAAGGCTTCTGAAATAATGAGCACGCCCATCTCGTCCGCAAGATCGAGTGCCTCCAGCGCCATCATATTGTGCGTACCCCTGACGGCATTTACACCCATTTCTTTTAAGATACGGAATTTACGCCGCATCGCTGACTTGTTAAATGCTGCTCCTAACGCACCCAAATCATGATGCTCACAGACGCCGTTTAGTTTGATGTGCCTGCCGTTTAAGAAAAAGCCCTTGTCCGTGGTGTATTCCACATAGCGGAAACCGATGCGCTGCACATCCTCATGCAGCGTCTCCCCGTCCACCAAAAGCGTCGTTTTCAGGGTATGGAGTACAGGCTCATCAATATCCCAAAGCCGCACGCCGCGCACACGAAAATACCGTACGATTGCAATTGTTCCATCCGGGTGAGTCGCTGCCCCTTTTGCAAAAGAATCGGCCGCCTTTTCCACAGGCTGCATTTCCACTTCATTGCCGTTCCCGTCAAAAAGCGTGAATGCAATCTGTGCACTGTCCTTTTTTTCGCCCGCGATCTCGGTCTCGATCCTCACCAAAAAGCTGTCATCGTCCTGCTTTTTGGAGCTGACATAGACCGCATTCTGCGGCAGATAAGTCTTCTCTGTTGTCTGGAACCACACGTTCCGATAAATACCCGCTCCTGAGTACCAGCGGCTGTTGGGGCTTAAGAAGCATACGCCCACTACAATTTCATTTTCTCCCGCCTGCAAAAAATCCGTGACGTCCAGCGTAAAGGAGGAGTAGCCATACTTCCACTCTCCAACCTTTGCACCGTTTAAATAAACTGTGCTGTCCATATAGATGCCTTCAAAGGTGATGAACACTCGCTTGTCATCCTGTCCGTATGTAAATGCTTTTCGGTACCAGCCCGTCCCGTCCTCATAGAGATTAAGCGTATCATAGATGAGCCAGTCGTGGGGGATATCCACCGCCTGAAATTCCTGTGATCTTGCCAACGCCTGTTCGTAAGTCGTGCCCGGCGCAGTCTTTAAGAAAGACCAGCCGCCGTTCCATAATATTTTTTTGTTCATCGTTCAGTTACTCCTTATAAATTTAACTCTAATCTTTTGACCGCCATTTCCATGTATTCTTCGGGGATGTCCAATCCGTTTACTTCCTCACCCGCTTCCTCACATAATTCTCTGGCAAGCATAATGCAGGCCGCGCTATGATCTTCCCCTGTATAGAGCAAATGTATGTTTAATCTTGTCCACCACGGCGCCTTTTGATCCAGTCCTGACAGTTCATATTCTTTTATAACCGTGTCCACATCGTATTCCAGTTGAAAAAATTCCTCCTGCCAGCCGCTTTTTGTCCCATGCAATATCATATATTGGCTTTTTCCGCCATGACCGATTGGAACGCCCACGGAACCGGGATTGACCCATTCTTTATTACCGACTGTGACACTTTCCTGTATGTGGGTGTGAGCGCCGATCAGCAAATCCACATCCACGTCTTTCAGGATTTTTTCCAGCTTTTCCTTATCCCCGCTAAGATACTCTCTGGAGGAGGCAGGCGAACCATGACAATAGCAAAAAGGAGGAAATCCTTCTTTTTCATAAAAGCCGCTGATAGCCAGACCTTCAAAAAAATCCAAATCAGACTCGGAAAGATTCTCGTATGTATAGAGAAGGCTTCCACTCGTGGAAGAATAAGTCCATACTTCCTGTGAATCTTTCCTGTGGTGCAGCATATAATCTTCCCGGTTTCCACGGATAAAACGGCAGGAATACTTTTTGTTCATATCATAAACAATCTGCATCGTTTTCTGCGGATAAGCACAGTCGCTTATGTAATCGCCGAGAAAAAGAAACTCATCCACATCTCTTTCTAAAGCATGTGCTATACAGGTCGCAAGCGCTGTGTGATTGCTGTGGATATCTCCAAGTACTGCGATTTTCATCTGCTTTTTCCTCATAATAAAAAGTCGTACATAAACTACGAAGCAAATAACAGAGTAAACTTTCCAAATGTGTTCCGAAACATATTATACCTTGAAATTTTACTGAAAAGCAATTGTAACTTTTGCAGTTATATTACAGTTACAATTTGAAAAACCCGCAATCTGCATATAAGGCAGACTGCGGGTTTTATCGTCCTTTTATCTTATTTCGCAGGAAGTTACTGTTCCATCTGCCTGCCCAAAAATCCTGCCGCCGACTGGATTAGCTTCTGCTCCACCTCTCCCATTCTGGACTTATGGTCCGTCTCCAACAGGATCACGGAACCGATCACATCGCCCTCGCAGATGATGGGGCTGATGGCCTCGTGATGAACGTCCTCAAGGTCGGTGCTGATCTGGATGAAATTCCTGTCTCCTCTGGCAGCTACCACACTCTCCCTGCGGTCAATTTTTTCCTCCAATTCCCTGCTGATGGACTTGCCTAACAGGTTTTTCATGCCGCCTGATACCGCGATAAACTGATCTCTGTCCGTAATCAGGGCGACATGGCCGGATACCTGCGCCATACTCTCCGCATACTGCTTGGCAAAAGTTCCCATCTCACCGATGGGAGAATATTTTTTGAGGATGATCTCGCCCTCTCTGTCCGTGTAAATTTCGAGGGGATCCGCCTCACGGATCCGCAAAGTTCTGCGGATCTCCTTGGGAATCACAATACGCCCCAGATCATCTATTCTTCTCACAATTCCTGTCGCTTTCATAAGTTTTCTTTCCTCCATTCCAACATTCCGAAGCATCTTTGGCTGTTATTTAATCAAGCACTGTGCCTGGTCTTTTTCGTTTTACTATTATTTGTAGCAGAGGAAATAATATACATACTCTTTGCAACAAGCGACGGATTGTGCTATTTTACTGTAAAGTATAATTAACAAATATTTGAACCCGAAAAAAGGTGCAAATAATCAAATCCGAAACACTATAAAAGGTGCAAATAATTGCTCAATAAACTTGCGAAATGGTACGAATTATGTTAAACTTTGAGTATTCACAGGCATTGGAGGTTTTTCTATGGAACGAATCGCAACACAAAAATTGATCGAATGGAATCATAGTAATCGCAGAAAGCCTCTGATGGTGTGGGGCGCAAGGCAGGTTGGCAAAACCTATCTGATCAAAGACATCTTTGCCGAAACCTTTTATAAAGATCAATATATCTACATTGACTGCAAAAAGGAAGATGAAGTACGCGAGTTTTGCACCGCAACAGCTAATGCCGAGAAAATCATTGAATATATTTCCCTGCTCAAAGGACAACCAATCACCGAAGATACCCTTCTAATTTTTGATGAGGTACAAGAATGCCCGAACATTATCTCTTCGCTCAAATATTTCTGTCAGGATTTCCGACAGATTCCTGTCATTGCCACGGGTTCCATGGTTCGCATCAAAATTCAGAGGGAGACTCACAAAAGGGGCACCGCTGGAAGCAGTCAGTTTTTGTTCCCGGTAGGAAAAATCGACCAGCTTAACATCTATCCCATGTCATTCGACGAATTTTTGTTGAACAGCAACAAAATATTATTTGAGACTGTTAAAAAGGCTTATGAGACCAGATGTCCGCTTACAGCCGGCATTCACGAACTGGCTATGGAACAGGTGTATAAATATCTGTTAGTGGGAGGTATGCCTGAAGCGGTAAATGCTTATATTGAAGACGATAACCTTTTAGAGGCAAGAGAAATCCTCAAGGCTCTTTACGATAATTATCTTTCTGATATGGAACTCTATCAGGCAAGCAGAGAAGCCCTCCTGCGATCCCGTGCACTGTTTTCCAACATTTACCGAGAGTTGAACCGTGAATCGAAAAATTTTTCTCCCGGACTGATCGAGGAAAAAAGCAAAACAAGGGATTTCGCAACCTCTATTCAATGGCTCACCATGGCGCATATTGTCAATCAGTCTTTTCAGCTAAAAGAACATATCACAATGCCTCTTATGCCAGAACGTGAGAGTAATTTCCGACTGTTTCTCGGCGATATTGGTATGTTTTCCTATCAAAGCGGCATCAATGCTGCTTCCTTTGTGACCGCTCAAAAAGAAAATACGCTTTCCGGCATTTTCTTTGAAAATTTCGTTGCCTGTGAACTAACTGCCAAAAACAACAACCTTTTTTACTGGAGAGGAAAAGCATCCGCCGAACTTGAATTTATCATCGAATCGAACAATAACCTTTATCCAATCGATGTAAAAAAAGGTAGAGGCACGCTTAATTCGCTGGCAAAATTCGCAAACCATAATCACTTTGCCTGCGCTGTCAAGATATCCAAAAACAACTATGGTTATGATCCGGAACAAAGACTTTTAACCGTGCCTTTCTATTTCACCCCATTTATCTCCGAGGATCTGGCAGCGGGCCGTCCTCTGCGATAATGCCCTTCGCCTTTCTATTTTTTCACGCCCTTCGCCCCCGATAAATTTGCATTCTGCAAAATATTGGTATCAAACGACGTCAGCCTCCCCTGCTCCTCGCGTGCCCGCTTTAACGCCAGCCTGACCATATCGTCCAAAAGCTCTGCGTAGGGCTTCCCCAGAGCCTCAAAGAGATAAAAAGCCAACGAGCCGGGAATCGAATTGATCTCGTTCACGTAAACTTGGTCGGTATCGCAGTCAATCATAAAGTCAATACGGGACACACCGTTACAACCCAGCACACGGAACGTCTTTACCGCGAGCGAGCGGATCTCCTCCCGCTTTTCGGGTGTCAGGTCTGCAGGCAGTTCTCTCTTTGCGGTCCTCATGCCCTCGGAACCGCCTTTCCCTCCTGCCACATATTTATCTTCATAGCTTAAGATTCCTGTCTCACCGCCGGAAATGGGCTCCTCACACTCAGATGCCTGCGCTTCCTCGTAGTCTCCCAACACGCCACAGTTGATCTCCCGCAAATTCAGGATCGCCCGCTCGGTAAGCACCTTCTCAGAAAAGGTGAACGCATACTCCAAAGCATCCCTCAATGCCTCCCTGTCCTTCGCCACTTTGATACCCACGCTGGAGCCGAGGTTTACGGGTTTAACGATCACGGGATAACCAATCTTATTTTCAATCTGATCAAAGGCTTTCTCCTCGCTGCCCTGATAATCTTTTGCGTGAAGCGTCACACAGGGAAGCACGGGAATCTCGTTATCCTGCAGTACAGTTTTCATCACATATTTATCCATCGTCACGGCGGATGCCATCACGTCACAGCCTGCAAAGGGGATATTATAGTGGGATAAAAATCCCTGGATCGAACCGTCTTCCACATTTGCGCCATGCACCACGGGAAAGGCCACATCGATCTGCGCCACTTCGGAACTGCCAAATTTTTTGACAGGATATTGGATCAACTTTACACAGTTTCCCTCGCACATCATAAAAACACGTGTACTCATTTTTAGAAGCGCGGATATATTTTTATAATTTGCGATATCTCCGACTGCCTCCCCCGTATAAAGCTCGTTCTCCTTCGTGATGTAGATGGGGATCGGCTCGTATTTCGTCCTGTCAAAGTTATTGAAAGCCTGCAGCCCCGAGATAACGGACACCTCATGCTCCACACTCTTTCCACCGAAAAAAACGCCCACTCTGATTTTCATAATCGTGTTTCCTTTCTCGTCTTACTTCCTGATTCTATTTACGATCCTAACGATAATATTGCAGTAACTGTACAGATATCACAATCATATTATTGTCCGTCGCTCACGCGTACACATCCGGCAGATCGTTTTCTAACAGGATCACCTTCTGCCTCTCGTCAGGAATGGCGTTTACCATCTGAAACGCCTCCTGTAATGTATCCACTAAAATCATCCGATTCTGCGGAAAGCCTGCCTCCATAAGCCCGTCCTGAATAGGCTTTGTCTGCTCCCTTCCAACTAAAATGGCGTAATCACATTTATCGGCAGCATACATGCCAGCTTCCTTATTCTCCTCATACTGCTTTTCGCCCAGTTCCACCATACCGGGAGTCAACAGGATACGCAGCTCCTGAAACAACGCCAATGTGTCGAGCGCTGCCTCAAAGCCGTTCTTGTTGGAATTATAAGCATCATCCAATATGATTCGGTCTCCCTGTCTGATCAACTGTAATCTGTGGGGAACGCTCTCCAACTGTCTGACGGGATAGAGCAGCTTTTCCATGGGAATCCCCAGTGTGTGTGCCACAGCAATCGCACCCGCGATGTTCTGCACGTTATGACTGCCCACGAGCTTCGTGTGAAACTCATGCTCCGTTCCGTTCTCATCCTTCATCCGAAAAGAGGAACCTCGCGCGGACACACGGATATCATAGGCCCTAAAATCTGCAGCGTCATCTCCGATCCCATAGCTTACCACAGACTTCTCTATCTTATGTCCTCTGATGTATTCATTATCATAATTCAAAAATACCTTACCCGTATCGGGCACTGCATCCGCCAATTCAAATTTCGTGGAAATGATATTCTCCATCGTGTGGAAACTCTGCAAATGCTGCGGCCCGATGGACGTGATGATACCGTGATCAGGATGCACCAAATCACAGATCTCTTTGATATCTCCAACTTCTCTGGCGCCCATCTCACAGATAAAAATCTCATGAAAAGGTTTCATGTTCTCCCGAATCGTCCGCACAACGCCCAGCGTCGTGTTATAATTCCCCGGTGTACAAAGTACGTTATACTGCGCAGAGAGCAGGGTGTTCAGGAAATATTTCACACTGGTTTTGCCATAACTCCCCGTCACGCCGATGATCCGCAGTCCCGGCATTTCCCGCAGGATACGCGCCGCATCCTGAATATAATGTTTGTTGATTCCCAACTCCACAGGGTGATTGATCAGATTGACGAGCAAAAGCAGGACGGGCTGCAGGAGAAATAAGAGCAGCATCGTAACGCCCAAGTTACGAAACAGGGGAAACAGCCCCGTCTCGCCAAGCTGTATCACCACCGCCCCCTGCAAGCTCATATAAAGCCATGGAAAAGTCACAACCAACAGCACCAGGAGCCAGATGATCCCCGTCGTGGCAAGCAGCCGCTTTATGCGGGGCGTATACACCAGCGGCTTTTTCGCCTTGTGAGGTTTATTGACTAATATGGTCATTCCATTCATCAGGCAGGCCGCGACCAGGCAGCCCCTGTTTCCGACAAACATAAGGGGCAAAGATATTATGGCATACAAGCTCTTACCCAAAAGCCGTCCCACATTCGTATGCACCCGCAGCCACTCCCCGTATTCCCGCGGCTTATAGGAATTTTGCTGGAACATATGCGTCAGGTATAGCACATACCAGACAGCGCCCACCGCGAAGGTGGCAAACCATATTACAAAAATCACGCTAACCTCCATGTCACAACTCTATTGTGACTCAAATCAATGCGGAGAATGCCGTCTTTCAGGCATTCTCCTGCGTGAGACTTAGAACTTCGAAAGCAGCTATGCTGCTTTTGCGAATGCAGCCCTTGCTGCGAGTGACTAGAAGTTCTTCTCACGCTCACCAAAGAATGCCCGCAGCGCCCCATTCACCTTCGCCGGCTGCTCTGCAAAAGAAAAATGCCCCGCTCCCTCGCACACCACCAGTCCCGCGTCCTTGATCAGCTCCTCCATCCGCTTCGCATCTGCAATCGGCGTAGCCGTATCCAGATCTCCCCAAATCAAAAGCGTTGGACACTGCACCAGATGAATCAGTGGCTCCAGATCCTCATTCACCACTTTTACCAGGGTAGCTCGCATCAGAGGCGTCGCATTATTATAGTCGGAAGACCCTCGCTTTCTACGCATCTCCTCCACTGCATCGGGATAAAGAAAGCGCATCACAGGCGTACTCATAAAGGTACGGCCTGCCTTGTAAAAGCGGAGGCTGAGTCTTTGACGCAGATTTTTTTTCGGTAGAATCCCCGCGCTGTCTATCAACACGGCGCGTTCCATCGCAAATGGCAAATTTTCTCTGGCATTCAGCTTAAAAAAGACGCGGCCGCCAAAAGAGTGCACCACCACACTCAGACGCTGGATCGCAAAGGACTCAATAAAGTGCAGGACAAACTCCGTATAGTCATCCACACACCAAGGCACGGGCGGCTCCGGCGTCTTGCCAAAACCGGGCATATCAAGAGCAAGAACCCGTCTGCTTTGTTTCAGCGTGTCAATAATTCCACGGTACAGGGTAATATTCGCCCCCCAGCCGTGCAGGAGTAGAACCGCCTCTCCTTCACCCTCGTCTGTATAATTCACGGAAATTCCATCTATCTTTTTGATCATAAGCGCTCCCGTGCATTCCTCACATTTACAATCGGCACATCTATGCACTATTCTATAACTATGTCGGAGCCGGCCGACACATTACCATTGTATTGTATTTCCCATATGTTATCAACCGAAAAATGACAGAAGCCGCAACTGTGTGCCGATATCTCTGCATCCCTTTAGGAATATGCCCGTTAATCCTCCAGATAATCCGCATAATCCTCCTCGCTCGCAAACAGCATATAGCCTCCGTTCACATATCCCATATAACCACTCTCCACTGCATATCCTTTCATAATAATATCCTCTCTTTCCGTTCGTTTTTGCATCGAACTAATGTTCTAAAGAGAGGATACCATGTATTAAGTCCTATATTTGGGACTCAGTATGATTTTTTGGGCGTCTGCTCGATCGAAACTGCTTCGGGGTAACCCCCTTATACTTTTTGAAATTTTTGATAAAATGGCTGCAATCGGAGAATCCCGTTTCCTGACTGATGTAATTGAGATCAAAATCAGTAAAAATAAGAAATTCTTCCGCCTTATAAAATCGCATTTTCTCTATGTATTGCTTGCAGCTCATGCCGTACTGCTCGTGAAATTTCTTGGCAAAACAGGAGTAGCTCAAGCCACACTGCTCCGCGATATCCGCCACACGCAGATTTTCCGACAAAAAAAGATCAATATATTCGGTGATATTATCAATCGTATGATCTTCTGTCTGCGGGATAAAACGATTGTCGATCACCATACCGTCAGCCAGCCACAGGCGTATGATATTCATTAAAAGCTCATAGATATTAGCCTGCAGAACAAGCTCCCTGCCGTACTGATAATTGGCGATTTCCGCCATGCACACAGACCAGATCCTGCTGCACTGCGCCTTTTCCACCGCCTCCCGACCAAATAGGATTTTCATACCGATCTTCTCCGCATACTGAAAAATGCTCCTGATTTTCGGTGCATAGGACGGCGTATGATTAAATCTGTTGATGTCAAATTTCAACACGGCATAGACAGGCATGCTGTCGTCGGCAGGATAGATAGAATGCACCGCGGAAGGATGGAAAATCATCATCTCACCCTTTTTTAAGACGCATGAGAAGTCATTACTGCGCATTTCCGCGCTTCCCTCAAGCATATAAATAAACTCTGCAAAGTAGTGCCAATGCGGCTTTACGGGGAATTCATGTTTCCCCGCATCAAAAACAAAGCACTCTATGGGAGTATTCAGGGCATCACTTCTTTCAAACAAAGCGCTCATAAGCACACCTCACAAATAGATTTTTACAATTTTTCCATATAAATATTATAGTACACAGAGAAATAAACCGCTATACTGAATTTTAAATTTATGGGACGGGCTTTGACAAAGCAAATGCATAAAACAAAGCCATGGCAGTCCCTGACCAAAGATGAGGCGGGAAGATTATGAATCAGACAGATTACAGCAAGGGATCAGGGGCAGTAAAAACAAATCCTTTTCAAATTTTTGTGAACCAGGCCGGATATCGTCCCAATAGCAAAAAAACAGCCGTCATGAATTTCCCATGCGAAAGTTTTCGCATCGTTGACCACAACGGGACCTGTCGATATGAAGGAAAAGCGGTGCGGTTCGGAGACGACAAAAACTCCGGGGACACAGTGTATGAGGCAGATTTTTCCGCTTTTTCCCAAAAAGGGACCTATCGTGTGGTCGCTGTAGATGAAACTTCTGCGGAATTTCAAATTGCAGAAAATGTGTATGACGAGGTCTTTCATGATATCGTAAAGGCATTTTACTATCTGCGCTGCGGCTGTGGTCTGGACGAAGCTTATGCGGGCGTGTATCGGCACGGAAAATGTCATACCTCTACCGCTCTGCTCTACGAAGATAAAAAAACGGAACTGGAGGTCTCCGGCGGCTGGCATGACGCAGGCGATTACGGCCGCTATGTGACTGCTGGATCCTGTGCCGTGGCGCATCTGCTCTATGCTTACAAGATGTTCCCCTCCGTTTTTGAAAAACGGCAGTTTGCGATTCCCGAAAGCGATAGTGACGTGCCCGATCTGCTTGCGGAATGCCGCCTTGAACTGGAATGGTTTATGAAAATGCAGCGGGAGGACGGCGGCATCTACCACAAAGCCACGACGATGCGCCACGCGCCCTTTGTCATGCCGGAAGATGACGATGCGCCCCTCTATGTTTTTGCGGTTTCCTCCATGGCGACAGCGGACTGCGGTGCGGTATGCGCTCTTGCCAGCAGGATCTATGAACCATACGACAGGGAATTTTCTAAGAAACTTCGTCAAACAGCAAAGAAAGCGTGTCAGTGGCTGGATCGCAACCCCGATTTTATCGGTTTTCAAAATCCAAGCGACTGCAATACGGGTGAATACGGCGAATCCAACGACTTTTCAAACCGCTTCTGGGCATACGCCGAGCTGTACACTTTGACTGGTGACAATAAGGATCATGATAAGATGTTAAAGGCGCTTGGAAACGAGTTTTCCTTTACGGCACTGGGATACGCTGAAATGGGCGGCCTGGGTGCACTTTCCTACCTGCTGTGCCCACACGAGACCGACAGCGCACTTGCAAAGCAGTTTGCCGATCACTTTCATATGGAAGCCGCGCGGCTGAAAGACGTGGCCGATCACTGCGGATACGGCTGTGCCATGGAAGAACATGATTTTACTTGGGGAAGCAATATGACGCTGCTGGAGCACGGCATGATTTTTGCCATCAGCGATTATCTGGAGAAGCGTAATACGTATCGAGACTATGCTGTCATGCAGCTTGATTATCTTTTGGGTGTCAATCCCACGGGCTACAGCTATGTGACGGGTACCGGAGAATTTTGCTGTAATTATCCCCATCTTCGTCCCGCCCATGCGGACGGCATCGAAGCATGTATTCCCGGCATGGTGAGCGGCGGCCCGAATCGGGTTCCATGTGACCCGGATGCCGAAAGATTGATTCCCAAGGGAACGCCTCCCATGAAGTGCTATGCCGATCATGTGGGCTGTTACTCCCTGAATGAAATCACCATATATTGGAATTCACCTGCGGTTTTTCTACTGGGATATCTCTATTGTTAAGACTGCGTGCTGAGTGTTTCCTTTGCGGGAGCGCTCAGCGTCTCCTATCGATTCCTGCCGTCCTGTAGTAAGCGGCCTTATCCTCATACATCCGTGCCTCCGCTGCTGCCAGCACAACGTTGATCCCCTCATCACTGTTGCTTTGCCAATCCGCGCCCACCGCCATATTGACAGAAGAATCCGCCATGATCTTTTTCAGGTTCACGACCCGCTCCTTGAAGTCCGCCTCGCTGATGCCCGCGCAGATCGCCAGAAGTTCGTCGCCCCCGATGCGAAACAGCTCGTAATCCTCCCCGAAAGCTTCTTTCATGCACGCGCAGGAGGACTGGATCAGACGGTCCCCCGCAGCATGCCCCTCCGCGTCGTTCACTCGCTTCAAACCGGTAATGTCACCGTAAACGATCCCCACACTATGATCAGAGCGCATATTCTCGGTATACTCCACCATGGCGTAACGGTTCCCGATCTGCGTCAGTTGATCCAGATGGGACATCCTTTGCAGGTTCCTCACCAGATTGCGCATTTTTAACAGAGATTCAATAAAATGTCCCATGATCTGCAGCATATTGGAAGTGTAGTGCAGGGACTCCGACGGTGGATTGTCGACGCCATAAAACCCGATCACTCTGTTGTCTTCATAGAGCGGTACCACCGTGACAGAAGAAATATTCTGCCGCTTCAAGATCTCATATTGCAGGGGATTCTTTGTTTTGATTTCCTCCACATCCCTGATCACCACGCATCTGTCATCCGCGAAGCTGCGATACCAGCCCGCACAGACCTCTGCGGGAACATTTTGCAGATTGTCCTTTTCCGGGCTCACACCGTTTGCCACCCACTCGTATGTATTGTCGTCATTTCCCTCCGCGTTTTTTTCAAAAATATAAACTCTCTCGCCGCCTAATGCCTTTCCCAGATACTCGATGGCAATCTTTAGAGAAGTATCGGGATCGGAAGCCTGCATGGCAGTCCGCAGTGCCTCGTTGATCAGCGCTTCCCTGTGCTGGTAATCCTGAATGATCTCATTTTGTTTGGTATCGGCACTGATATCAATGGACAACTCTATGCGCAGCCGCCTGCCGTCCATTTCAATGATCGTATCTTTCACTAAGATGTGTCTGTTGTAGATGGGATTGTAATAACGCCACTCCTTAAACTGCCCGGGAACAAGTTCTTTGTTATTGCAGATCTCACAGGGCGCGGAAGCGTTTTGCAGCACTTCGTAGCATTTTTTGCCCTTTGTTTGTTCTAAGGAAGTAAGACCGCAGATGGAAAGCGCCTTCCTGTTCATATAGATAAACTCATAGGTATCTGCGTCAGCGACGTAAACCAGCTCATTCAAATTCTCAAAAAAATCCCAGATATGTTCCATGTATTCGTTTCCCCTCTTATGGCCTGTCGTCGCAGCTTGCAGCCCTTCCTAATCAGAACTTTGCCAAGAACCCCCGCAGACTGCATAATTGTAATCATTGTACCACAAAAAAAATACTTTGTGTAAATTTTTCTACCGCTGCCCGCTTTTCCCACGAATCATCAGCCGTCGGTTCTTCGCGCCAACACTGCCATGCCTTCCTTTCCCGGAAGCGTTACCGTCACCGTTCCGCTCACCCCCTCAAGGACTTTCTGCCGCGTCATATTCCACACATCAATCACTTCAACGTCGTAACGGTGTTCCTTTGACAGATGAAACTCCGTGACAGCCGCGCATTTTCTTTCCAAATATTTCAGATACGCCTCGTCGCCAACGCATCCCGCATATTCTTTGCCGTTTAGCATGGCGCCTTTTGCCCTCTCCCACGGAACGCTCACGACCGCCCGCCAAAAATCATTTTCAGCTTTTTCGGGATGTTCGCGGATCTCGTCATACTTTTCCTTTGAAAATTCAAAACCGCAGTAAGTGAGCGGCCCCGGCAGAGCATCTACGATGTCTTTTAAAAAGGCAATACGCTCTGCGCTTTCTCCTTTGAGGACGCCGCCTCTGGACCACCACAAAACATCGTCGTCGCTCAGGTAAGTTTCTCCATGCGTACAGTAGCCGCCCTGCACCGTGGCGATCCAAAAGCGGTTGACCATCTCGAACGCCGAAATGTTACCCCATTCAAACGCGATATTTCCCTCGTAGCAGCACTCATCCACCATCAACGGCTTCCCGTATTGTTTGAGAAAACCGCTCACCTCGTCACAGTTTTTGATCTGCAGACAGATATGCGTGGTATCCCTGTTGTCAAAATCCCAAAATTCGATGCAGTTATGATTGCTCAAAAGATGATGAAAGGCATCTTTCCCGGCAACAAAGGCTGCTATTTCTTCCCACTCTTTCTGCGTATATTTCATAAGGTCAAACTCGTTGGCCAGACTCCACCAGACATTGGGAAAGGCCGCAAGCCGTCTGATCAGATAATCGAGATATGTTTTGGCCTCCTCCATTGTCAGATCGGCAAAGCCCCACCTGTCGTACGGATGAAAGAGGATCAGGTCGCACTGGATCCCCATCTGATCAAGCTCTGTGATCCTGCTTTCCAATTCGTCAAAAAACGCAAAACAGGGCCTTTCCACGTCAAAGCTGCCATCTTTCCTTTTCTCAAAGGCAAAAAACTCCGGCTCATTGTGGTTATAATCATAATGTTTTGGAAAAACGCACATCCTCACCTTATTGAACGGCGCCTTTGACAGCGTTTCCATCGTTTGGTCAACCAGCACCTTTTCCTGATGGATGAGTGCGTAAACGGTGGTGCCAACCGGATAAAACCAGGTGCCGTCGTCATATCGAAAATGTGTCCCGCGGGCCCTCACGATTCCATGCGCCGCATCTTCTGCCATCCGCTCACAGATCACGCTGCCCGAAGCCGTCACTTTCCCACTCACTTCATAAGTATATTTACCGCATACAGAAGGATAGAATCTTACCTTTATCAGATTGTCTGCCGCCGCAAACCCTTTGACAGTCGTTGTGACTCCTGTCTCATCGGTAAATTGCGCCGTAACCTCCCCGAACGGATCGTCGCACGCAAATGATAATTCAAACATTTGATATTGTTTCATGTCAGTTTATCCTCCTCCGATTTCTCTCTGTATTTTAGTGTACTGAAAACTTATCTCTCTGTCAAAATATAGATGATTGCAAAATACCTCCCGACGCGGCAGCAATCCCGACCACCTGTATGCCGCAAACGACCGACCGTCGAAATTCAATTGAAAGAAACTGCCGCGTCCCCTATAATGGCATCACAGGAAGGAGGGAGTGACAATGCAGGTTGAGATAAAAATTGACGCTTCGTGCAGTGAACCGAAAGTGATCATCCTCACTGATGCAATGACCGAAGAAGTCAATGCCATTGTGCAAAAACTGTCAGACCGTAATCTCCCCATCATTTCCGGGACGAAAGACGGGAAGACAAAGATTTTAGAACAGGACGAATTGTTTCGGATCTACGCGAGCGGCGGAAAGGTTTTCGCTGAGACAAACTACGGAGAATATCTGCTGCGCCTGCGGCTCTACGAGGCGGAAGATCGGTTGAATCCCGCACAGTTTGTCCGCATTTCCAACTCGGAGATCATCAATTTAAAAAAGGTGAAAAACTTCGACTTAAGCTTTGTCGGTACGATCTCCGTTGAGATGGCAAACGGCACCACCACCTATGTCTCAAGGCGATATGTTGCCAAAATCAAAAAGCTGTTAGGACTGTAAACAACGATTCAGAATAAAATCATGAAAAAAGAGGCGCAAAGCGAATCTCGGAATGGAGGAAACTATGAGTATCAAAAAGAAAATCATGTTACGCGCAATATCGGGCCTCCCGATCGGGCTGTCCATCGGTTATCTGATCACGATCGTGATCTCCCTGATCTGGGCGGACGGGTATTACGCATCCTGCGTGCCCGCATTGGCGGAAACGATGGGAAACGAAATCAATGCCGTTATCCTGCAGGCACTTTTATGTGCCATCCTCGGCATGGGCTTCGGCGGCTGCTCCGTTATCTGGGAAATCGAGGATTGGGGCATCGCCAAACAGACCGGGATCTACTTCCTGATCGTATCTCTCATTATGATGCCGATCGCCTATGTCACCTACTGGATGGAACACAGCGTCTGGGGCCTTGTAAGCTACTTTGGCATTTTTGCCTTCATCTTTGCCATCGTATGGGCGATCCAATATGGCAGAGCAAAACACAATGTCAAGAAAATCAATGAAAGAATGGAATCTTTTCGGTGATGACACCGCATCCGATCTTGACGCCGGAATTGCCGGACGGCTGTGTCGTAAAATCATCGGGCGCACTGTGAATGATCAGGGAGCGTCCGATGATCTCCGGCAGTTCCACCCGATCGGTATAGACAACACTGTAGGCATATCCTTCATTACCAAGAAGCGGCGGCAGATCGCCGGCATGTTCAGGATGCGGCAGGCTCTCCGGATCATAATGACTTCCCGTTTTGTCAAAGGGAAGCGTGCAGTCCCCCGTCTCATGGATGTGCAGACCATAGAATTGTCCGTACGGCGGTACCTTCTCATACGGGAGATCAAAAACTTCCGTCTCGATCAATACGCCTCCGGAAGAAACAGGATAAAAATAAGCAGTTCCCTTTAGGGAAGGGTAATCGGCATTGCCGCTGATTTCAGCGTAAGCGCCCGGATGTAAATAATGTTTCATGATAGATTGCCTTCAACAAAGTAATTTTGTGTTATCATATGAAAAACGACACATTTTTGTGCCGTTTTCCCTTCCCGAAACTTCTAATACCTAATCCTACCCATAAGTCTTTATACGGACGCAGAAACCTTCGTCCCCGTATTTTCCGACTGCTCCACCGTTCCCGCACTCGAATAGAATACAGGTTCCAAATCTGACTTTGGCTTCGCGGGCGCGGCTGCATCCAAATCTACAGTTTCTGAATCCATGCTATCCGCAGCATCACTCTCAGGCGCAGTGCTTCCTTTCAGGAGCACCTTGCCCTCCTCGCTGATCTCCACCGTATCCGTCTGCTTCTGATCCTGCTTTTCCTTCCTTTCCTCCTCCAGCTTTTTCTGCTGCTCCTCGCGTTCTTCCCTGCGGTTTTTGATCATCTCCTCGCGCTGTTCTTCCGCGATCTTTCGGGTTTCCTCCACGTCCTTTTTCATGCCTTCGTCAGCTACTTCCTTATACTCGTACGCGTCTTCCTCGCATTCGTTCATATAGCCCATGGCACGTTCCATCATCGCGGTGTCGCCTTTGAGTCTTGCTTCCTTAAACACCCGAAACGGGGTGTTGAGCAACTCCATATTCGTCCTCGCCCCAATCAGGCCTTCCATTGTCTTTGTGTGCATAATCTGTTCCTCCTTTACCAAAGGTTTCGACAAAGGGTTCCTTCGCTTTTAGCATCCCGTCTCAAACAACCCGTTCCATGTCATAAGCGGCTTCCCCCAAAGGAAGCAGGATCGAAATGTCAAAAATGCCTTCCTGTTTCTCCGTGTTCATAACGCCGTTGTACTTTCGCACCACATCGCCTACATTTAACAGCCCGATCCCATGTTCCTGCAAATCTTCTTTCGCCGAACCGTTCCTCTGCGTTTCCCCGATATCCATACTGTTTTTTACTTCCAACAAAAAACAGCTTTTGACGTTTCCCGCCTGCACGCGGATAAATGGCTTACTTCCCTGCTCCTGCCCTTTTTCCTTTTGCTGCAATCTTTCGCAGGCTTCCACCGCATTATCCAGCAGATTACCAAACAGGACGCAGAGATCAAACTCATTGACACTGCACCGTTTCGGTACCCGCACGTCGCATTCCCAATCGATCCCTTTTTCTTCCGCCAGCTTCCGTTTCTGACATAAAAGCGCATCCACCGCCCTGTTTCCCGCAGCCTCCCCGCTCATGCCAAACTGTGCGCTATCCTCCATCCTTTTTAAGTAATCTCCCAGCTTTTCCCATGCCTTTGCTTCCCACAGACCACGAAGCGCAAGCACATGGTTTTTTAAATCATGCCGCAGGCGCTCCGCCTGTCTGTACTGCTCCTCCAAAGTTTGATAGACCGCCGTCTGCACCTGATACTGCTCCGCTTTTTTCTGCTCCACATAGATCCTGTCCATGCCGAAAACAGATACTGTCACCGCAAACAAAGATAAACCCGACAAAACGACCCAGCCCACATAAGAAAAAATTTGATCATAATAGATGCCCATATCTCCAGCGCTTCTGAAAAAAACACCGTAACTGGCGCCCCAATTGGCCGCGTAAATAGCGATCACCACCATCAGCAGCGGAAAAATCAGTACCGCATACCATCTCCAGGGCTTTTCGCAAAAGACAGCCTTAAGCCGCCTTTTCATCCCATATACCGCTAGTACTGCCAGACCGAAACTGCTGCAGGTGAGCCATGTAAGCTCCATCTCATTTGTTTCTCCCAAAACAGGAACGGCAATACCCTCTGCCGTATGTTTCCAGACCAACAGCAGGCAGGACAGCAGAGCATTGAAAAAAAGATCGGCCAGCATTACCAGCGTGACTACCGTAATCAGCATCGCCGCCATCCGAATCCCTTTTTTCATTCTCAAACCCTCCCTTTCATATACTGTAGAATTTCTTCACAAAACGCTTCATACCGCCTCTTGGCAATGGCGATCCGCTCTCCGTGATCAAGAATGATTTCCTGCCTGTTGTACGCGTCCACATATTTTAAATTGACAAGGTAGCTTTTGTGACAGCGAAAAAAGCCCTTTCCCTGCAGCTCCTTTTCCAAAACTCCAATCTGCCCGTAATAGCTGAATATCCCGCCTATCCCATGGGCTTCGATCAGCCGCCCGCGTATCTCAAAATAATAAATATCATCCAAAAAAAGTTTTTTATTCTGCCTGTCTTTGCTGACAAGGAGAAACGCCTGCGAGCGCTCTTTTGTCTTGCTGACGGCCTTTTGCAAAACGCTTCTCAACTTTTTGTCTTCGATCGGTTTTACCAGATAATGAAATGCTTCCACATCGTAAGCGTCAAATACATGATCCCTGCTGGAGGATATAAACACGAGCAGTTTATCATATGCCTTTTCCCTGATAAGCTGCGCCGTCCGCATACCGTCCAGACCGCCCATGAGGATATCCAGAAAAATAATGTCGAAAGTCTCCTGCGACTGCAATAATTCCCGCCCGCTGTAAAACTGCCGTACCTGGCAGGACACTTTCATCTCCTCTAACATGCCCTTGATCTTTCTCGCTATTTTATTGCACACGATCGCCTCGTCGTCGCATACCGCGATCCATAACATATTGATACCCCTTTTTATAGACTCAAAAATCCAATATAGATATCGGCTTGTGGTTTGATGTTCTTTTCGTTATGCTGCAAACGGTGATTTCCGTGTCATGACCGTTCGCCGTCCTATATCTTTCGCACTTTCCGATAAAGTAAAAAGCAGCGGCAATACTATCTATGATAGCTTTACCGCTGTCTCTTTTTTCATAATCATTCAAAAATCCGGTCTATTTATGTTTCTGTCCCAGTCAGGCTACGATACAGCGCACGGATCGTCTCCCCATCCGCCAATCCTTCCGAAAAAGCGGTTGCGCTTCCCGCCGCCAGACCCATAGAAAAGGCATACTTGTAATCCTGCCTTTCCAGCCATCCCACCATGAAGCCTGCCGCCATGGAATCACCCGCACCGACACCGTTTACCAGCTTCCCAACCGGAGCAGGCGCTTCCTGCACACTGCCGTCCGCCGCCGCGAGCACTGCCCCTTCCCCCGCAAGAGAAACCAGCACATTCACCGCCCCCATCTCCTGCAGCTTTTTCGCAAAAAGAATCACAGAGGAACGGTCCGTCAACGTCACGCCGAAAAGCTCCCCCAGCTCATGGCAGTTAGGCTTGACTAAGAAAGGATGCCTGGGAAGCGCCTGTTTCAGCTGCTCCCCCGCCGCGTCCACAACGACCTGCACGCCCTGCGGCGTCTGTTCCATCAGTCTGCAATAACTGTCCTGCGGCAGGGAGGACGGGATGCTGCCCGACAAGAACAACACGTCGCCCACCGTAAGCTCTCTCATCCTCTCGCAAAGACACGAGAACGCTTCCTGTGGGATCAAGGGACCCTGTCCGTTGACCTCCGTCCCCTCCACCGAGCTGAGTTTGAAATTGATGCGCGTCAGACCTTTTTCTAATGAAATCAATCCGTCTTTGATTTCGCGCTCTGCCAGCTGTCTCTTTACTTCCTCACCCGTAAAGCCCGCCACGAAACCAAGCGCTGTGCTCTCCAGACCCAGATTTTTTAAGACCGTGGAGACATTGATGCCTTTGCCGCCCGCCGTCAGGGTTTCCGACGACGTGCGGTTGGTATAGCCCAATCTGAAATCGTCCACCGTCACGGCATAATCCAATGACGGATTTAAAGTCACGGTATAAATTCTGTTTTTCATAAGCGATAGATTCCCGCTGAGCAGGGCGCCGCCGCAAAGCCTCCTGCCGCGCCTTCGATCTTATCCCCGATCGTGTAAAGCGCTTCACCGGGAGTAATGCCGCTGCCAAGAGGCTGCTTTCTGTCAGAAGGATTGATGACCACCAGCAGTTTCTCGTTCGCGGTCTTGCGTACAAATACAAGCGGGTAATTCTCTGTTTCGATAAACTCGATCTCCCCGTCGTTTCGAAGCGCTTCATGCGCCTGTCTGAACGCGATCAGCCGCTTCACTTCGCTGTAGAGAGATGTCTCGTCACCCATCTGCGCTGCCACGGTCGGTCGGTCTGCTTCGCTGTCCTGACGAATATATAGCTTCGCGGGATCTGCCGCGGAAAATCCTGCATTTAAGGAAGCGTCCCACTGCATGGGAGAACGCGCGCCCGTCCGCTCATAGCCGCCTTCCACGGAATTAAGCCCCTCCACATAGCGCATACCGATCTCGTCGCCATAATAGATAAAAGGCGCCCCCGGCATGGTCAAAAGGAAGGCGAACGCCAGCTTCATCTCGTCGGGCGTAAGGTGTCTCGCCATCCTGTCCATATCGTGATTGCCAGAAGGGATACAGATCAGACCGCCGCAGGACTTCGCATAACTCTCCTGATATTTCTTCCAAAATACCGCGCTGTCTCCTTTTCCTCTCTTGGCAAACCAGGGCTCCTCACATCGGAACATATCATTGTAATGAGAAGGCCCGAAATGCAGCAGGAAGTCCATGTGAAAGCCGCCCGCCAGAGACTTGTCAGGCTCACCCCACTCAGATACCATCACCGCCGCAGGGAACTCTCTGTCCAAAAAGGCACGGATATCCTGCCACAGTTTGATCGTTCCCTTGCTCTCCTCGTCGCCCTTGACCAAAGAGTGCGCCATATCTACACGGAACCCGTCGCAGCCCGCCGAAAGCCAGAAGCGCATCACATCTTTCATGGCTTCTCTCGTCGCCATCGGTCCCGGTGCATCCATGGACTGCTGCCATTTCTTATCGGGGTTCGGCTTATAATATCCATAATTTAAGGCCGGCTGGTGGGAGAAGAAATTGACGCCGCAGGCGCCCACACGCTCGGACACACCCTTCAGCGCAGTCATGCCGTCCGGCTCCTCCCAAGTGCTGTCCGTCCACACATAGCGGTCGGTATATTCATTGCGCTCCGCCTTCATGGACTCGCGAAACCATTTGTGATCAACCGAAGTGTGCCCGGGCACCAGGTCTAAGAGCACGTGCATGTCCCGCTTATGCGCCTCCTGAAAGAGCCTTACCAGATCCTCGTTTGTGCCGTAGCGGGGCGCGACGGTCAGATAGTCCTCCACATCGTAACCCGCATCATAGAAAGGCGACTTGAAACAGGGGTTGAGCCAAAGCGCATTGCATCCCAGTCCTTTGATGTAGTCCAGCTTCTCGATGATGCCGTTTAGATCGCCGATCCCGTCCGCATTGGTGTCCCGAAAAGACTGCGGATAGATCTCATAGAAAATCGCGGTGTTGAGCCATTCAGGTCTTGTTGCCATATTAGATTCCTCCTACTCCTTATTCTTCAGAGAGCACGCCCGCCCTCCGATATCCCTTTTCTAACACAATACGCGCATCCATCGGCAAAATCAATCCCAAATACTATCACATACTAATACTATACTATCATTATTTTCTATTTTTAATCACAGCACTATTTCATGGATATTTCCGAATCCACATCTTTCACGCCATTGATCTGCAGTCTGACATGCAATTTTCCATTTTCAAAGGCATCCAAAGGATATGTTAGCGGTTCGGAAAGGTTTGTTACATCCATCGACTCCACCGTATCTTCCTGTACCAACCACAGGACAAGCGTCGCGCCATCCGGCACGGTGCCGCAGGAAATATCCGCAGAGAGCATCTGTGTATCCGCATCCGTGATCGTCATATTTTTTTGTTTCACAAAACCTTCACTGGCGCTGCTGATATGCAGTTTCCAGACACCCTTCCGATAGCTGCCATGATCCATGATCACACCCGTATTCCATACCGTTCCCTTGGAAGTGACATCTGTGTTGATACCGTTTCCCAAAGCCGCGCTGAAGATAAATCCCGTCAGACACGCAAACATAAGCGCCAAACTCACAATACCGGCAAAAATAAAATGTAAGTGATGTGTTCCCTGTTTGACCATGATCTCAGAATCCTCCTTTTCCCTCTGTATGCCGCAATTTTCACAATAATTTGCTGTTACTGAAATTCGATGCCCGCATGACGGACATACCGTCTTGATCTCTGCGCGCCGCAGAAAGTAGATCAGCAGTCCGATAAAAGGTGAGACCGCCCCAACCACAACCGTCCACAGCACCGGGTCATCGCCCCGCTTTTTACAATCCTGATAAACCCAGGCCGCAAAAAAGACGGTAGTACACAGCGCAAAAAAAACAATACCAAAAATCATCATATCAACGCACCTCTTTTCTCAATGCAAATCGTAATGTCTTTTATATTTGCCCTCTTTACGCCTACGATCGTCAGCAATATGCCTGCCACGCCAATATAAAGACAGCTTCCGACGGCAAGATAAGACAAATATTTGTTTTCGATCACAAGCAGTGCCAGAACCGCCAACAGAGAAAATGTGATCAAATTCAATATCATCGGCAGATACCAGAGGGACACCTGGCGCACGGCAGGGTGCCCACGCAAAACCGCTTCTCTTTGATACAGAGTCGCTTTTAATTTACGATTCAGTTCCGGATTTGGCACATCCTCTGTTTTCACACAGGTACGAATCATTTCTTCTAATTCCAGATCCAAGCGTTTATCTCCCATAACCGGCGTCCTCCAATCTCTTTTTCATTATACTCCTTCCTTTGAACAATCGGCTTTTCACAGTACCGGGCGGTTTCCTGATAATCCCCGCGATCTGCTCTATGGAACAGTCGGAAAGGTAATATAACAGCAGCGGCACCTGAAACTTTTCCGGGAGCGTCTGCATGATTTGCCGTATCTGTACCTTCAATTCTTTTTGCAGATAACCTTCCTCCACACTTTCTTCGGTATGCAGTACCGTCTCCGCCGCCTCATCAAAACTGCCGCCGGGAGCGATGGCGTTTCGGCGCGCCCATTTCCTTCTGTCGCTTTTCCAGAGATGATAGGCAAACGAGAAAAACAATGCTTTCGGATTGTTCTCCCAATCCAGCAATTCTTCTGTCTCTAGCGCTTTCAGAAATGTCTGTTGGTACAAATCCTCGGCATCCGCCTTGTCCGGACAGAGTTTCAGGCAAAACCGATAGACATCCGCGCCAAAACCGTCGATACATTTTTCAATTTCTCCTGCAGTCACCGCTTCACCTCCCCGCCTGTTCACCTTATATTCGCCATGACTTAGTGTATGGTTCATTTTTTCTAAAAAAAAGAAAAGCCTGCATCTCCACCGGTATCATCAAATCGTGACATACAAATAACTGTTTTCTTCAAAAAACAGCCTCATTCGCACACATCGTGTTCATAATATTAATTTTTACACCTAATTGCGTAGAATATAAAAAAGGAAGAGAGGAGGAATCCCTATGGCACAGGCAACTTTCAGCGGCCGCATGGACGAAGTATTAAAGAAACAATTTGATGCATTATGTCAAGAATTTGGCATGAATGCTTCTACCGCAATCAATGTATTTGCAAGGGCTGTTGTAAGGCAACGCAAAATTCCTTTCGAAATCGCATCCCCCGAGTCGGATATCACAAGAGAAGGCGCAATGCAGGCATTTATGACTTTACGGGAGCAGGCCAAAGATAACGGGATTGCTGATATGAGTTTAGACGAGATCAACAAAGAAATCAATCTTGCACGCATGGAGGCTGAAATATGATCTGCTATGCAGTTATTGATACCAATGTAATCGTATCGGCATTGCTTTCAAGCAAGGATGCTCCTTCCGGATTCGTTCTTCCAGATATGAAGGATTTACCCTTCTATGAAGTTGTTCTGGAGAAGCGCGATGATGAAGCTTATCTTGTTACAGGAAATATCAAACATTTCCCCCATGAACCTTTTATTGTAACACCTCGAGAGCTTCTTGATCTACTTGACAATTATAAATAGCATCAGTCCACTCCCGCAAGCAGCATCTCCCCCATCTTTACAAGCGCCTCCTCTGTCAGCGAAAGAAGCGTCTCCTCATCTTTCTCGATCACGCCGCATTTTTTATAATTGAGGAAAAAGGCTGGTCCCGCCTTGGGATCGAAGCGCAGTCTGCCGTTAAATTCGCCGATCAGCAAAGGAATGTTTTCCACCCGCACGGCGGCATCAGGCAGAAGCGTAAAGCGCACCTTCTCATCCTTCCCCTTGACCTCCGGCATAAAAAGCGCGTGCGCGTGCGAACGGATGAGCGCGATCCGCAGAAGATTTTCCGCCGACTTTGGAATTTGACCAAATCGGTCAATCAGTTCTTCCCGCATATCGTCGCATTCTCTCTCATTTTCAATGCCCGCGATCCGTTTATAGATATCCAGCTTCTGCGTCTCGTTGACAATGTACTCCGCGGGAATATAAGCGTCCACATCCAGATCCACCATGGTATTGAAATCCTCGATCACATCGATTCCTTTCTTCGTCCTGACCGCCTCATTCAACATCTTGCAGTAAAGGTCGTATCCCACCGCCTGCATATGCCCGTGCTGGCTTTTCCCTAAAAGGGTGCCTGCGCCGCGGATCTCCAAATCGCGCATGGCGATCTTGAACCCGCTTCCCAAATCCGTAAACTCGCGGATGGCCTCTAAACGTTTCTCCGCCACTTCCTTTAACACCTTATCCCGTTTATACATGAGGAAAGCATAGGCAGTGCGGTTGGACCGTCCCACGCGGCCCCGCAGCTGGTAGAGCTGAGACAGTCCCATCTGATCGGAATCGTGGATGATCATGGTATTGACGTTAGAAATATCCAACCCTGTCTCAATGATGGTGGTCGCCACCAGCACATCGATCTCGCCGCTTACAAAATCGTACATGATGCGCTCCAGCTCCGACTCCTTCATCTGCCCATGGGCAAAGGCAACATTTGCCTCGGGAACCAGTTCACTGATTGCCGCCGCCACATCCGCGATATTGTTGACGCGGTTATAGACATAGTAAACCTGTCCCTGCCTGGCAAGTTCCCTGACGATTGCTTCCCGCACCATCTCCTCATTATACTCGCAGACAAAGGTCTGGATCGGCAGCCTGTCCTCGGGCGCCTCCTCCAACACGCTCATGTCCCTGATCCCGACAAGGCTCATGTGCAGGGTTCGCGGAATAGGGGTCGCCGTCAGTGTCAGTACATCGACATTTTCCTTTAATTTCTTGATCTTCTCTTTATGGGCCACGCCGAAGCGCTGCTCCTCATCGATGATGAGCAGCCCCAGATCCTTATATTGCACGTCCGCCGAAAGCACGCGGTGGGTGCCGATCACGATATCCACCATGCCCTTCTTTAAATCCGCTACAGTCTTTTTTTGCTCCGCTGCTGAGCGGAAACGGGAGAGCAGATCGATGCGCACGGGAAAATCTTTCATCCGCTCCACAAAGGTATGATAATGCTGCTGCGCAAGGATGGTAGTGGGCACCAGATACACCACCTGCTTATTTTCCTGCACGGCCTTGAATGCCGCACGGATGGCGATCTCCGTCTTACCGTAGCCCACGTCGCCGCAGATCAGGCGGTCCATGATCTTGTCGCTCTCCATATCCTCCTTGGTAGCGGCGATGGCCAAAATCTGATCCTCCGTCTCCTCAAAGGGAAACATCTCCTCAAACTCCCGCTGCCAAACCGTATCCTGCCCGTAGCAGTACCCTTTTGCCGCCTGCCTGGCCGCGTAGAGTTCCACCAGATCGGAGGCTACCTCCTCCACTGCCGTGCGCACCTTTGTCTTCGTCCGCGTCCATTCCTGCGTGCCCAGCTTGTTCAGCTTCGGCTTTGCGCCCGCATCCGCGGAAGCATATTTCTGGATGACATCAAGCCCCGTCGCCAGCACATAGAGCACGCCGCCGTCACGGTAAGATATCTTCATATAATCTTTGGTAACGTGATCCACTTCTACCTTCTCAATACCCTGATAAATGCCCAGGCCATGGCTTTCGTGCACCACAAAATCGCCTACTTTGAGATCGTTGAAATCCTGGATCCGCTGCCCCTGGTAGACCTTTTTCTTGCGCTTCTTTTTCTTCTCCGCGCCAAAAATATCGCTCTCCGCGATCACCATAAATTTTAAGAGCGGATATTCAAAGCCTTTTTTTACTCTCCCGTAGGCTGTCATCACCTCGCCCGGCTGCACCTCGCGCAGAGGGTCCTCCGTATAAAAGGCACTGATTTCCAATTCCCGCAGATCCTCCGCCAGACGTTTCGCTCTCGTCCTCGATCCGGAAAGCAGCAGGATGCGATAGCCTTTTTTCTTATACGCTTTCAGATCCTTTACCAGCGCGTCAAAGCTGCTGTTATAAGACGACAGGCTCCTCGCTTGTACGGCAAATTTATGATCCGTCTGTAATAACGGGTTTTTCCCTTCCATGGCGGAAAGGCTCACCACCCGCAGCGCGCCAAGTTTTGCGGCTGCCTCCGCCGCAGGGTAAAGAACGTCCATCTGCCCCGGCAGGATATAGCCTTTCTCGGCGCGGTGGCTCATGCTCTCCCGAAATTCAAATTCCACCGCATCCACATGCTCTTTGATCCGCAGCGGTTCATCCAGAAAAACGCAGCTTCCCTCCAAAGAAAAACAAGTCAAAAAAGAAGTGAGTTCGGGGACAAAATAACGCACATAGCTCTCCAAATTCACGGCATTATAAGACAGTCCCAAATCCAGCAAAGTTTCAGAAAGCTCCCGCACCTGCATCTCGATGCGATGCGCCTTCTCCGTTTTCATCTGCTTTCGCAGCACTTCCTCCTGCTTCTTCCCCTCCTCACGGATACAGGCCAGCCCTGCCTTAAGTTCCTGTTTGGTCAGGACAAGCTCTGTCGCCGGATAGATTGCCACCGACTCCAGTTTCTCAATGGAGCGCTGACTTAAAACATCGAAACTACGGATGGACTCGATCTCGTCCCCCCACAGTTCGATCCGATAAGGGTTCTCCTCCGTCAGATCAAAAATATCCACGATGCCGCCGCGGATGGAAAACTGCCCCGGCGCTTCCACCTGATAGGCATTCTCGTATCCCAGTTCCACCAATTTGGCCGAGAGTTTTCCCTCGTCCACCGACGTCTGTTTGTTAAGATGCAGCACCCATGAGCTCCATGCCTCCAAGGGCGGCTGGGGCGTCATCAGCGCATCAAAGGTCGTGATCACAGTAAGCGGCGTTCCTTCCGAAAGCCGCCGTAAACACCGTATCCGTTCCGTGGTCAGGCGGTTCCCGTGAATATCCGCCTGAAAGAAAATCAGATCCTTTGCCGGATATAACATGACATTCCTGTCATAAAATTGATAATCTTCGTAGATTTCCCTCGCCCGCAGATCGCTGTAAGTAACGATCAGTTTATGACAAAAGCCCTCGGAAAGCCCATAGATCATATGCAGTTTCTGCGAGTCCACACAGCCCGAAAGGGCAGCCGAAAGCGCCCCCTTCTTTGTAAGGAGGCTCCTGATCTCCTCATATGCGCCCAGTTCCGTAAGCGGCGTCAGTAATGCCTTCATATATCGCTACTCTCCGTCTTCTGCTGCCAGAGTCCCCTGTTTGGCAGCCTCATCCAATTTCACCTGTTCTTTGTCTTTTTCCTGCTTCTCCGATTTATCCTTCGGTTTCTTGCGCACATTATAGCGATTCATGGCCGCGTCCGCCCCCTCCGAAATGATCGTCTCGATGGCCAGGGTCGCGCGCTTGATGCTCTCGATCATCAGCTCCCGCTCCTCAGACAGGAAATGACCCAGCACATAATCTGCCAGATCCATTTTGGGCGGCTTCTCGCCCACGCCCATGCGCACCCTGATAAACTCATCGTGCCCCAAATGAAGGATGATATTTTTCAAGCCGTTGTGCCCGCCGTCACTGCCGCGCTTGCGTATGCGAAACTGTCCCGGCTCCAGATTCACGTCGTCCGAGATCACGATCAGCTCTGATTTCTCATCCGCCTTATAAAAGTCTATGACAGAGCGGATGCTCTCACCACTCAGATTCATGTAAGTAAGAGGCTTTACGAGTACTACTTTCTCTCCCGCAACGATTCCTTTGCCGATCACGGCCTTATGCTTTTTTTCACCGATCACAATATCGTTTTTCTCGGCAATCGAATCGATCACTTCAAAACCGATATTGTGCCTGGTATTCACATATCTTTTTTCGGGGTTTCCCAAACCTGCGATAATGTACATAACTGCATCCTTCTGCATTTAAAACTCTTTGCTCGATATTTTTAGACATCAAAAAAAGCAGCCGCATATGCAGATGGTTGCCTTTTTTGCTTTATTGCCTATTCATTGATCTTGTCAATGGGAGTCAAGTTCACGTCTAAACTTGTCAGTATTACTTTTAACGATATATAATCTTCTTTCAAGTCCGCGTATGTTTCAACCGCATTTTCTTTCCTTGCTAAAAGCATCCTCTTTTGTACTTTTTGAAAATCATTGATAGACCTTTCAATAATCTCACCATTACTGGGCATATTATTCACCTCCCAATGAAAAACAAGGTTATTGGTTAGGCTCAGTATACCATAGCTGGGGTGCAAAGTCTATTACAATTTAGATAACAGCCCGCACCACCAGCTTAAACACCGCCGTGTCCGCGTAGGTGAGCGCATCCCCGTGCATAAAGAAAACGATTCCGTCCACCGGCGCCCGTAGCGTTTCGATGACTTCTCCCTCACAGGCATCCACAAGATATGCCAAAATCTGTCCCTGTTCTACCTCCTCTCCCACGGAAACGCTCGGGTCAAACAATCCTGCTTCCGTTGTCCTCACAGAGACCATATCCACATCTTTCACAACCTGAGACCGATAGCCGTCGTGCCCATGATACTCTGCAATCCCCTGCTTGTGTAAAAATGTCAAAATGCCGCGCATAGCTTCTTTCGCGCTCTTTTTATCGAGTCTGGTCGTGGTGGTCGTGTACATACTGAAAGCCTGCCTCTCCCAGATCTGCCAATTATAATTGAGGGTGGTCGTATCATAGGGACGTACCTTTCTGAGGACCACATAGGGCATGCCAAACTGTTTCGCCAGCTCCGTATCCTCAAACCCCGTATCCATCATGCGCACATGGGGCATAAACTCACCGGGCATATAAAAGGATGTGAACTGAATGCCGAACCGATAGGAAGATATCACCCGAAACACACCATCCGCGATACGCTGCGTCGTCTCCCCCAGATCATAACCGGGAAACATCCTGTTGATATCCGTATTGTCTACCGTCCAAAAGCGCTTCTGTATATTCATAGAGTAAGGATTGACGCAGGGAATCACCAGAATCTTTTTCCCCGGTGTCAGCATTCCCGCCTCCTCCATCGCTTTCAGTTTTTTCACCAGTCCCGAACAGCAGTAAAGCTGCTGCACTTCATTGCCGCGCATACTGCCCACGATGCAGACTGCTTCCTCCCCTTCTCCGAATTCATAACCCGTCACACGGAAATTGTCTCGGTATAGACCCTGTATTTCATAGATAGTAACTTTATTCATGATTTTGCAATCATCCTCCATGCCGAAGCAGTTTACTGCGATGGCACGCGCAGTAACCGCCCAATCAACGACCCCTCGTCCACGATCGGATACTCCCTGATGGTAAACAGCATACCGTCCATGGGCGCGCGTACTTCATCCCGCACGTTTCCCGAAAGCGGGTCAAGAATCTCTCCAATCAGTTCCCCTTTGCGAAGCTGTGCCCCATGTTTGACCGCAGGCACAAAAAGCCCGCCCGTAGCTGCGTTTAGGTATGCCACATCCTCCGAATCGTTTGAGACTATCGGTTGTCTTACTTTCTCCGTTTCGCCTTCCCAGATGCCAAGCTTTTTCATCAGATTAAAAATACCGACCACCATCTGATCCCCATAGGTTCTGGTGATCCGCATCCCCACTCCCATCTCCACCACCAAAGTCGGCGTACCAATACTGTTTAGACTGTAAGCCAACGTTGATTCCAGCACCGTACTTGCCCCATGCACCCAGACAAAATCCACGTTGGCCTCCTTTGCCAGCGGAAGAAGCTGTTCCTCATGCAAAGCATTGACGCGAATCTGGGGAATCTCCGTCAAATAAATATTGCTGGCATGGATGTCCAACACGACCGCGGAGCCTGCCAGGTCTTCCACGATCCGTGCCGCCAGGTACTCCGTCATATTGCCTTTCACATCTCCCGGAAACAGGCGGTTCATATCCAATTCAAAAGCAGGAATGCCCCGGGTAATGGAATCGATTCCCAGCGGATTTAAAGCCGGATAAATATCCACGGTGCCGCGCAGCTTTTCCTTCTGCGCATTGATGCGGCGGATCAGTTCAAAGCACACATACTGTCCTTCCAGCTCATCCCCGTGGATTCCCGTCACCACACTGATACGCTTTGGAGAATCCGCGCCATCCTCCGGCTGTATCCGATTTTTTTGTATCTTCAATTTCTCGTCCACCGGCAACGCCAGGGACGCCACTGTTGTAATCATGTTTTTTCGCTCCTACATCAGTGTGATTTTTCAATCATCCTACATCCGTTATTCCGTCTGACACTTCCACGACCGACACGCGCACGATCTGCTCCTGGTTCCCGCCCCCGTGCATAATGCCCCGATTGATCAGGCAGTCCGCAGCGTCTCTCCCCTCGCCGATTTTGATATAATTGTCCCCTACAGGGATATCGTTGGTAGGATCGATCCCATACCAGAAGCCATCCTTGGCAATCTCCACCCAGGCATGGCTCGCTCCCTCCCCGGGGATCATCCCCGTCACATATCTGGCAGGAATTTTTTCCATGTGGAGCAAAGCAATCAAAATATGCGCATAATCCTGACAAACGCCGTGCCCCAGCTTCCAGGCTTCTTCCGCTGTTGTTCCCACATCCGTACAGCCCTTTTCGTAGACAAAATCTTCATGCAGGCTGTGTGACAAAAAAAGAGCTTTTTCATAAGCGTCTGCAGGAAGGCTCCCAGCCAGCTTTTCATAATAGGCAGACAGCGCCTCCTCCGCGCGGTTCAATCCATGAGGATGACGGAAAACCGCCAGCATATCCTCGTCAATTTTTTCTTCCCTGCGATCCAGCCCTGCGCACACATCTCCCGTGATGCGAAAAGAAAACGTAGTGTGGTCCACATCGTCCCAGCCGTAAATCTGCCCATTACCGAAAGAATCCGTCCCTGCATTGTAAGAGACATCTGGAGAGAGCTTAATCGTTACCTTTCCCACCCGCTGCCGCAGGGTCTCCTTTGGCAGGCATTTGATCGTAAAATGACAGGAGGAGACCACCTCTGAATAATCGATCTGCATATAATAATCAAAGGTCAGTTTTTTCACAGGATCGCCTCCACTTCCTTTACGATCCTGTAATAGTTCAGTTCCGGCCCCTTCACCAGTATTTTCAGGGACTCCAGCCTATCAGAATCATATTCCAGACCGCACCTTTCGACCCGCGGGATCATGCGGTGCACCTCCCGCTCCAGCGCCTCCTTTTTCATGCCCAGTCTCGCGTAAAGGTCGATGCGCTCGATTCGCTTTCCCGCTTTGATAATATTCCTGATCTGTTCTGCGTCGATCTGATCATCCGCCGTACCCCAAAACGCCATCAAATCATCCAGTGCGTGCTGCAGTTCAATCAGCGGCGCTCTGCTCTCCCCCGCCTTATTCATCTCATAGAGGGCAAGCTGTATGTATGACAAAGTCTCCGAACCGATGCTCTCCCGTAGGACGATTGCATTGTCATAGGCTCTGTTTAAATTGCTGACGATGGAATCGGGATTCTCCCCGTCAAAGGGATAACGTTTCAAAAAGGTAGATTTATCGCCGTATATATCCGGAATATCCACCATCTCGCAAAAGTCCCGATAGCTGTCCGTGATCTCATCGATCATCGAATCAAAACTTCTGTAAAAGATGCGAAGCGTCGTATAAACTCTTTCCGTATACCTTCCCAGCCAATATAATCTGTCCGCCTGTTCTACTGAGATAATACCCATGTGTCCTTGAATCCTCCTCCCTGTGATGAATTGACAATGAACGAATCGGGGTTTCTGGAAAACCGCGTCAGACCGCTTTTCCACACCAGCGGCTCCTCCGCCATCAGCACAAAGGCTCTTAAATCCGCTTTTCGCGGAATCACACTGCCTGCCTCCACGATATCCAGATCCTGAAAATCGATTACTTCCTGTGCAATGAATCTCCTGGGTTCCTTCTTTAACAGCGCGATAAATTCCTCTTTCCGGTCCTTCGTCATGGTATTGCCAAACGCCACTCCGTAGCCCCCGGCTTCCGCCACGTCCTTTAATACCAGATCGTCAAAGTGTTCCAGTACATACTGCATATCCTCCTCATAAAAAGGAAGGTAAGTCGGCGCATTCGAAAGGATCGGCTCCTCGTCCAGATAATAGCGGATCATCTTGGGCACAAAATAATAGATGCCCTTGTCGTCCGCCACGCCGTTGCCCGGCGCGTTTAGAAGCGCCACATTTCCTTTGCGGAAGACATCATAAATATGGGGAATCCCGATCAATGAATCCGCTCTGAAATTCATGGGATCGAGATAGTCGTCCGAGATCCGCCGATACACCGCGCCCACAGGTTCTAAACTCCCATCCATCGACACATAATAAAGCCTGTCATTCTTGACCCGCAGTTCCGAGCCGTTGACCAGATGCGCTCCCGTCTTCTCCGCCAGATAAGAATGCTCAAAGTAAGCCGCATTGTATCGCCCCGGCGTGAGAATGACCGTGTGGCCCCCCGTATTCACATAGTCCATCGTGCGGCGAAGAAGGTCGGCATAATTTCTGTTATCCTCCAGATGATTGTCATGGAAGGTATCGGGTGAGCTTCTCCTGCAAAGTTCTCTGGCAATCATCGGATAGGAAGCGCCTGAGGGTACCCGCAGATTATCTTCCAGAATATACCAATTTCCGTCCTTGCCCTTGACCAAATCGATCCCGGAAATATGGCAGTAGATTCCTTTTGGCGGCAGCGCGTTCTCACACTCCGCCATGTAACCGCTCGAAGCAAAGATAAAATCTTCCGGCACGATCCCGTCTTTCACGATCTGCTTTTTGCTGTAGATATCCTTGATAAAAAGGTTGAGTGCCATCACGCGCTGCTTTAAGCCCCGCTCCAGAAACAAAAACTCCTCATGCTCAATGATCCGCGGAATCGCATCAAACGGAAACAACTGCTCCTTAAAGACGTTATTTTTATAGATACCAAACTTCACACCGTAACGCGCAAGCAGTTCATTGACCGTGTCCGTATGCTGTAACAGATCAAGCCGCTGTATTCTTTCTTCCATGTTTCCCTTTCTTACCTTCCTTCTTCCTTATTCTCCAAAAAGCTCCCGCGCAAGTCCCGTCAGGATCCGCGCTGTCTTCTCTATGCCAAAGCGGCTTGAATCAACCATCAGATCCCGATTGGAAAAGACATCCTGATACTCCGGACAGTATCTTCTGTGATACAGCTCCCTGGAGCGGTCCACCTCCCGGATCATCTTTCTTGCCACTTTTTCTTCCATTTTCAATATTTCCGTGCAATTCTTTAAACGCTTCTCGTATGGCGCATAAATATAGATGTTAAACCGATTTTCTGCATCAGCCAAAATAGATTCCGCGCACCGTCCCACAATGATGCAGGACTCCTTCTTTGCCAGATCCTCAATGATATTTTTCTGGATGCTGAAAATCTCATCCTGCATATTGGAAACGCCCATCCCCAGCGGATACTGTCTTTTAAAGTAGATGGAATTGGCATTTTCTTCTTTCGCACTGATCATGGACACAGGAAGTCCCATGCGTTTCGCTGTCTCCTCCACGATATCCCTGTCATAAAAGTTTATGTCAAGCGCCTCCGCCATCTGTTTTGCAATGGTCCGTCCCATACTGCCAAATTGTCTGGAAATCGTAATCACATACTGTTTCATCCCGTTTTCCCCCGCTGTTTCCACATTTCTCACACTGGCACCGCCTGCTTCCGTTTCTTCTGCATATTCCTTACCAAAACGGAAATCGTGAAATTGATTATAAAATAGATCAGGCAGGCAAAGCCAAAAAGCACAAACACATCCGACACATTGATCGTTCCCAGCCCGTTATATCTCTGCGCCGAACTCAAGATTTTTTTCACCCGCGCCATCAACTCTATTGTCGCCACATTTGCCAGATAAGACGAATCCTTGATGGTCGTGATCACCTGACTTAACAGCGTGGGCACAATATTTCTGTAAGCCTGAGGTAATACGATATAAAGCATGATCTGTACCGTACTAAATCCCTGAGAATGTCCCGCCTCAAACTGTCCCTCCGCCACGGAATTAAGACCGCCTCTGACGATCTCTGCAATCACCGATGAAGTAAACAGGATCAGGGCCACCGCCGTTTTAAATAACAGCTTCACCTCCGCCGAGGAAAGCCCCCACATCTTATGCCCTAAAAATTTCGGACAGGGACAAAAGACCAGACAGACAAAAATCCACAGTAACAGCGGTGTATTTCGGAAGATCTCTATGTACGCCACAGCCAGCCATTTCAACACTCTGGTCTTTTTGCTGTTGCAGTAATTTCTAAGGAGCGCCAGCACCGAACCAAAGAGCAGCCCGATCACCACAGCAGTCAGGGAAATGATGACCGTAAAAGCAACACCTTTCATCAGATACAGAAAAACTGCTCCGTTTTTGATAATAGATAAGCTTCCTCCAATCGTCCCCATAGGTTACGCCACCCTTTCCGACTTCTTTCGATTCGTAATACCGCTTCTGTCCTCTCGCCGCTTTAAGGAAATCTCCCACATACTCGCCAGCGAGGAAAGCGGACAGCAGACCACAAAGAACAACAGACCGCTTATGAGATACGCAGGTGCATAAGCGCCTCCCGTATTTTCCCCAGTCACAAAACTGTAAGTTGTGGAAATCAAATCTGCCCCTCCCACAATATAGAGACAGGATGTATTCTTAAAAATATTTACCACCTGATTTACCATAGGCGGCAGAATCACCTTGATGCTCTGCGGCAGGATAATGTAATACATTCTCCCCAAATATCCAAAGCCCTGAGAAAAAGCTGCCTCAAACTGGCCTTTCGGAACTGCCTCGATCCCGGCCCGCACCACCTCTGCCATATAAGCGCCGTGGTAGATGCCAAGTGCCAGCACACCCGTCACCAGTATCCCCAGTCCATGCCCCGAAAATGCCAACGCATAGTAGAGGAAGCACATCTGTAACAATAGCGGTGTATTCTGTATCAGTTCCACGTAAATTCTGGCAACTGCCGCCAGCGGTTTTTTCCCGCTGGTGGCAAATAACCCTAACACAATGCCGATGCACAGGGAGAGAAGCAGTCCGAATCCCGCCGAGATCACGGTATTTTTAAGCCCCATCAAAAAGGTGCCTCTGTAAATCCATACTTTATTCCATGCGTTTGCAGAAAATAATCCGCCCATACTTTTCTCTCCCTATTCTCGTGTTGTTACTCGATTCCGTTCTCCGCAATCAGTCCGTCGATCGTGCCGTCAGATAACCATCCCGTCACCAGTCCGTCCACATAAGTACTGAAACCGGAACCCTTTGTGGTCGCTACACCGTACTCCTGCGGCGCAAACTTATCGTCAATATAAGTACGGTCGTCCGTGTGATAAACCGCCAGAATCGATTTATCGACACAGAAGGCATCCACCTCGCCCGCGCTTAAAGCCGTGGAAATCGTCGGATAATCATCATACTGTGCAAAGCTGATTCCGTCTGTCCATGTTGACGGATCAAAGGTCTCCTTATCAAAACCGTCACCGCTCAAAACACCATTTTCGACCATCGCCGTTACCAAGCTTCTTGCCGAAGTGGAACCGGAAGACACACCCACCTTCTTATCCTTTAAGTCTGCAAGACCCGTGATCCCCGAGTCCTTCTGCACCAGAACCGTTACATAATCCGTGTAATAAGGAGTCGAAAAATCCCAGCTCTGCTTTCGCTCGTCGGTGATGGTAAAAGTCGCCAGCACGCAGTCGATATCACCCGAATCCAGAAGCTCGGTCCTCGTCGCCGCCGTTACCGTGGTAAACTCTACATCCACGCCCAAGCTCTCCGCAATCTTTTCTGCCAGGGAGATTTCCATACCGGAATATTCGCCCGTCAACTCATCCTGAAAACCAAAACCGATCACTGCATTTTTCACGCCTACGCGCAGCACACCTCTGTCGATGATTGCCTGCACATCGGCTGACACATCGCCTGCCACATCCTCTGCGGGCGCTTCACCCTCCTCTGCCGCAGACGAATCTTCCGCTGCCACATCGGGCTCTGCTGTCACCACTACCGGTTCCGCCGCTGCTGCCTTGTCTGTCCCGCAGCCCGTCAGCGTCGCCATCACCATTGCCACACCTAACACCATTGCCAATACTTTCTTTTTCATAATTTTCTCCTTTTTTCCTCTATATTTGAAAAACATCCTCACTTGCGGATGATTTTTCCCAAAAAAGTTTTCAGTCTCTCGTTCTGCGGATGTTCAAAAAACGTATCCGGCGTTCCTTCCTCCAAAATCTGTCCGTCCGCCATGAAGACCACTCTGTCAGCCACCTGTCTGGCAAATCCCATCTCGTGCGTTACCACCACCATCGTGATGTTTTCCTTTGCCAGCTTGATCATCACATCCAACACCTCCTGAATGGTTTCCGGATCCAGCGCGGATGTGGGCTCATCAAATAAAATGATTTTCGACTGCATACAGAGCGCCCTCGCAATCGCGATCCTCTGCTGCTGACCACCAGAGAGCGTCGTCGGATAGACATGCGCCTTTTCCCGCAGCCCCACCACATCCAAATAATGGTAAGCCAGTTCCTCTGCCTCCGCCCTGCTCTTGTGATGCAGCTTCATCGGTGCCAGCACCAGATTTTTCAGCACTGACATATGCGGGTATAGATTAAACTGCTGAAACACCATGGATGTCGTCCTGCGGACAAGCTGCGTTTTATTCCTGTGGGTCAATTCTTCCCCATCTATGTATACATGGCCGCCGCTCGGTTCCTCCAAGAAATTCATGCAGCGCACCGTGGTCGATTTTCCGGAACCGGAGGGACCGATGATCACCAGTTTTTCCCCTTCCTTTACCTCCAGATTGACATCCTTGAGCACGTGCAGCTCTCCAAAATATTTATTGACGTTCTCCAATTTGATCATAACTGCTCCTTCTTTCGCCCGCTTTTCATTTTCTGCTGATACAAAGAAAAAGGCGCTTCTTTCGGACTTTGCCGAGAGAAACGCCTTTGTTTCTGTATGTGTGTATACATGTATAATTTCTATCTGTGTCTTAGTATACTGTCATAGATAACAAAAGTCAACCCCTAAATTTAGTAAAATCTAATAATTTCTTAAATGGTTCATATCTCTTTTTCAATTCCCTCACCACACCATTTTCATCCCCGGGCCTAATCACCACATCACACTTTCCGGGAATGCTGCCAAACGTCACCATAGAGGAGGCCTCCGTCATCTCCAAAAGATAGCGATTCATGTTTTCCCTGACCGCATTTTTATTATAGATCTTGATATAACTGTAACCGGGATATTCCTCCGACGCGTACTTTAATACCTTAAGTTCTTCTAAAATGCCTTCACCATCCAGTGTCTGATAAATCTTTTCAATATCTTTATCAGGGTATACCATCATAAAATAGACCACTCCCTGAAAGTCGATATCACTCATTTTCATATAGTTGCGGTAGGGCGATTTCCTCATCTCGCGCAGAATTTCTTCCTGCATCTCACCCATCTCCTTCTCGTAACAAATCACCAATATATCATCTATAATACAATTTACAAAACAGGCATATCCGAGCTTATGGATGATTTCCAATATTCGCAGACTCATGGCTTTCGAAATGACATAAACCTTCAAATAAGTATTCTCATTGATATCATAAAGCACGGCACCATCCATGGCGATCACGGGAAGTCTCAGTCGGATATCCTGCACGATCCCGAGCAGAGACGCCGGTGTGCGCATGGTAGAAAGCGTAAAATTAACGCCCTTATCCAACATACGATTCAACTCTACCCTGCTGTAATCACTAAGTCTGTCATTTCGATCCACCAACGTTTTATCCACGCCGGACAGAAAGAGAATATCCTTTCTTTTCTCCACCGGAAGGGAAAAAGCATTGACCCCCACACCGATCAAAATACCAATGATAGTATCCAAAAAACGATTCCAAACAAAGAGATAGGGATTGGCATCCGCCACATGATTTACCACGATACTTAAAAAAACCACGCAGGAAAAATAGGAAGCATACTTCTTTTTGATCAAAACCGTAGTATAGAGCACCAACACGATCATCCCTGATATCACCAGCGCATTGATGAGCTGCTGCAGCATATCTTCCCGTCTGATGAACCTTTCCGACAATAAAAACAACAGACCATAAATTGCGCCTATCGCTGTTCCTATCATTCGCTGCAGCGCATTTTTCTTTGTATCGCTTTGATAAGTCTGAATACACCAGAGAGCGGCAAGCTGCGAATAAAAAACAATACCGCTTTCACCTCTCAAAAAAGATACCAGATAGCAAATCAGTACAGCCACCGCTGATTTTATGATCCGCAGTCCAATCGGCGGAACCGTGATTCTCTTGTACATTCTCATGTTGACCTCTTTTCACAAAAAGAGGGACGCATCAGCGTCCCTCTCTCCCTTGAGCGTTCTCCCACATACTAAAAACGATACATCTACTCACTATCCGGTTCCATAAGCGCACGTTCATAGCTTTCCAGAATCACTCTCTGAATCATGTCCCGCGTGTCAGAATTGATCGGGTGGGCGATATCGCGATATTCGCCATCCGATGCCTTCTTGCTGGGCATCGCTATGAACAGACCTTTTTCACCTTCAATTACTTTAATGTCATGAACTACGAATTCATCGTCGATCGTGATTGAGACGATTGCCTTCATTTTGCTGTCTTGAGTCATTTTACGTACGCGGACATCAGTAATTTTCATGAAGCGCAGCCTCCTTATCATATGATACCGGCTGGAAATTTGCCGGTTTTCACAAGCTTTCCTCACAAGTCATACTCATCAAGCCACGTAGCTTGTAATAAACATTCCATTAACTATGCAGACAACCTATTCCCCCTTGACAATCACTCCATCACCATGTTTCCTCCACACTGTCTGAAATTGCACTCCTGATTTAGAGTGTGTATCTGTCGTTGTGCTCCACGACGATTTCGATACCATCCTCTCCTTTGTGGTATGAATTTGCACGGATCGTGCCTCGGCTTTCCACAATGCAGTTCTCGATGTGCGTATTATCTCCGATATACACATCGTTCAGGATGATAGAGTTTTTGATGTAACAATTGCTTCCGATGTAGGTCTCCTTAAAAATCACGGAATCCTCTACCGTTCCGTTGACGATACAGCCGCTGGATATCAGGCTGTTTTTAATGCTGGCTCCTACATTGTACTTTGCGGGCGGTAAATCGTCCACCTTGGAATATACATCGGGATACTGCTTAAAGAAGTAATCCCGGGTATCGGGTTTCAGGAAATCCATGTTGGTCTTAAAGTAATCTTCGACGGTAGCGATGTTGCTCCAGTACTCCTTCATCTTGTAACCGTAGATTCTCTTTAAGTTCTTCTGACGAATCAGGATATCCTTTACAAAATCGTAGCGGTCCTCCTCCTTGCACTTCTCAACCAGCTCGATCAGAAGCCTTCTCCTGACAACATAGATGCCGCAGGAAATCGTGTTAGACTTCGCCACCACGGGTTTTTCTTCAAACTCCTCGATGCGGCTGTCCTCGTTCATCTTGATCGTACCGTAGCGCTCCACATTGGCGCTTGCATCCATGTCCTTGCATACTACGGTGATATCTGCCTTCTTTTCGATGTGATACTCTAACACCTTATTGTAATCCATCTTATAGACACAGTCGCCGGAGACGATCACCACATAGGGCTCATGACTGTTCTTTAAGAAAGACAGATTCTGCGCAATCGCATCCGCCGTACCGCGGTACCAGGCGTTGCTCTCCGCCGTCACCGCCGGCGTCTCCACAAACAGGCCGCCCTGCTTACGTCCAAAATCCCACCACTTTGAGGAACTTAAGTGCTCATTCAGGCTGCCGGCATTGTACTGCGTGAACACAGCCACCTTATTGATATGGGAATTGGTCATATTACTGAGTGCAAAGTCGATACTCCTATAGCTTCCCGCAATGGGCATCGCACATACCGCACGCTTCTGGGTCAACTGCCTGATCCTGTGATTGTTACCACCCGCTAAGATAATTCCGATTGCTCTCACGATTTATCACCTGCCTTAATCAAAGTTTTCCCGCTGGGAAGATTGCCGTTCTCATAATCCTCCGGCGTCGTCACACCGAATACCACGGAATTTTTCCCTATGGTCGTCCCTTTCGGGATCACGCTCTTTTCGCCTATCGTCACCAGATCGTGATCGTAGATATGGGGGTCTGTCTCGTTGGGAACCGCTGCACCAATACCCAGCTTCACATTATCCTTGATTTCTACATTCTCCGCAACGATCGCCTTATAGAGCTCGCAGTTACTGTCGATCTTCGTCCCATTCATAACGATGGAATCCCGTATCACTGTACCGGCTCCTATGGTCACGCCACAGCCGATTACGGAATTATAAACTTGTCCGTAAATCTCAGAGCCTTCGCCGATGATACTTCTTTCCACCACGCTGTCAGGCGACAGGTACTGCGGCGGCAGGATCTCGCTCTTTGTGTAAATCTTCCAGTACTCCTCGTAAAGGTTGAACTCCGGCACAAGGTCGATCAGCTCCATGTTTGCTTCCCAGAAGGAATGCAGCGTTCCTACATCCTTCCAGTAGCCGTTAAACTCATAGGCATAGAGCGGTGCGCCTTTGCCATGGCAATAGGGGATCAGATGTTTTCCAAAGTCAAGTCCCGGCTGTTCTTTGTTCGCAAGAAGCGCTTCCTTGAGCGTCTTCCAGTTAAAGATGTAAATGCCCATCGACGCCAGATTGCTGCGCGGATTCTCGGGCTTTTCCTCGAAATCCGTTATTCTGCGGTTTTCGTCGGTGATCATGATACCAAAGCGCTTTGCCTCCTCCATAGGCACGGGCATGACGGCAATGGTCACCTCAGCCCCGTTCTGCTTATGGAAATCCAGCATCACCTCATAATCCATCTTATAGATATGATCTCCCGAAAGGATCAGCACATATTCCGGATTGAAGTTCTCCATGTAGTCGATGTTCTGGTAGATCGCGTTGGCTGTACCGGTATACCACTCGCTGTTCGCGCTCTTTTCGTAAGGAGGGAGCACCGTAACACCGCCGATGTTCCTGTCCAGATCCCACGGGATGCCGATCCCGATATGGGTATTCAGGCGCAACGGCTGATACTGCGTGAGTACACCCACCGTATCGACGCCGGAGTTAATACAGTTGCTGAGCGGGAAGTCGATGATCCGATACTTACTGCCGAAGGACACCGCCGGTTTTGCCACTTTCGACGTAAGCACCCCCAGTCTGCTTCCCTGACCGCCAGCTAAGAGCATGGCAATCATTTCTTTTTTTACCATCTTTATCACCCCTATTTCTTAAAAATTTATATATTTTATAGCAAAAACCCTCCTGATAAGTAAAGTATACCACAATCTGCCTGAAAACTGAATATAATTTACAAGATTTTTCAGTTTCCAGCCAAACTGATATATAAATAATATACAATAAAACAAAATATTTTTCAATCTCTTTGTGAATTTTATCTATATAAGTTTTAGGTTGGTTTTTTTCATGGAAATGAGTATAATAATAGTAAAAAATGTAAAAAGGGAGAAACCCTATGTACCAGATCAACTTTCACAATCCGATTGCCGTCCATTTTATCGGCATCGGCGGCATCAGCATGAGCGGCCTGGCCGAGATTCTTCTGACTGAAGGCTTTACCATATCGGGCTCCGACCGTGCCCCCTCCGACCTAACATGTCGGCTGGAGAGCAAGGGCGCATACGTTTTTTACGGGCAGAGTGAAGAAAACCTTTCCGCAAAGATCGACCTTGTGGTCTACACTGCCGCCATAAAGAGCGATAACCCCGAACTTGCCGCCGCCAAAAAACTTGGCATTCCTACTCTGACCAGGGCGGAGCTTCTGGGCCAGATGATGAAAAACTATAAAGTACCCATCGCCGTGAGCGGTACCCATGGCAAGACGACCACGACTTCCATGATCTCCCAGATCCTTTTGACCGCAAAAACAGACCCCACTTTGTCCATCGGCGGCATCTACCATCCAATCGGCGGCAACATACGGATCGGCAACTCTGATCTCTTTGTAACGGAAGCCTGCGAATACACCAACAGCTTTTTACACTTTTTCCCAAAGATCGGTATCATCCTTAATATAGAAGAAGATCATTTGGATTTCTTCAAGGATCTCGATGACATACGCAATTCCTTCCGCCGCTTTGCACAGCTTTTGCCCGCTGACGGCGCGCTCATTATCAACGGCGATATCAAAAATGTTGAGGAGATCACGAAAGGGCTGTCCTGTCAGGTGATCACCTACGGTTCTTCCCCTAAATTTACCTACAGCGCGTCCGAGATCAGCTACAGCGAAGACGGATATCCTTCCTTCCGACTTATGCAGGAGGGGAAACCTGCAGGTATCTTTACCCTCAAAGTCCATGGCGAGCACAACATCACAAACGCCCTGGCTGCCATCGCTCTCGCAAAGCTTTTGCATATTGCCGACGAGACGACTGCTGCCGGACTTTCCGCCTTCACGGGCTCTGACAGGCGTTTCGAGTATAAGGGACAGGTAAACGGCGTCAACATCATCGATGATTACGCTCACCATCCCACAGAGATCCGCGCGACCTTAAACACTGCTGCAAAATATCCTCACAAAAGAATCTGGTGTGTCTTCCAGCCTCACACTTACACCAGGACCAAAGCGTTTCTTGATGAGTTCGCCTCCGCCCTCTCCCTTGCTGACGAGGTCATCCTGGCAGATATCTACGCCGCCAGGGAGAAGGATACCCTTGGCATCAGCGCAAGGACACTGCAAGAAAAAATCCACTCTCTCGGACATTCCTGCCACTACTTTCCTTCCTTTGAGGAGATTGAAAAATTTCTTTTGGAAAATTGCACAAAGGAAGATCTGTTGATAACTATGGGCGCAGGCGACGTTGTAAAAATCGGTGAAACTCTGTTACAAAAATAATTATTCACAATATCCACAGAAAAGAACCTTCGGCAGTCAATTTTTTCTGTGGATATTTTTGTGGAAGATACCACGCAGTTTTGTGCCCTCCCGGCACCCTGTCCACATTATCCACAATTGCCCGGGTGGCCACGGACCAATTTACGCTTATCCGTTTGTGACAGTTTGTACATTCCTTTTTCCCAAAAGAGATGCTATACTCCCTATAGTGATTTTTGAAATGAGGGACGCAGAATAATGGGTTTTCTGACGATTTATCAGGACAACTATACAGATTCCACCGTGATTTCCAACCGTTTCATCGACGAGTATATGCAGGCCGCAAACGACGCACAGTTAAAAATCTATCTCTATCTGATCCGCATGATGAGCGCAAGGCTCGGCACCAGCATCAATGATATTGCCGACAAGTTCAACTACACGGAAAAAGATGTTCTGCGCGCCCTGAAATACTGGGAGAAAAATCATCTTCTCACGCTGGACTACGACGAACATAAAAATATTACAGGCATTCACCTTCTGGACTCAAACGCCGGCACGGATATGCTGTCTATTACAAGGGATGTGACTGCCGCTTCTCTGGCTACCTATCCTGCCGTGACGGCACAAAGCTTTCAGCAGGCACCGCCTGTCGAAACCACAGAGTCAGTCAGCCCGACGAAGCAGCCTTACGGCAAGCCCAACTACACCGCTGATGAGCTGCGCGCTTTCAAAGCCAACGAGGACTCCGCGAGACTGCTTTTTGTAGCGGAACAATATCTGAAAAAACCGCTGAGCGCAGGAGATGTCCGCAGTATCTTCTTTATTATGGACAGGCTTGGATTTTCGGAAGATTTGACGGACTATCTGCTCCAATACTGCGTCGATCGGGGAAAACGGGATTTCCGTTACATAGAAAAAGTCGCCATCAGTTGGGCAGAACAGGGCATTACCACGCCGAAGCAGGCGGCTTCTCTGGCAGGGAAATATGATAAGTCCGTTTATGCGATCATGCGTGCCCTCGGAAAGACCGGCATGCCAACCGAGACAGAGGCAGCATATATTGAACGCTGGCAGAAAATCTACGACTTTGAAATGGACGTGATCCTCGATGCCTGTGAGCGCACCGTTCTGGCTACGGATAACCACCGCTTTGAATATGCGGAAGGCATTTTGAAAAGCTGGTATGGAATCGGTGTGCACCACAAGAGCGATATCAAAGCGCTTGACGCCGACCACCGCCGCGCTAAGAGCAGCCGTCGTCAAGCGTCTGCCAATAAATTTAACCAGTTTGCACAGAACAACTATGATTTCGACGCACTGGAAAAAGAGATCCTCAGTAACTAAAAACCATTTGATAAGCGACCAAACATAAGGAGACTCCCGTGCCGCTGACAAACGCGCAATACGACCAGATCCTTCACCAATATGAAGAAAGACAGCGCATAAGACGCCGCGAACTGGAAAGCAGACGCGAATGCGTTTACAGCAGCATCCCCGGCTATCGCGGTCTGGAAGATGAAACCGCTTCTCTATCCGTTTCGCAGGGAAAAAAGCTTCTGTCCGGAGAGGATAACGCCCTGCAGGATCTGCACAACGCCTTAGCTGATCTGCGCGCAAAACGGGAACGGCTTCTTCTGGAAGCGGGTTTTCCCGCAGACTATCTAAGCCCTCCTTTTGTGTGTGCCAACTGTCAGGATACAGGCTATCGCGACGGCATAAAATGCCACTGTTTCCGTCGGGCAGAGATTTCCCTGCTCTACGAACAATCCGGCATTGCCGAAATGCTGCAAAACAATAATTTTTCACACCTTTCTTATGAATATCACACAGGGGAAGACCGCGCCCATTTTGAAAAAGCTGTCGAAACCTGTAAAGATTTCATCAAAAATTTTGATTCTGACTACCACAATCTCTTTTTTTATGGTACAGTGGGTACGGGAAAGTCTTTTCTTTCCGGCTGTGTAGCCAAAGAATTGATCGACACAGGTCATGCCGTGATCTATTTCAGCGCCACGGGACTGTTTGATTTGCTCTCAGCGGCTGCCTTTGACAGCAAAAATCGGGAAGAACGCAGAAATGCCTACGCCGACCTTTACCAATGCGATCTGCTCATTATCGACGATCTGGGCACGGAACTGACAAATCAGTTTACCGCTTCCCAGCTTTTCTCTCTGCTAAATGAGCGTGCCCTCGGCAAGAAGGCTGTGATCATCTCCACCAACCTTTCCCTGCGGGAATTGCAGGACAGATACTCTGACCGTATCTTTTCCCGTATTACGAGCAATTTTATGGTCTGCAAACTCACAGGCCCCGACATCCGTATGTATCAAAAGAGACAGCAGAGCAGAAAGTGAGGTTTCCATGAACAGACGCGAGGAAAAAAGGAATCTCGAGACCATACCCGTCGGCTCTCTGGGGATGATTCCCCTAAGAGGCTGCAAAACGCTCGGTGAAAAAGTAGACTACTATCTGGTCAAATGGCGTACCGAACGCGAGAGCGAACATAAAGACTCTCTCGCTTTTTCGGGTTATCAGCGCGACACTTATATTCTGGAAGCCGCCGTTCCGCGGTTCGGCTCCGGCGAGGGAAAAGGCGTGATCAAAGAATCTGTCCGCGGCTCCGACCTCTACCTTTTGGTGGATGTGGCCAACTACAGTCTCACCTACTCCCTCTGCGGTCACGAAAACCATATGTCTCCCGACGACCACTATCAGGACTTAAAGCGCATCATTGCCGCAGTCGGCGGAAAAGCGAGACGAATCACGGTGATCATGCCTTTTCTTTATGAGAGCAGACAGCACAAGCGCTCCGCGAGGGAATCTTTAGACTGCGCCCTGGCTTTACAGGAAATGGTCAATATGGGCGTGGACAACATCATCACCTTTGACGCTCACGACCCTCGTGTGCAGAATGCGATTCCCCTGCACGGCTTTGAAACCGTACAGCCCGCCTACCAGTTTATCAAAGGACTGTTGAACCATGTGGACGGCCTGCGCATCGATAACGATCATATGATGGTCATCAGCCCCGATGAGGGCGGCATGAGCCGGGCTATCTATATCGCAAACGTATTAGGCCTCGATATGGGTATGTTCTACAAGAGACGCGACTATACGCAGATCGTAAACGGCAGAAATCCCATCATTGCCCATGAATTTCTGGGAAGCAATGTTGAAGGCAAGGACATGATTATTATTGACGACATGATTTCGTCCGGCGAAAGTGTCCTGGAAGTGGCAGCCGCGTTAAAAGAACGCAAGGCGGGCAGAATCTTCGTCTTCTCCACCTTTGGTCTTTTTACGGCGGGACTGGAGCGCTTTGACAAAGCATACGAAGAAGGCACAATCTGCAGGGTATTGACCACGAACCTGATTTATCAGACCCCCGAACTGCTTTCCCGAGAGTGGTATATCGACTGTGACATGAGCAAGTACATTGCCTACATTATCGACACCTTAAACCACGACGCTTCCATCAGCGATCTCTTAAATCCTGTGGAACGTATCCAGTCGATCGTGACAAGGTATCATGCAGGGGAGCTGGACACCTGCAACTCCTGAAAAGCCGCAAAAAGCTGCCGTATCGTTTCGGCAGCTTTTAATATGCTAGAACTGAAAATAAATAAATTGCTGGAGATCGTACAGCTCCCCATAACAACCGTACAACAGGATGATAAATAATAAAAACATGATTCCGCTCACCCGAAACCACCAGCCCTGCCTTAAAAAAGCGTCTGCAACGTCTTTTCCGCGATACTTATGGTAATCGACAACAAACAAAAGCAGCATAGACGCAAGCAGTACATTCATTTGGTTTGGCGCCACTCCCAATTCATACAATGAACCGTCAAACAAAATGACCCAGTTATTTTCATGGAATATCATTTTCAGAATCTCCATGGCATGGTCCATTCCGCCCGCCCGAAAAAACAGCCACGCGAAGGATACCAGCAGAAAGGTGCGGACGGTACGGAACACTTCCGTGCTAAAATGCCCGCCCGCCTTTTCCTCCGAATATCCCAGACACTCCCGCAATTTGCGGATATGTTCCGCCAACCATTTCCCCGTTTCTGAGACCGCATCCTCTACCACCTGATAAATACCGTTTAATAATCCCCAGAAAAGAAAGGCAAAAGACGCGCCATGCCACAGGCCGCTGACCGTAAAGACCGTCAGCAGGTTCCCCTGCTTGCGCAGCCTTCCCTTTCGATTCCCGCCCAGCGGGATATAGAGATAGTCTCGAAACCACCCTGACAGAGAGATGTGCCATCTGCGCCAAAATTCTTTTACACTTTGAGAATAATACGGCGCATCGAAATTTTCCATCAACCGGATCCCCATGATCAGGGCAGACCCTCTCGCGATCGTGGAATACCCGTAAAAATCACAATAAATCTGTATGGAGAAAAACAACGTTGCAACGACGATATAAAAGCCGGAATAGCCCGCGTTGTCCTGATAAACCGTATCAACAATGATCGCCGCCCTGTCCGCGATCACCATCTTTAAAAACAATCCATATAATACAAGCAGGCATCCCTTGCGCAGATTTTCGTAGGAAAAGGGCTGCGGCTTCGAAAGCTGCACCAACAGATTTTTTGACCGCTCGATCGGTCCTGCCACAAGCTGCGGAAAAAACGATACAAAGAGCGCATATCTTAGAAAATTCTTCTCCGCGTAGATATCCCCGCGGTACACGTCGATCAGGTAGCCAAGCGCCTGCAAGGTATAAAAGGAGATGCCGACAGGGAGCAGGATATCGTTTCCCCAGCTCACCTGATCGATATGGATCACTGACAGCAGACGATTTAGGATGGAAATGCCAAACTGAAAATACTTAAAGAATCCGAGAATCCCAAGATTCAGCACAATGCAGGCCGCAAAACACCACCTGCGTTTCAAGCGCTTTTTTCGTGAAGCTTCTTCCCCCTCCGCTTCTCCGGCTCCAAGCCGCTCTAGGATCCTTCTGCACAGATAGGTGAAAAGAGTACACGAAAAGAGCAGCGTGATATACAGAGGATTCCACTGCATATAAAAATAGTAACTCATAATCAAAAGCCAGATATAGCGTACCTTTTTCGGCAGGCAGTAATAAACAAAAGCAACGAAGGGAAAAAAGAGCAGGTATTGCGGTGTATTAAACAGCATTTTTCTATCCTCTTATGTAAAATTCCATTGTCTTCACGATATTCTTAGGGTCATCCTTCATTCTCGCTACGATCGTGCAGATGCTGTCTTCTGTTGGCGGTAGATAGAATTCCTTATTCTCCTGAAAATCTTGAACCATATATTGCTCTCCTTCGTCAGGGGTAATAAAGATCTTGTACTCCATCCCCTGATCACGATTCGATGCAACACACACTTTTCTGCTCTGTTCCCCCTCATCATCATAATCTATGTAGTATGCCCCATAAATGGTCGGCGCAAGTGCTTGCAGTTTTTCCTCATAAGAATCATAAAAATACTTTTTATGATCCGCCTCATCTCCGCATACTGACTGATAAAAAAACTGCGTAAACAATTTGCTTCCATCCCGGTTCAAATGCCCTGTATCGCGATAATAGCTGTCATTTTGAATCGAAAAATATTCTTCTTTTGTAAGATTGAAATCATAGACAGGCAGATCATATTCGGCCGCCAATTCTCTGAGTTCCGTCACATAATTGTCATAGCCCTGCGTACTGATCAGCTCCAGATCATTGATTGGAGCAACATACAGAGTTATCGGGATTTCCTTTTCCCTGCAATACTCGATGATTTTACGAAAATATTTCTCACTTACTTTACCTATAGACGTTTCATTCAGACCGGTTCTCTGACTGAAAAAATGATACCGATTTTCAAAAGTACGTGTTGAGTCACAATATCCCTTCCGGCAAATCAGACGTTGCCCGTTCCCGTCTGCCCATTCACGTTCCCATTGATAATCATAAAAATCCATTTCCTTTTTCCCTTGGAACGTCTTTTTGATATAGTCTTTATCTCCTAAATATTTGCGATACCGCGTATAGGGAAACAGTGTGTTGATATACTGATCCATTCCGCCGATGGAAAGCATATATGCCGCTTTGTTGAGAGACCACTTCATATAGTCGTCATTTCTCCAATTAAGGGCATAATCTGTAAGCTGAAGATCCTCCTGATTGCAAAAATAATACAGTTCCAGATACACATGTGACAGTTGGTTTCTTTGATCCGCTTCCCGCAGCAGATAATATGAGCCATTCATGGTTTGAGACGGAGACGCCAAATTGAAATTATTTACTCCAGTCAGCTGATCCATTATTTGGGGATCGATATCGCAATATACATGAGAAGATCCTAAGAATAAATGATCTATTTTTCCTTCATTTTCATAAAACTGCTGCCATAAAACAGGATACCAATAATCAGAATAATCAGAACAACTTACATACATCTTATCTAAAAATTTGCTGATTCCAACAAAAATGATAATACCGGCCATAATTCCGACGATTCTTTTGATCAAAACATCATATATTCTTTTTGCCTTATTCACTGCATATTTCATACTATTAGTCCCTTTTATGTAAATTCCAGTATTTATAGTATATATTTTGCGGTATTTAGTGTCAATAGTCTGTTGATAACGGCAAATAATCTTTATAGTCTGTTTTCATAAAACCCGAAGCAAAACGGATTTCGAAAAAACATTTTCCCGGATAGAAATGGATAGGAAAGGATTCAACGATCATGGATATCACGAAGGAATTAGGGCTTAGAATTCGATGCTATAGAAAAGAAAAACATCTGACACAAGAGAACCTTGCGGAAATCTGCGGTCTGCATCCCACCTATATCGGGCAGCTCGAACGAGGTGAAAAGAACGCCACAATAGAAAGCATTTATCGCATTGCGCGAGGGCTAAACATTCCTTTCGACAAACTTTTTGAAAATATGGGATACATGGAGCAGGATCACGATAATATTCCCCTGTCTATTTATCACTCTCTTTTGTCAGTTCCGCAGGATCAACAGATTCTGATTCAAAATATTCTGGCAGAGATCATCTCTTTGCTGAAAATTAATTGACAGGCTTGACTTTTATGAAATTCATTGTATAATAATTTTTTGGAAACCCATAAAATCGGTTTTCCCGATACCTACGTCAGTTCGAGACCCTCCTGACGCTAAACAAATACTACGGCAGCATATTCCTATTGGAATCAGCTGCGCGAGTTTGTAAAACAAACTCGGGGGAGATCATGAATCATGAAAACACATCACACACAAACACAGGCGGTTTTTGCAAAACCCACCCGTTCTCGCACACTCTTTCTGACACAGGCGGCTATGATCGCCACGCTCTACATCGTATTGACTTACCTTGCTAATGTCTTAGGGCTGGCAAATCACGCCATTCAGGTCCGCTTCTCAGAAGCGCTCACCGTTTTGCCCTACTTTACCCCCGCTGCCATACCGGGACTGTTTATCGGCTGCTTTTTGAGCAATATCCTCACAGGCTGCGCCCTGCCCGATATCATTTTTGGCTCTTTGGCAACGCTGCTTGGCGCTCTCGGCACTTATGCTCTGCGGAAATGGAAGTGGTGCGCGCCCGTATGCCCGATCATCGCCAATACGATCATCGTGCCGCTGATTCTGGTTTACGGTTACGGGCTGCTGATCGAAGGCATGACTTTGGTACAGTGCCTCGGCTTCTATTGCCTGACCGTGGGAGCAGGGGAAGTGATCTCCTGCGGGATTTTGGGAATGATATTATTACGCATTTTGGATAAATATAAGAGGCGGCTTTTTTAGCCGCCTCCTCTTTCCATCTTTTTGACGTTTCTTTTGATAACCGCTTTCTTTTAATAAATCGCTTTCTTCTCGATGGTAAATTTCACCGTCACGCTGCCGCCATATCTCCCCGCCCCGGTGACCGTCACACTGCCTTTGTTTTTCCCTGACGCGATGTTCGCACCGTAGCTTACGGTATAGTCGGCTGCCGACTCTCCTGTTTCGCCTGTCAGCTTCTTCAGCTTATACTTACCGGACGCCGCGGTCAGTTTTGTCTCGTCCTTCTCCTTATCATTCTTCGCCGCGCTGACTGCATTTTTCTCCCCGTAATACACCGTCACATCCGGCGTAACCTGTTCGCCTGTATAAACACTCTGTCCGGCTCCTTCCGACACAATCACATACAGATTTGCCGTGGTCAGCTTGTCGGCGTAGATATATCTGCCAAGCGGGATTTCTATGCCCGCTCCTCCAGCATAGCCGTTCTTTCCCGTCACCTTCACCACAGGCTCCGGCGGCAGCGGTGTTAAGACGGCAGCGGCGTCTGCGGACGCGTCCGAAGCCGCCAGCGCATCCGCGTAGGCCTTTATGATCTCCGGCGTGCACTTCGTCTCGTCGATGACATAGTCCTTTGTCTCGCCTGCACCGAGAGCTTTCTTTCCCTCCACAAGCTTAAACTTGAAATCCTTGCAATTCATGCCGTTCTTCTTCTGCACCTGCGCACACGATACGGTGACGGTTCCATCCTTCATCGCCTGCTCCAGCGTCGTCGGTATGATTGTAAAGGACACTTCCACCTTTCCTGCATAGTTTCCTTTGCCCGTGACTGTCAGAAGAGGCTTCTTGTTCTCAGCCGTCTGCGCCGTTGTCACCGCTTCGTTATTCTTATATTTCACCATGTAATCCGTGCCTTCGCGCAGCACCGTCCCCGCTTCATCCGTGACCGTGAAGGTGAGCTTCGCCCCGTTTTTGCTGTAAGCCGCCGTGCTGTTTGGTGATATTACTGTCAGTTTTTCCTTTTTCAGCTCCTGCGGCGTGATCTTGAAGGTCTTCTTAAAGCTGCCGGTGTAGCCCGACGCGGGTTTTGCCGTAAAGGTCATGGTGGCTGTGCCCTTCTTTACGTTATTCTTATAACCGATGGTGTAATGCTCGCCGTAGGTGAGTTCCTTCGCCTGCGGATTATTTTTCGTCACTTTCGTTGTCAGCTTAACTTTGTTCTGCGTCACCGCCCTCCCGGTATAGGGCATGGAGGCACGGAAAGCGTCCGTCTGCGGCTCACTCTGCCTTGCATTGTCATAAGCCTTCACGTCAATGGTATTCACCGCGAACTTCGCGCCCGTGATCTTGAAGGTGACGCTCTTCGTGCCCGCGTACCCGTTTATCCCCGTAAGAGTCATGGTCGCCGTGCCTGCCGCGCGGTTTGTGCCCGCGTAGTCGATGGTGTAGTCCTTTCCCCAGACCAGACTTTCCCCGCCTGCCTTTCCGTTCTTCCCCGCTTTCACAAGGAACATGTCGTTTGCATTCTCCGCAGCCACAGCGTCTACCGTGCCGGATGCCGTCACTTTATGATATTTCTTTGTCTCCGCGTTATAATATCCGGGCGTCAGCTCCACGTCTTTCCCCGTGTAGGCAAATGTCTTCTGGTTTTTGCCAAGGGTGACGGACGCGTTCTTCATCAGCTTCTGCTTGTCGGACACATACAGTTTCCGTCTGACCGTGCCCGTGTAGTTGCCTTTCCCGGTCACTGTCAGGGTGAAGGCGCCGCTGTAACCCTTGGGAATCGCAGGCAGCACATACTGCTTTCCCGCATTCAGCGTTCCCTCCACTTTCCAGTCTGCGGCAAGGGGATTCTTCCCTGCGTCAAAGGCTCCCTCTCCATCCGCCACGCCGAGCGTCACGGCAAAGTCCGTTCCCGCTTTCATCGCTTTCTTGTATTTCAGGGAGCCGAACGGTTTCTGCTCCTTCGTCTGATTCACCACAAGCTGATCCGTGTATTTCAGGGTAAAACCCGCCGCAAGAGGCGTATCGCCCGCCTGTACGGTCGTTCCCGCATCCGCCGCAATCTGCGCCGGCAGGATCCGGAAGTTCCGGTAAATCGTCTCCGTATAATTTCCCTTGCCCGTAATAACCACATAAGGGCAGTCTTTGGTGAAATGTCTGGTCACATCCGTGAGCTGTTCATCTGCCTTCCCCGGATTTACAACCTTCGCGGTGCCGCCCGTCTCTTTCGGCAGACCGTTCTCATCCAGAGCCACCGCATTTGTATTGTTGACATATTTCACCGTATAATCTTTTCCGGATTTCAACAGGGTCGTGCCGTCGCTGTCATATACGGTCACCGCCGGCTTCTGCGCGCTTCCCGTATAGACCTGATCCGGGATTTCCTGCACGCACAGCTTTAAGCCGTTTCCGTCCTGCGCCGCCGAAGTCAGCCAGCAGGCGTACAAAGTCAGGTCGGACTGCACCGTGTCCGTATCGAAGTTCCACTCTTTCCCTTTGGCAAGGCTCTTATCTTTGTACCAGCCCGCAAACACATAGCCCGGCTCTTTCGCCGCCGGCGTCCGCTGCTCCTCTGTCAGTTCCAGCAGCGCGCCCGACTTGATGCCGCCCTTTCTGAAATCGTCGTAATGTCCCATACCGTCAAAGGTGACCGTATACGCCACCCGCTCCTCCGAAACCGTGAGGATGCCGGGCTTGCAGGTCAGGTTATAATTCATCCCCGCATCCGCGTTAGACGGCTGGATGTAATACTTGCCCGTCTTTGAAACATCAATCGAGGAAACGGCATTTTTTCCTTCTTCGTCCGTCGTGACAGTATAGGCGGGAGTTGTCGTCAGCTTATCCCCGTTCAGAAGCCCCGACGTCTCATAGCCGAAAGCATTCTCTCCCACGCCGCTTTGTCCCACGGAAACCGTGCCGCCGTCCGCCTGCATCAGCACAATCATGTCTTTCGCCCGCACGACGGCATCCGCCTTTGTGATCGTGAACGGGTATTCTTCGCTTCCCGCATAGTCCGGGTCATCATCTTTGACCGATATAGTCAGTCTGTAGCTGCCTGCATCCGCGGGCGGCTTTTCCGCAGCGCTTCCGTCCGGCGCGCCGCCCTGTGCGGGGTATGCCGTGCCGTCCGCCATCGTGCCGCTGTAGTGATAGACGAGCGCAACCTTCTCCGTGATATCCGTACCGTCCTCCGCTTTTACCGCTGCTTTCCCGCTGTAAGAGACGGGGGTGCCGCTGTACACCACACTGTCCGGCATGACGATGCCGGAGATGAGCGCCGCCTTCTTTGCCACCATGGTGACTTTCACGGTCAATTCCGCGTTCTTGTAGTTCCGGAAAGACACCGATATCTTTATGGAAGCCGTTTTGCCTTCTTCCGCCGCCTTGGTGCCATAGGTAAGGACGCCGTTTTTAATGTCCGCCGTGACGGGTGCTTTGGAGAAAATACTGTCCGTATCCACCACCTGCGTGATCTCATAGCCCGTCTTTTTCCCGCAGGCTCTAAAGCTGCCCGTCAGGTCAATTTTCCTGTTTTGCTGTGCCTGTGTGCACTGTTCGGCCGTGACATTTCGCGTCTCCCCAGCGGGAGCCGCCGCCTTGCCGATGGCAAAGGTCTTCGTGACCGTGCCGCTGTAGCTGCCCGTGCCTTTGATGATGACTGTGGGGGCGGCGCTGTCCGTGTCGGGCTGCTCGCAGGCATCTGTATTATTGCGGTAGGATACGGTATAGTCCGTGCCCTCTGCGAGCGTCACCGGGATTCCCGTACCGTTCGTCGACGGTTTCGTGTAGGTCACCGCAGCCGGCTCCGGCGTTTTGGGCGTTCCGTCGTAGGTATAGGCTGCTGTCGGGAGCACAATCTCCGTATTGTCAGCGAAAAGTCCGTAGGTAACCGTCAGAATAATCTCCGCCGTCAAAGTCATGCCGCCGCCCTGACAGGTAACGACCAGCTTCTTATCGCCCGGCTCGGTCATGGTTTGATTCAGCTCACCCACGTTGGTTGTATACGCACTCTGCTCCAGCTTCTTTACGCTGCCGTCAGAGCCGTAATAGGTGACGGTCAGATCGTCAAGAGCGATTGTCTCCCCGCATGTGTATGCGGTTTTTGATTTCCGCACCGTGATACGATTCTGTACATTGTCCGGCTTTTTCCCTTTCTCCAGATAAATACTATAAGAAAGATTTGGTATCGAGCTGTAGACTTTGCCCGCCGCGTCATACCAATGGATCTCCAATGTATTCCCGTGCACATCCTCCGGCAGGAGTTCTTTAGTAGCCGGCAGATTACAGGGCGTGTAAAATCTTCTAAGGGCATTGCAGCTTGTCAGGAACCCTATACTTTTGCCACTCCCACCCACTTTTACCGCCTTCAAATCAAAACTGCTCAAGTCAAGCTCCTCAAGCGCCCAGCAATAATGAAACATACTACTTGCATATATCACACTACTCGTATCAAAGCTATCGAGGTTTACTCCCTGCAAAGCTCTGCAATCTTCAAACATTCTTCGCATATTTGTAACATTTGCTGTATCAAAACCACTGAGATCCAGATCCGTCAGGTTTTTCAAGCCGGAGAACATAGCCTCCATACTTGTCACTTTGCCCGTATCAAAACCACTGAGATTCAACCGTTTAAAGCCTTCGCCATACCCAGTGGAATCTGTAACACCCGAATAAAACATATTGGCCATATTGGTCACATTGCAGGTATCAAAACTGCTCAAATCAATGGTATCCATCCCGGCACAATTACTGAACATAGCAGACATACTCGTTACCTGCGCCGTGTCAAAGCTTCTAACGTCAAGGCTTGCCAACTTACTGCAATCGCTAAACATACCACTCATATCTGTTACTTTCGCCGTATTAAAATGCGTCACGTCAAGATCGGTAATCATTTTACATCTACCAAACATGTAACTCATATTCGTTACATTGCTTGTATCCAAACTCGTTACGTCAAGATCGGTAAGTTTTTCGCAGCTCATAAACATGCGCGCCATATTACTTACATTCTCTGTCCTGATCCCACTCACATTCAAGCTTGTTAAGCCGCTGCATCCATCAAACATGCCGCTCATATCCGTCACACTGCCGGTATGAAAAGCGCTGACATCGAGACTTTTAAGCCCGCCCGTATAACCGCAGTTCGAAAACATCCTCGACATATTGTTTACATGGTCTGTTGTAAATCCGCTTACATCCAAGCTGTCCAGCTTAGAGCAACCGTTAAACATGTAACTCATATCTGTTACTTTACTCGTATCAAATTTGTTCAAATCAATTGTTTTCAGTTGTCTGCACTCATCAAACATACGCCGCATATCAGTTACACTGCTTGTGTTAAAGTCGCCAAAGTTAATACTCTCCAAAGCGTAGCACTGCATAAACATTCCGCTCATATTGGTCACCTTAGCGGTGTCAAATCCGCTAAGGTCAATACTTGTCAAATTGGAACAGCCCTGAAACATAAACGAGGCATCCGTTGTCTCCGAAATATCAATCTGCGCTGTTTTTATGCTCAATTTCCAAGATTCCCACGGCGCTCTGCCATAATTACCGGAATCTCCGACAGTCAGTGTGCCAAACTCACCCGTCCCTTCCACCGTCAGCTTCCCGTCCGCATCAATCACCCATGTAATATTCCCGTATTTTCCGCTCGCAATTGCGTCCGCGGGCACCGCCAGAGCGCGCACTTCTCCCATCCCTTCCATGTCGTTCTCCGACACGGAATTATCCGATACGGAGTCCGTTTCTTCTTCCTCCGGCGTGTCGTCCTCTTTTGAAGCGCCCGGCTCTTCTTCCGGGTCGTCTGTTACCGTGTCTCCTTCATCCGGATTCTGTGTGTTGTCCCCATCCGTTTCATCGCCGGGATTCTGTGCGTCGTCCCCATCTTTCCCCTCGTCGGGATTTTGCGTGTCGTTCCCGTCCGTTCCATCGCCGGGATTCTGTGCGCCGTCCCCCTCTTCTCCGCCGCCGGGATTCTGTGCGTTATCCCCGCCCTTTTCGTCGTCCGGGCTCTCCTCGCCTTCCCCTGCTTTTTCCTCTTCGGGGTTCTGTGTCTGGTTTTCTCCACTTTCGCCGCCGGGATTCGTCACTTTATCCCCATTATTTTCACCCGGATTCTCCGCTGTTCCTTCCCTATTCCCACCGTCAGAATCCTTTGTTTCCTCTGCCCCGCTTTCGTCAGGCCCCTGTGCCTGCTCCACTGTCACAGCGGTCTCCTGCGCCCATACGGGCATCACGGACGCCAGATCCGCTGCAAACAGGCTGATGCAGAATAACCCCGCCACCAGCCTGTGTCTTATCTTTCCTACTTTTCTTGTCTGCCACATTCTCTTTTCCCTCTCATTTCTTTTTAATTCAAATATAATCAAATAATCCGCAGTCTTCCCCTTTTCCATCTTACCCCCCCCCGCGCGATTTTGTCAAGGAGCAGCATGGGACTTGAAGTATTATTACTTTCAAAAATGCTGATAGAAAAGGAGGGGCTGGAACACCATCTGCAAGGTGTAACCAAAGTGTAACTAAAATTTCCGCTTTTGTATTGAAAATAAATTTTATATATGTATGAAAAAGGTAATTGATTTTCAAAGTGGTGATATTATAATGATAGAAAAGTCCCATACATTTGGGAAACTCACAGAATGTTCATATTATGTTCGTTGCATGTTTGAACGCGCTTGGGTATATTATATAGATAAGGAACCGTGTGGATTCCTTAAAATCGTAAAATGCAGCGAAAATATGACTGCTTAGATTGGCTGATGAAGTGTACGCCGTGATGGGAAGCGGTTTGCATGGAGGTCTATAAGGGTATGAGGCTTTACCAAAGCAACTGCTTAATTTTCAATATCATTTTACCGTGTATTCCCACAAGCAGAATTTCCCCGGCATACCCCGCAAGCGCCTGTGTATACTTCCTGTCCTTTATCTGCTGTTGTATGCCGTATTTCTTGACCGGAAGGATCCCCGTCATATACGCTAACGCCACATAGGACTGGTCTTTTAACAGGTTTTGCAGGAAATCGAGATACTGTTTTTGTAAGTCTTCCGCTTCCTGCCTTTCACGCATCACGCAGTCCCACTCATCAATCAGGAAGAGGAACTGATTGCCTGTTTTCGCATATATTTTCTCAAGCGCCTCCGCCAGACCAAGTCCCTGTCTATTCAAAAAATCTCCGTAACTCTCACGCAGGTCCTCAACAACGACTTCTTCCAGATATTCTGTTATATCCCGCCCCTTTGCACAGATCAAAAACTGCTGCATATTTAAAAATATCACATCATACCGATTCAGATGTTCTCTGAAAGACGCATCCTGTTCTATCCGCAATCCTCGGAATAAGTCCGCAAAGTCACAGCCACGGCTGTAATATGCCGCAAGCATGTTAAGCGCCATCGACTTTCCGAAACGTCTCTGCCTGCTGCATGTTCGTTTCCTTTTATTCCTTTCTGATATAGGCAATAAACTGATTGCCATTTTCTGCCAGCCACTCCGTGGAATCATTCATGCCTCTCTTTTCCAGTGTTCCCGCCACGGGATCCATGACCACGATATTTAATTCGTTAAAACCGGTAATCAGCACTGCATTGCCATCCTCTAACGTCGCGAGCACCGGAATATCCTTATTCACATAGTACAGGACCGCATCCAGGCTGCACCCCGACAAATCCAAAATGGTACAGTCTTGCAGATTGCTCTTTAATATCCCAAACACCGTATCACCCTGATTCAAACGTATCTGCGTATCGCGGGAGATGCCCTCAAATTTCAAAATCGTATCCAAACAGACCGCCAACGAGCCTTTTGTTTCCGTCACCTCATTCTCCGTGATCGCCATGATCTGATTCCGGATACTTCTGGTCTCACGCTTCCATACATAATCTCCATCGTCATCCACTACTACACCTGCTTTGCGGTATGCCAGCTCTACCGCCTTGCCGGGATTGACATAGATATCTTCAATACCATCCTTGCCATACACATAGAATCGATTTTCCGTATCGCCTTTTTCCAGTCCCCCAACCGTACGGCTGCCCTCAAACAGGATCTCCTTGGGGGTCAGATGCACCAGCGTTTTTTTATCGATTTCCTCTTTCAAGGAAATCTCACTAATCGTCTCATAGTTTTCCGTGACCACAAATTCCAGCGTATTGCTGCCTGCTTTGACTTGCTGCGTATTCATGATTTGATCTTCCGGCGCAGGAATATAGCTTTCGCTCTCCTCGTCAAACGTCACTCGGGAAAGGGTGAGTTGATTCTCCGTAATCTCCGTGTCCACCACAAAGATACCCTGTTTCTGATAGGTTTTTAGGATATTCCCCCTGTCACTTTGAATCTTCAAACAATGCATGGGAAAGGTGGTAATGCCCGTCCTGCTTTCCTTGACATCACGTTTTCTGGCAAGACCATAGATCAGGTCCTCCTCCATAAAGCCCACCACTGAGATGTATTCTCCTGTGCCCGCAGAAATACGCGTCTGGGCCTGCGTATTCAAATTCATCAGAATCAGGTCCTCTGCCGCATAGAGATCGCCGCCTTCCTGCCAAACCAGCATTTTATTGGATTCTGACACATGGTAACTGCCTTCCTTAAGCCCCGTAACAAGTGTCTGCACCGACACAGACTTCACATCCGCCGCATAGACACTGCCATCCAGCATAAAATAGTAAATGCCTGTCCTGCTCAGATACGAAAGCTTGTCAATATCTGTCTTTAACAGCTCATATGACCTGTCATAAGGAATATAGATCATCTCCTCCACTGTGTTTGCCATACTGTTAAAGGCATAAAGCGCCGCGCCCACACAACCCTCATGCCGCCCTCTGTTCATATAGCCGTAAACCAAAAACAGGATATTGCCCGCCTCATCCACCGAAAGCACACGAATATCGTGTCTGTTATAGGCATTCCTGGCATCAGCAAGTCCTTCCGTATTTCCGTAAAAACTGAATAATCTGGCCAGTTTATTATCGATTACATTATAGCTGTAAAGTTTGTCCGCCACGGTGAAGACCAGAATATTGCCGCCGTCGCTTTCCCGGATTGCCACCCGATCCCCGGTGATTCCCAGCATGATCTTATCATTGACGTAAACATCCGCTTCCTCGTCGAAAACCTGCTCCATCGTTCTCTCAAAATCCAGAAGATACATGCGGTCAGGCGTATAACGCACTCTGTAATATTCGATGACTCGGTAAAATTCTGTCCGTTTATCAGCTCTTATCATCGCCGGATATTCCAGCGTAAAAGAGCCTGTCTGTTCCGCCAGTTCCTTTACGGTCACGACCGGTTCCGCCGCCTCCACCACATCCAGCTCTCCCCATGTCACCTGATTAAAACTGGAGTGGATCGTAACCTTATGGAACGTCGTATTATCACCCTCTGCGTTGGATTCTAAATATTTCGTCAATTCCGCCGCCGCTTCCTTATCAAAAGTACGCTGATGGAAATCCATCACATAATCCAATTTTTCATGAATATGCAAAGAATCACTCAATACGATGCGCGAATAATAGCGAATGGGAGTACTCTCCTTGGGCGTAATCAGAAAAACCAACATATACTCAATGTCATTCTCGATCAGGTCCTTTAAGATAATCTCAAAAGTAATGACATCCTCCGTTTTCTGATATTCCGTTACCGAAGTGCTCTCGACCAGACGCTCGCCGTTCAGGCTCCTCACCTCAAACGCAATCTCACTGATGTCCCGTCCATAGGTATCCATTCTTACGTCTATTCGGCGATTCCCGCCCACAGGCTGCAAGTTATCCCGCAAATAGGCACAATCCATCGCCTGCGCATAACCATGCAGGCTCCCTACCCTGTGCGTCCCAACTGACATGGACAGCACAGGGTAAGTCGCCTCACCCATCTCGGTCGTCATATCCGTATTTCCCTGATTCATCACGGTGCTCAATATCATCAGCGCTGCCGCGAAGACCATGCCTAGCACCAGCCCTTTTATGATCGCTCTTTTCATGCATATAATCTCCGATGCTGTAATCTTTGGCAACCCCGGAAGAATTACGCAGTAATTCTTTTGACGCAGACTGCTGAGTCTGCGTCCAGTATATCATAATCCTTAGAATTTCAAAACCCCGTTCCGATTACTGTGCCTTCTCTGATATATCTCTCCGCACAAAAGCACCTGCACCAGATCTTCGATTCCCTCCGGAATCTTTGCACTTTCTCCTGCCTCCGTGACTGCCATGTCCTTTATTCTGTCCACAATGATCTGCTTCAGTCGGTAGATCTGCCACCTGTCGGGATACTCGTCATAGATCATGCTGCCTTCATAGTCTAACCGATCCAGAACATCCACAATCACTTTTCGATATTTCTTTGCCTCCGCAGGGTACATTTCCTGCAGATATTCCAAATCTCTCATCACCGTATCTTCTTCCTGATAAAAGAGAGGCATGGGATATGCCATATAGAACGGTAAAATTCTTGATTGTCTCATACATTCACCATGATAATCAGTCGTTTATTTTATCATATGCAAACGTGCGGGAATGTGAGCAGTATTAAATTTTTATGTCTGCATCTGTGCGTTTCAGTCGAAAACTTCCCACAAGCTGTTTGAGCATATCAGCCTGTCCGGATAATTCCTGACTCGTAGCAGCGCTTTCCTGCGCTGTTGCAGAGTTGGTCTGCACCACACCGGATATTTGTTGGATTCCCGTAGCGACCTGACCGATTGCATCTGTCTGATCTTCCACCTCTTTCGCAACAAGTTCCATCTGCTCCACCACCTGATCGGCAAGCTCCACTACCGTAGTCACCGAATCGGTTACTCTTTCCACAACCTGACTGCCGCCTCCGACTGCCCTTGTGGACCGATCGATCAGATCTTTTGTCGCTTTTGCCGCCTGATCCGACTTAATGGCCAGATTCCTCACTTCTTCCGCCACCACGGCAAAGCCCTTGCCGCTCGTACCCGCGCGAGCCGCTTCCACCGCAGCGTTAAGCGCCAGAATATTGGTCTGGAAAGCAATGTTCTCGATGGTGTCTATGATACGGCTGATTTCGCCGGAAGACTCCGTAATCTCGTTCATAGCCTGATTCAGACTGTCAATATACTCGCCACTCTCCTGAAGTTTATGGCCGGCTTCATTCACTACGCCTTTGACTTGTTCAGTCAGCTGCGCAATTTCTTTCGCTTCCGTGCTCATATTGGAAACCGTTCCCAAAAGTTCTTCCACTGAATCTGTCTGTTCCACAGCCCCCTGAGACAACGTCTCCGCAGTGGATGCCACCTGATCAGCACCTGCCGAAACCTGATCCGAAGCGGCAACGATCCCCGCCATGGTATTGTTCAATTTTTTACTGATCACCTGCAGAGAATCCCACAGTACGGCAAAATCCCCGGGATAACGCTGATTGGAAACTTCCCTGCTCAGATCTCCGTCCGCTATCGCGGCAAGGACCTGCTGTATCTCATTCACGATCGCGCCAAAATCTCTGACCAGCTGGGCACTGGAATCCGCCAGTATTCTCGTCTCATCTCTGCCTTTTACCTGCACCACTTCGCTCTTTAAGTCTCCCTGCGAAAGTGCCTGCAGCCGTCTTGCACATTTAACGACAGGCGAAGCAATGGAATGACTGACTTTCAAAGAAATAATAATAACCAGAATACAGGAAGTCACGCAGATTATGATCTGGAACATGTTCCCGTAATCGGCAGGGCGCATAAATTCATCTTCGTCAATGGTCACGGCAATAGACCAACCATCCGTACCCGCAATCGGAGCATAGCTCTGAATATTGTTGGAATCATCCGCCGCATAGTAGAACCGCTCTACGCCAATTTCCCCGGCAACCATCCTGCTCTCAATAGCCGCCACTGTCTGCAGACCTTCATCTTCCGGATTTTCCACTGCTTCCCGGATGACATTCTCCTGACCGATGACAGCTTCCTGATCCACATAAGCAATCGTGGTGCCGTTCTTATCTAAAATATAGGCTTCTCCTTCTTCGCCAATCTGTAAGCCCTCAATAATAGAATTCAAAATATAAGTATCACACTGAAAATAAAGAACACCCTTCACTTGATCGCCCTTACAAACAGGCGCGGAAATCATGAGATACATATCATTGCCTTCTATGTAAGGTTCTGACATGTAATTCTTTCCCAAAACCGCCTCCTGAAAAAAGGGCTCGGAAGAAATGTCCACATCGTGCGCTTCGTCATAACCGTTTATATCGGCCAAGCCTCCAAAGCGCATATAATATGCTTCTACCCTTGTCTGAATAAATTCCTGTTTATCTTCGAGTGAAGCGGTTTCATCTGTAAGTATCGGGTTTGATGCCATTTCCGCAACAACCAATGTATATGTGGAGATCATATTCTCTGCTGCCAGCGCAGCAAGCTCCGCCGTCTCCAGGAGATTTTTCTCAAGTGCCGACGTGGTTGAATAACGTGTCACCAGCGTGCCGATCAATCCCGCGATCATTGAAACGCAGACTGTTGCCAGCACAACCATCATAACAATTTTTGTCTGTATTTTTTTCATCTGCTCCGGCCTCGGGCCTCCCCCTTCCTTCGTCAAACAGGGGAACGGATCTTGCTTCCGTCCCCCCGCATGAAACGCATTCATTTTCTGATCATTTCTTTACTGTCTCTATCCTCGCCACCGCCCTTTTTAAGGACATCTCTGCACGGCGCATATCCGTTCCCGGCGCATGTTCCCTGATGCGTTCCTCTGCGCGGGCTTTCGCGTCCTCCGCACGGTGAACGTCGATCTCGCCGGGCCATTCAATGATCTCGGCAAGCACCGTGACCTGATCGGGCAGCACCTCCGTGAATCCCGCATGGAGCGCGGCTTCCTTCACTTCGTCTCCCTTCGTGATCGTGAGGATCCCGGGCGCAACGATCATCGTCATCGGGATATGCTCCCTGTAGATGCCGACCTCGCCTTCGACCGTATTGAACTCCACCATAGATACTTCGTCCTCATAAAAGACTCTGTCCGGTGTGATGATCTTTAACTTAAAGTTTTCAGCCATATACTACCTGCTTTCTTTAACCGCCTATATGGTCTCTTATTTCTTCGTGCGCTCGACAACGTCATCGATGCTACCTGCATTGAGGAAATAGCTCTCCGGAATGTCATCGTGCTTGCCTTCCAGAATCTCCTTGAAGCCGCGAATGGTCTCGGAAATCGGCACATACACGCCGTTCATTCCCGTAAACTGTTCCGCCACATGGAAAGGCTGGGAGAGGAATCTCTGGATTCTTCTCGCACGTGCCACGACCAGCTTATCTTCCTCGGAAAGCTCATCCATGCCGAGGATAGCGATGATATCCTGGAGTTCCTTATACTTCTGCAAAATCTCCTGCACGCCTCTGGCCACCTGATAATGCTCCTCGCCGACGATTCTGGGATCAAGGATTCTGGAGGAAGACTCCAGCGGATCCACTGCCGGATAGATACCCAGTTCCACAATGGAACGGGAAAGCGTTGTGGTCGCATCCAGATGGGCAAATGTAGTCGCCGGAGCAGGGTCCGTCAAGTCATCCGCAGGCACATAGACCGCCTGTACGGAAGTGATGGAACCGTTCTTCGTGGAAGTGATACGCTCCTGCAGCGTACCCATCTCCGTCTGCAGCGTGGGCTGGTATCCCACAGCGGAGGGCATACGGCCAAGAAGCGCCGATACTTCGGAACCTGCCTGCGTGAAACGGAAGATATTGTCAATGAACAGCAGCACGTCCTTGCCACCCTTGTCACGGAAATACTCCGCCATCGTAAGTCCGGTCAGACCCACTCTCATTCTCGCCCCGGGCGGCTCATTCATCTGCCCGAACACCATCGTTGTCTTGTCGATAACGCCCGATTCCTCCATCTCGTGATAGAGGTCGTTCCCCTCTCTGGTACGCTCGCCTACGCCCGTAAATACGGAGTAGCCGCTGTGCTCCGTCGCAATATTACGAATCAGCTCCTGGATCAACACGGTTTTCCCTACGCCTGCGCCACCAAACAGACCGATCTTACCACCCTTCTGGTAAGGGCAGAGCAGGTCAACGACCTTGATACCCGTCTCCAGAAGTTCCGTCGCCGTGGACTGTTCTTCAAACGTAGGAGCCTGTCTGTGAATCGGCTCGTGCCCCACATCCGTGGGCGCGGGTTTATTGTCAATGGGTTCTCCCAGAACGTTAAAGATACGTCCCAGCGTATTTTCTCCGACAGGAACCGTGATGGGAGCGCCTGTTGCAACCGCCTCCATACCTCTTACAAGTCCATCGGTAGGACCCATGGAGATACATCTGACGGTATCATCACCCAGATGCTGCGCCACCTCCACAGTCAGGTCGCCGCCCGTCTTGAGCGGAATCCTGATCGCGTCGTTGATCTCCGGCAGGCTGCCGGTCGTAAACTTGATATCAAGCACGGCGCCGATGATCTGAGTGATCTTTCCAAGATTTTCACTTGTTTTTCCTTCTGCCATCTCTTTTTCCTTTCACTCATGTTAATTTTCCGTTCAGCCACGGCCGTTCGCCTTGGCTGAACCGGTATTACGAGATCGCATTCGCACCAGCGATGATCTCTGTCAATTCCTGCGTAATAGATCCCTGACGCGCTCTGTTGTACTGGAGCGATAAGTGATCTATCATTTCCTCAGCATTACTCGTTGCGGAATCCATTGCCTGCATTCTGGCGCCATTCTCACTCGCAACCGCCTCCACCAGGCCGCCGTAAATCAGACTGGTGATATATTTAGGGATGATCATATCAAGCGCCTCGTCGTCTTTGGGCTCAAAATTCATCATCGCCTTACTGCCGGTCTCCTGCGCACCCTCTGCTTTCTCTACAGGTTCCACGGGAAGAAGCTTTAAGAGCGTCGGCTCATGCACCACCGTATTTTTAAATCCGGTGTAAGCCAGATAAATCTCCCCGATCTCCCCCTTCGCAAACGCGTCGAGCAGTCTCTTGCTCAGCGCCATCGCATCCACATAGGAAGGTTCTTCGATGATATCGGAATCTTCCTCCACGATCTCATAGCCATAGCGTTTGAGGGCATCTCTGCCCTTTTTGCCGATAGCGTAGATCTTCAGATCTTCCTTCTGCAGACTTCCCTTTGTGATCAGTTTCACCACATTGGAATTATAACCGCCTGCAAGACCTCTGTTGGAGGTGATCACGATCACCGCCTTTTTCTGGGATTCCCCTGCCTTCAGATAAGGGTGATTCAAGTTGCCGGACTTTGCCAGCATGGAGGTCACCGTCTCGTACATGCACTTAAAATATGCCTTCGACTGTTCCGCGCGCTGTTTCGCTCTTTGCAGTTTCACGGTAGAAACGAGCTTCATGGCTTTGGTAATCTGCTGGGTACTCTGAATACTGCCCTTACGCCTTTTTATGTCTCTCATTGAGGCCATAGCATTACCCTCCTAATTGCTCGTTTTCTACTTGAACTGCGCCTTAAACTCCTCGATGGCTTTTTTCAGCTTCGCGTCTGTCTCGTCATTGATTTCCTTGTTCTGTGCAATCGCACTCGGCACCTCGGGATACTTGGTGTCAAGGAACTCAAAGAACTCCGTCTCAAACCGGGTGATGTCTTCCACCGCAACGTCGAGCAGATACTTGTTCGTCACCACGTAGATGATGATAACCTGATACTGCACCGGCATCGGCTTGTACTGCGGCTGTTTCAGGACTTCCTTGATTCTTTCACCCTGCGCCAGCTTCTCCTTCGTGTCGGCATCAAGCTCGGAACCGAACTGGGAGAATGCCGCCAGCTCACGATACTGCGCAAGCTCGGTACGGATAGGAGCCGCAATCTTCTTCATCGCCTTGATCTGTGCCGCGCCGCCCACACGGGACACGGAAAGACCCGCATTGACTGCCGGACGGAAGCCGGAATTGAACATCTCCGTTTCCAGATAGATCTGGCCGTCCGTGATGGAAATCACGTTGGTCGGTATGTAAGCCGACACGTCGCCCGCCTGCGTCTCAATGATGGGAAGCGCCGTCAGCGAACCGCCGCCGTACTCATCACTCATTCTCGCCGCGCGCTCTAACAGTCTGGAATGCAGGTAGAACACGTCGCCGGGATAAGCCTCACGCCCGGGCGGTCTCTTTAAGAGCAGGGAGAGCGTACGGTAGGCTGCGGCCTGTTTGCTCAGGTCGTCGTAAACCACGAGTACATCCTCGCCGTTCTCCATCCACTCCTCACCGATCGCACAGCCGGAATACGGTGCGATGTACTGTAAGGGCGCCGTCTCACTGGCTGTTGCGGCAACCACGGTGGTGTACGCCATTGCGCCGTACTCTGTCAGTGTTTTCACGATGGAAGCGACAGTGGAAGCCTTCTGACCGATTGCGACATAGATACACTTCACACCCTGGCCCTTCTGATTAATAATGGTATCGATGGCGATCGCCGTCTTACCGGTCTGTCTGTCGCCGATGATCAGCTCACGCTGGCCCCTTCCGATGGGCACCATGGAGTCGATCGCTTTGATACCTGTCTGTAACGGTGTGTCCACGGATTTTCTCGTGATCACACCGGATGCAACTCTCTCGATCTTACGATATTTGTCAGTCTGGATCGGACCCTTGCCGTCAATCGGCTGGCCCAGCGCATTTACGACACGTCCAAGCATACAGTCACCCGCAGGTACCTCTACCACGCGGCCTGTCGTCTTTACGATATCGCCCTCGTTGATGTTGTGTTGGTTACCAAACAAAACCACACCTACGTTATCTTCCTCAAGGTTTAAGATCATACCGTAAACTTCGCCGGGAAACTCCAGAAGCTCGCCCTGCATTGCATTCTCAAGTCCGTGTACGCGAGCAATACCGTCCGCCACCTGGATGACCGTACCCACTTCGGATACTTCCAGCGCGGAGGCATATCTCTTGATTTGATCCTTAATGACTGAACTGATTTCTTCTGGTCTTAAATTCATGGATCATTCGCACCTTTCTTTTTATTTTTTATACCTGTACTTTTAACAGATCCTTCTGCAGCTCAGAAAGTTTCGTGCTGATGCTGCTGTCCACTACTCTGTCACCGATTCGGATGACCATGCCGCCGATCAGGGAAGCGTCCACATCATAATGGATCTCCATGGACTGATACTTCGTGGTGTCGAGAAGTTTTTTCTCGATCGCCTTATGCTGGTCACTTTTCAGCGGAACAGCGGTCGTCACCGTAGCGATGCCGATCCCCTTATATTCCTTTACCTTTGTAACAAAGTAGCTCAGAATCTCGTCGATCTCTCTGTAACGGTCCTTTGTGATAATAATAGTGAGAAAGCCAAGCAGCTCCTCCGATATCCTTCCCGCAAACACGTTTTTCGCAACCTCGACCTTTTCCTCCTTCAAAATCTTAGGATGATTCATCAGGCTGCCAAAGTCCGCGTTTTCCGCAAGAACTGTTTGAAGCTGTTGGATTTCCTCCAACAGGACATCTACCTTATCAGTCTCTACCGCCAGATCAAACAACGCGTCACCGTATGTCTTTGAAATCAGCTTAGCCATGTGCTCTCACCTATTTCCTTTAGCGTTTCTTCCACCAGACTGTCCTGTACAGTCGTGTCGATCGCCGCATTCACAACCTTGGCTGCCATCATGGACGCAAGCACTACCATCTCGCGCTTCACTTCGTCGGCTGCCTTCTTCTTTTCAAGCTCGGCCTCAACCCGTGCTCTCTCCAGAATCCCGGCTGCCTCATCCTTCGCATCAGCAATGATCTTGCTCTCATTTGCCAGAGCCTTCTTTCGTGCTTCCGCAAGGATGACCTCCGCCTCCGCGTCCACGTCTTTCAGCTTTTTCTCATATTCTTCTTTCAGCGTCCTGGCATTCTCCATGTCAGATGCCGCCGTATCAAGCTCATTCTTGATGCGCTCCTGCCGCTTCTCCATCATATCCCGCACGGGATTGAACAGGAAATGCGATGCGATCAAAAAGAGTGAAAATACAGCTATGATCATCAGCACGGAATCCGCAATGAGCTGTAAGTCGAGGTCAAACAACCTCGGCGTCATCTCCGCGGACGCCATCACTAAATTCGCAACTGTCGCACTCAAGCGTTAGTACCCCCTTTCATGGTTTATCACTGGTCTGCGCAATTACGGCAAAAGGGGTTTTACGAAGAGCAGCAGCATTGCGATCAACAGACCGTACAGACCTGTGGTCTCGGCAACGGCCTGCCCCAACAACATCGTAGAGGTAACGTCAGACTTTGCGCCCGGGTTTCTGCCCACTGCTGCCGCAGCATGACCTGCCGCAATACCCTGACCTACACCGGGGCCGATACCTGCGATAACCGCAAGACCAGCGCCGATCGCTGAGCATCCTAAGATAAAGTTGTTGTTAAATTCTCCCATTTTTGTTTTCCTCCTTGTGAAAGTGAAATATTTTTATTCTGTGGTACACGCGTCCGTGATGTATGTCATGGTCAGCATACAGAACACGTACGTTTGGATCGCGCCTGAGAACAGGTCAAAGTACACATGGAGCGCTGCCGGCCAGATGATTGCGATCTTTGCAAGAAGCGCATACACCAGCGCCATCATAACTGTGCCCGACAGGACGTTCGCAAACAGACGCAGTGACAATGAGATTGGCACCGCCACGTCGCCGATGATATTGATTGGCGCCCAGATCGGCCACGGATCGCACAGTCCCTTGATCACGCCTTTTACCTTTTGATAGCGGAACTTATTGAAGTGGATCAGCGTAAAGGTCATGATACCCATTGGAAGGGTCACGCCGTAATCCGCCGTCGGTGGTCTGAGTCCGAACAAGCCCGAGATATTACTCAGCAGAATAAAAATGAAGATCGTGCTGATGTAATTGCGGAACTGCGGACTGAACTTGCCCATAACGCTGCCGACCATCTTATCGAGCATCTCCACCACCAGCTCGACAATGTTCTGGAAGGTCCCCGGCACATCCGATGCCTTTTTGACCGCGTGACTGGCGGCAATACAAAAAGCGATGATCACCAGCATAACGATCAAAACGCAGACATGAGTCGTGGTGATCCACACCGTCTGGCCAAACAACTCATACGAAAAGACGCCGTGAATCATAAAATCAATGTCCGCAGCTCCGGACAGCATAATTCCCTGTCCCATTCTTTCACCTCCTTCTACACAAAATTTTATATCTTATTGTGACTGCAGAGAATGCCGTCACACAATACTACCGTCAGAATCTTCTCTCCGCCTTGTAAGGAGCTTATGGATCAACGGATTTAAGTAGGCTGAAACCTTCATGCCCATATAGCCTGCAAATGTAAAAATCGGGTTTGCAAGCTTTGTGCCAATGAGCAGAGCCAGCACCGCCGCCAGAATTAAATAACGTATGATATTTTGTGCGCTCAGGCTTTTCACCGCTTCTTTTTCCGGCAGGTCAAGCCCTCTGTTCAAGGACCACCACATATGTACGGCTCCCGCCAGTGCAAGGACAACGCCGATCAAAAGTCCCAGGCTGTAGGTAATCTTTCTGGAAAAGATCAAAAGTATGATCTCAAAAACAACACCGTATGCCGCGATCCCAAGGCAGAGCTCAAATAGGGTTGGATCTATCTTTTTCTTCATGATCTGTCTTATCTTTCTCGTCTTTCTTCTCTCCGTGCACGCCCTGTGTGCTGCGCCTCCGCGTCTTAGCCGGCGTTTGGTAGATCCGTCTCGCAAATCGGAAGACATTGGTAAAGCCCGCCAACGCACCCACAAAAAAAAGCGCCACCATCCAGACGGAAGTATTCAGCCACCTGTCCAGATACATTCCCACAAAGGAACACAGAAAAATAGGAACCAGCATATTGACGCCAAACTGTGTGATCATCATCAGTGCCTGATAGACAGTTTTATTATACTTCAAAGCCATCGCCTTCCCAATCCAACATTCCCCACAAGCCCAACAATAAAAGTATACCTTTTTTTGGTACTTTTGTCCAGACCCAGCACAAAATTTCGTTGACAGCCCCTCTCCACAGTGATACCGTAAAAGAAAACAGGAAACAGGGGAGAGCAGCATATGAAAAAACCGATCCTATATCGCAAAAGACTGATCCCGGAGGAATGCGTCCTTTTAAGGGATGACCGGCTGCTTTACCGCGACGATGCGCTCATCGTAACGGCCTGGGACACCTTAAAACCCCGCAAGGACATCCACCACGGCTGCTCCTGTTACTATCTGCAGGAAAACATCAAGGTAAGCCGCTTCTATAAAGAAGACGGCACCCTGCTGTATTGGTACTGTGATATCGTGGAATATGACTATGACGAAAAGACTGACACCTACGTCGTCACCGACCTGTTAGCCGACGTAATCATCTACCCGGACGGCTTCGTAAAGGTGGTGGACCTTGACGAACTGGCCACTGCAAAAGAAGCCGGACTTTTGAGCGACAAAGGATTGAAGACAGCACTGCTCGCGCTCAATAAGCTGCTGCAGACCATCTATGACGGCAGGTTTGAAAAGCTGCAGGAGCCATTAGAACAATATCAATAGTCGGCCGTGCTGATTCGCGGCTTAATGAATGCTAATAGAAAATGTGTCCCCCAATTCTGTACTTCGGATCGATCCCATCTACGGGCGTGCGGAAATAAACGCAGTTTCCGACATTGGTAGTGCCGCCCATCACTTCGTCAGCCGCCTGATAGCAGGCCGCAGTTGCCCTGCCTTCACTGAGGGCGAGCGCCAGTCTGCCGCTGGCCACGGGAGAAAACTGCCCCGACTGATAAATAACACCAGTTACTGTATCCGGATAGACCGAACTCAGCACTCGGTTAATGACAACAGAACCGACGGCAACCTGACCGTTGTAGGGCTCTGCGCCCGCTTCGCAGTAAATCAGGTTCGCCAAAAGATACCGATCCCCCTCTGCAAAACTCACCTCTGAGATGTCGCGCCAGCTCGACTGCGCAGCCAGCTGTGCCATCCGAATCTCCTCCGCCAGCTTTGCACGCAGCGCCGAAAGGTTCTCCTCCTGCTCTTTCAACTTCTGTTCGTAAGCAAGAGCCTCTGCTTCCGCCTCAGAAATCTGGTCTGCCGTCGCGTGCAGGGAACTGGAGGTCTTACTGACCAACCCCGACACACGCCCCTGCTCAGCTACCACCTGCACCCGGTAGTCGGAGAGCTCATCGTGGTTTTTTTCCTGCTCCGCCTTAGCAAGCTCAAGTTCTTCCTGCTTCTGCTCCATAGCCGCCTGCGCTGCCTTGTACTCGTCAAGGACCTTTTTCTGGTAGGCCGAGAGCTGCTCAATATATTCATTTTTATTTAAAAAATCAGACAGACTTCCCGAAGAAAAAAACAGTTCCAGATAAAGGTTGCTGCTGCGCTCGTAGGTAAACTGGATCTGCCGCTTCATGGTGGCATACTGCGCCTCTTTCAGAGCAATGGCCTCGGCAAGCTCCTCCTCCACCTGAGCGATCTTCTCCTCCAGATCCCGGATCTCGTCCTCTTTTTGGGCAATCTGCTCCTCCAGCTCATTCAGGTTATTACTCACCTGTGTAAGCTCCGTATTGAGCGTGTTGAGGGCACCCTGCAGGGATTCGTGCTGCTCATTCAATCCCTCCAGATTCTTTTCCGTCTCGTTCAGCTGTTCCTCCGTCTCCTTTTTCCGCCGCTCTTCCTCCTCGATCTGCTGCCTGGTCTCCTCCGTGGCCTGCACGGAAAGCGGCATCATACTACAGAGCAGAACGAGCGCAAGACAGGCGGCTGTCCTTCGTCTTATTCCCATATTTCTCTCCAAACGCGGAGAATGCATTTTATGCATTCTCCAGCATGTTTACCCTTCTTTGGTGCTTTTCCTCGCCGGAGAAAGGCGTATCCAAAAAGATGTCCACAATATTGAGCGCTACCCGCTCTCCGATGATCGCAGCACCCATGGCCAGCACGTTCGCGTCATTGTGTTCTCTCGTCAGTCTCGCGGAAACGGGATCGCCGCAGAGCGCACAGCGGATCCCTTTTACCTTATTGGCCTTGATGGAGATACCGATGCCCGTGGTACAGATCACGATACCCCGGTCACACTCGCCCGACGCCACTGCCTTTGCCACCGCTTCTCCAAAAATGGGGTAATCGCAGGAACTTAAGTCCGGGCATCCAAAATCCTTATACTCCAAACCTCTCTCCTTCAAATGCTCCATCACTTTCTGCCGCAGCTCATACCCGCCGTGGTCACTTCCAATTGCTATCATATCCATTCCCTCCTTATTTTTTTTACACTTCAATAATATGATACCCCGCCGCCTTCATCAACCGATTCATTACCGCCGCGCCCACGCCTTCCTCGGCAAAGCACTCAGATAAGATCAGTTCCACACCCTCGTCGTCGCATTCCCGCAAAATGCGGTAAAGCCGCTCCGCCACCGCTTTTGCGCTGCCTTTTTCACCCACGCCAAAGCGTACATCAGCCTCATAGCGCACCGCCGTCTCGTCCGTTGCAATAACGCCTGTTTTTTTATTTTCGGCCCGTCCTTCCCGCAGCCTTTCATTGATGTATGCCGTTACTGACGTCTCCGAGCCTTTGACGATAACGAGCTCACCTTTCGGCGCGTAATGCCGATACTTCATGCCGGGCGCTTTCGGAGCCTGTCCGCTGTCCCCGCGAAGAAGGGTCTCATCCACTGCCACCTCTCCCAGTGCCACGGAAAGCATCTCCTCCGTGACAAAGCCCGGTCGCAGGAGCATGGGCGGCTCCACAGTCAAATCCACAATGGTAGACTCCAGTCCCAGGGTAGCCTGTCCGCCGTCCAGGATCATCTCGATCCTGCCCTCCATATCCTGCGCCACATAAGCAGCCGTGGTGGGGCTTGGTCTGCCGGAACGGTTAGCACTGGGCGCCGCCACATAACCGCCTGCCATCCGAATAAAATCGAGCGCCACATCGTGGACAGGCATTCGCACTGCCACCGTATCAAGACCGCCCGTAGTCTCTTTTGGCACCCTTCCTGCCTTTCTCAGAATCATGGTAAGCGGCCCCGGCCAAAAAAGAGAGGCCAGTCTTTTTGCCGTCTCCGGAACCTCCTCCACAATAGCAGACAACGCTTCCATCTCAGCGATATGCACGATCAGAGGATTGTCGGAAGGTCTTCCCTTTGCCTCGTAGATCTTTTTAGCGGAAGCAGGATTCAGCGCATCCCCGCCAAGTCCGTAGACTGTCTCCGTCGGAAAAGCCACCAGCCCGCCTGCCTTTATGATCTCTCCCGCCTCCCGAAGCGCGGCCGTCCTGTTTTCTTTTGAGATTGTGATCACTTTTGTAACCATACTGCACTATCCTTTTTTCGCCGATCCGCTATCTGGTGTTCAGATATTCCAGCACCGCCAGATGAATCGCCCACGCCGCCCTCTCCTGATAGTGAGTCTGAGAGAGCTTCTGTGCTTCCTCATAATTTGATAAAAACCCACACTCCACGATCACGATAGGCGTGGAAGTCTTTTTTAAGAGATAATAACTGTCGTTCGCCTTCGCCTGCCTGGCGTTGTCGGGATCGATTTCCTTTGCCAGCGACTGCTGGATCCGCTCGGCAAGCTCCTTACTCTCCTCACTCCCGGCAAAATAAAAGACCTGGGCGCCGTGCACATACTCCTCATGATAGCTGTTTTGATGGATGCTCACCGTCAACGCCGGCTTCTTTTCTTCAATGAGCGCCACCCTGTTTTTCATGTCCTGCACTTTTTTATTGGAAATATTCTCGTCGTAAAGCCCGGCATCTGTCTCTCTGGTCAGCACCACCTCTACATCTGCCGCCGTAAGAAACTGCGCAAGCTTTTTGGCGATCTGTAAGTTGATATCCTTCTCCAGACTGCCGTCAACGCCCACCTTGCCGGGATCAGCCCCGCCGTGGCCCGCATCGATCACCACACAGGGACGCTCCTTCTGCGTCAACACCCTGCCTGAGGAGACAAGTCTTGCCCCACCCCGCACGATAAATCCCGCTGCCGCAACCGCCAAGGCCAGCAGCAAAATTCTGAAAGCATTGTCATATTTCCCCGATTCCATTCTCTCCATAATACCCTTTTTCTCGAGGTTTGGTTGCATCCTCGAGATCCCGCACTGCTCTCAGTGTATTTATATGAAGAAAATGTTGCGAAAATGTCCTAAAAACTCCCGACGTGCCTAAATCCCGTCTTCAGATCCGTTCATGTAGTCCGCGATCACATCCCAGACATCCGCCGTCTCATATCCCAAGCGCCATGCCGCCACGCCGCCGATTTCATACTTTTCCATGATATTTAACTTCACGCGAATGGAGTCTGCGTCTTCCAACCAGATCTGGCAGAAACTTTCTCCTGACTGAAATTCCCCATAGTTCTGACAGGTCGTCTCGTCCCAGCGGATGGCAATGCTATGATTCGCCACATATTCCTGCGCGCTTCCCATGCCCAGCGCCTGACTGCTCACGCTGGTGCCCTTTGTCTCCCAAAGCCGCGTATAAAAAGGAATCGCATTGATGACCTTATTCGCCGGCACTTCCGCCACCGTATTTTTGATACCGTTTTCCACATAATTGATGGAAGCGACGCTCCCCGCCTCATCGCTGCCCGCGTAATGCTCGTCGTATCCCATGACGATCACATAATCTGCCACCACGCCCTGCTCAGCCCGGTCATAGTGGTCCCTGTGAGACATGGGCACATAGTTGTCCACCGAAAGCACGATCCCGTATTTTCTACAGGGAACGGAAAGCTCCCTGATAAACTGGATAAAGGGTTCCCCCGCGTCCAGACTGACTTCCTCAAAGTCAACGTTGATACCATCCAGCTCATATTCCTGCGCAGTCGCGATCAGGTTGCGGATCAGGTTCCATCTGCTCGATGTTCGGGAAAGTAGCTCATACATATCCACGTCCACGCTCTCCACATTGCCCACAAGCCCCCAGACCTCAAGCCCCATCCCATGCGCCTTCTCCACATAGGAAGCTGAGGCAAAGCTGGAAAATTCTCCCTCGTTGCCGGTGAGCGTAAACCAGGTGGGCGCAATCACATTCATCTCCTTTGTCTGCGCGACGACGCTGTCAAGCGTATCGTTGCCCTCCATATTATAAATCCCGTGAAAACCCAGATTGATCTTATGATCGCGGGTGTTTGCCTGATAGTCGGAAGGCATATTGTTTGGCGGCGGCGCCAGCGTCTCCGTCGTCTGTTCCCCTAACCGCTTGTTTTCCACATAGCCAATGATGGAATCCTGCGTCTTTACCTTCGTCCAGGTTTCCATCTCCTCCAAGACAACGACCGTATCTCCCTCGGAGACGTCCGTCAGGATGTCGCTCTTGATACCGCCCTGATAGCGCACCTGTGTATCCTTTGTAATGGGTGCAGTCTGCCGCTCTGCTCCCTCCGTGTAGACCTGCACACGGTTCGGCTCCGTAAACAGCTCGTAGGTAAAATTGGAATACTGCTGTACAAAGTCCGCCTCGATATAGAGCACGCCGTCTTCATAGCGGGAAACCACATAATCCAGCGCCATGCCTGCTTCTTCGAAATCCGCGCCGTAATCCGAAAGCTCCGCATAACCGATACGGGTCGTCCAAAACCCATCCGGCAGCGCATAGACCAGAGTCCCTGCTTCCTTATCCTCATAAAATCTGTCGTTAAAATATTTATGCACCGTAGCAATATCGAAATAACATCTGTTATCAAATATCTTCGCGTGTTCTTCGATCCGCTCATCCTGCAAGATGATGGGGACGTCGTTTTCCCCCTGTATGCCAAAATATTCCTCCAGATCCGCTCTTTCCTTTGAGTAAGAGTACTTTTCCAAAAGCATCGCGCCAAAGCCCGCCGCCCCGATGATAAGAATCAGGACGATCGCGACGATCACCGGAATCGCTTTTTTCATTTGTCCAGCTCCTTTCCGACCGTCTGTCGTGAACGCCGACCAAGCAGGGAAGTGATTCCTTCCCTGCCCGCCGCGTTTACTACGATTATAGCAAACTATTCCCTTTCAGTCATCAGTTTTTTTCGAAAAGACAGCAGCCAACCTGCCGCACAGCGGGTTCCTACCGGCATATACAGTCGCCTCCTTTCGCGGCTGCCGCTCAAAAACCATGTATGACATACCCTCCATGCCCAGCCTCCAAAAGGAGAATAAAAAAGAAACTTAAAAAACGCAACCGTGATATACTAATGGCATATGCTATAAGAGGGCGGAAACTGTTTGGAAGACGTCTCTGACATGCAGATAAATTTGAAAAATAACTGTATAACCTACTCATTCCTTGTGAATTATAATTTGTGAATACTACGGAAGGAAATAAGAATGGTCTCCGATTGGGCGCGTCGCCCATAAGACTGTCCCTGCAAAAGAAATCTGCAAAGACACAGATGTTATTTTATGAAATTATGCAATCCCCCTCTCCCTGCGGACTATCAGAGGACATCTTGTAGGACAATTATACCCATAAAATGACAATATATGCAAGCATTTTCTAAAATTATTAAAAATTCTTAAACACTTTCCGCGCACTATTGACGAAAAGTGACCTTCGGGATTAAGATACACTTAGTTAGCGCACCACAGAAGCTGTACAAATTTATGATTAAGGAAGCGAACAAAATATGAAAATAGAAAAAGTAAATGAGCAGCAGATTCGCTGCACTCTCACCAGAGAAGATCTTGCGAACAGACAATTAAAGATCAGTGAGCTTGCCTACGGCACGGAAAAGGCAAAGACCCTCTTTCGCGATCTCATGCAGCAGGCATCCTACGAATGCGGCTTTGAGGCAGAGGACATCCCGCTGATGATCGAAGCGGTTCCCTTGAATGCCGAGTGCATCGTTCTGATCGTCACTAAAGTGGAGGATCCCGAGGAGATCGACACCCGCTTTGCCAAGTTTGCCCCCTCCGTCCATGACGTAGACCCGGATCTTGACGAAGATAATGAAGCGCTGATGGAAGCTTTTGCCGACAGCGCGGATGAAGTATTGAATCTCCTTCGCCGTATGAATAACGGGGAGGATTCCACGGACGCACAGACCGCTTCCACGAATGCTGCTGATGCCGCGAAGTCCAAAGAAAAGACAGTGAGTCGTCTCTACTCATTCCGCTCCCTGCGCGAGGTGACCAGACTTGCCCGCGTGACCGGCGCATCCTGGGAAGGCGGCAACTCCCTCTACAAAGACGGAAGCAGCGGCGCCTACCTTCTGCATCTGCATCCCGGCGATGCCAATGCCGCCGACTATAACCGCCTGTGCCACCTGATCTCCGAGTACGCAAACTTGGAAAAGACCACCAATGCTACAGGAGCTTATCTGGAAGAACACTGCGAGGCACTGGTAAAAGACAACGCCCTCAAAACGCTGGCGGCACTTTAAGGATCGGGAACGGATACCTAAAGGTTAAAATACAGAAAGAAACCTCCGGGATGTTGTCCGGAGGTTTTTCATTATACTGCCTGTACAGCCTGGATCTTCGCCATCAGGTCTTCCGTCGCGATGCCGTGCACCATCGCTGCCTCCTCAAGGGTCTCACCCTGCGCCGAGGGACAGCCAAGGCAGTGCATCCCAATCTCTAACAGGACAGGTGCAATATCCGGATTCGTCCGCAGCGCCTCTCCGATCGTCATATCCTTCGTGATATCTGCCATTTCATTCCACTCCTTTCCTAGCTTTCTGACATGATTTTAGTGTACACCATTCGATCCGTCAATCCTCCATGCAATTTTCACAAAATTTTCATACTTTTTTCTTCATTTGTATGAGAAAAAGAACAAAGGCTGTCTTGACTGAGCTTCAACTGATAGCATATAATATTCTTACTGAGTCAGGGTTGCATTTTACAGGTTTTCGCAACTTTGGCACATATGCTTTTAGTTACCTTATTAAAAAATTTTATAATAGGAGGTTGGTACAAAATGAGACCAGAATGGAAAGATTTTGTAGGCGGCAAGTGGGACAAAGAAGTCAACGTTCGCGACTTCATCCAGAGAAACTATCATCCTTATGATGGCGATGATTCCTTCCTTGCAGAACCTACACAGAACACGAAGGATCTGTGGGCACAGGTTCTTGATCTGCAGAAGCAGGAGCGTGAGGCAGGCGGCGTCCTTGATATGGACACCAAGGTGATTTCTACCATTACATCCCACGGCCCCGGCTATCTGGACAAGAGCAAAGAGACCATCGTAGGTTTCCAGACCGACAAGCCCTTCAAGCGTTCCTTACAGCCTTACGGCGGTATCAGAATGGCTGAGAAAGCTTGCTCTGACAACGGTTACGAAGTAGATCCCGAGATCAGTGAGTTCTTCTCCACCCACAGAAAGACACATAACGCAGGCTGCTTCGACGCTTACAATCAGGAGATGAGAGCGTGCCGTTCCTCCCACATCATCACGGGTCTTCCGGATGCTTACGGCCGTGGTCGTATCATCGGCGACTACAGACGTGTGGCTCTGTACGGTATCGACAGACTGATCGAGGATAAGCAGGAGCAGAAGGATTCTACCGGACGCGTTATGACAGACGATGTGATCCGTCTTCGCGAGGAGCTTTCCGAGCAGATGGTCGCTCTTAAGATGATGAAGGAGATGGCTGCTTCCTACGGCTGCGATATCTCCAGGCCCGCTTCTAACGTACAGGAAGCGATTCAGGCAGTTTACTTCGGTTACCTCTGCGCAGTAAAGGAGCAGAACGGCGCGGCTATGTCCCTTGGACGTACCTCCACCTTCCTTGATGTATACGCAGAGCGCGACCTTGCAAACGGTACGTTCACCGAGCAGCAGATTCAGGAGTTTGTTGACCACTTTATTATGAAGCTTCGCTGCATCAAGTTTGCCCGCACACCTGAGTACAATCAGATCTTCGCAGGCGATCCTGTATGGGTAACCGAGTCTCTCGGCGGCGTTGGCGTTGACGGACGTCCGATGGTAACGAAGATGAGCTTCCGTTATCTGCACACCCTGACAAACCTTGGTCCTTCTCCGGAGCCGAACCTGACCGTTCTCTGGTCTACCAGACTTCCTGAGAACTGGAAGAAGTACTGCGCGAAGATGTCCATCCAGACCTCTTCCATCCAGTACGAGAACGATGATCTGATGAGGGCGACCCACGGTGACGATTACGGTATCGCTTGCTGCGTATCCTCCATGGTAATCGGTAAGGAAATGCAGTTCTTCGGTGCACGTGCTAACGTTGCTAAGTGCCTGCTCTACGCATTGAACGGCGGTATCGACGAAGTTACCAAGAAGCAGGTTGGTCCTAAGTATCGTCCTGTTACAGGCGATGTGCTCGACTATGACGATGTTATGGATAAATTCATGGATATGCTGGAGTGGCAGGCTGACGTGTATGTCAATACACTGAACATCATCCACTACATGCATGACAAGTACTGCTACGAGAGAGCAGAGATGGCTCTCCATGACAAGAACGTGAAGCGTTACTTCGCAACCGGTGTGGCAGGCCTCTCCATCGTTGCTGACTCTCTGTCCGCAATCAAGTATGCAAAGGTTGAGCCCATCAGAGACGAAGACGGCATCATCGTTGACTTCAAGACCACCGGCGAGTTCCCGAAATACGGTAACGACGATGACCGCGTTGACGAGATCGCTCAGGAGATCGTGCACAAGTTCATGACCGCGATCAGAAGACATCACACCTACAGAGAAGGCGTTCCTACAACTTCCATCCTTACCATTACTTCCAACGTAACCTACGGTAAGGCAACAGGTAATACACCTGACGGACGTAAGAAAGGCCAGCCTTTCGCTCCCGGTGCTAACCCGATGCACGGCCGTGATACCCACGGTGCAGTCGCTTCCCTGTCTTCCGTATCCAAGCTTCCGTTCAATGATGCACAGGATGGTATTTCCAATACCTTCACCATCATTCCCGGCGCACTTGGCAAAGAGGATCAGGTATTTGCAGGCGACCTTGAAGTAGATCTCAGCAAATAACATGTAATTTTAGGAGGCGTTGTTAAGATCGCAGAGCAGAATCTAAAATTCTGCTCGCGTTCCTCAGCAAGGAGCGCTTCGGAATGGAGGAAATCATGGATGACAAACAGATGATAGACGATTTTATCAAGATGATGGATTCCGGGATGACACAGGGCGTCGGACATGTGAATGTGGACGTCGATGACAATGCCGACAACTCTAAAAATGTGCAGACCATGGGGTGTACGGACTGTTCCCGCACCCCGCTGGCCTGCAGCGTTCCCACCCTCCACGATGGGTTGGATGGGTTGGAAGACTATAAATAATTTAGGAGGAGGACAATACAATGGCAGCAGCAAATGCTCAGGTAGATAACTTAGTAAACTTATTGGATGGCTACGCAACAAAGGGCGGCCATCACCTCAACGTGAATGTGCTCAACAGAGATACCTTACTCGATGCACAGAAGCATCCCGAGAACTATCCTCAGCTGACCATCCGCGTTTCCGGCTACGCAGTGAACTTCATCAAGCTGACCCCGGAACAGCAGGCTGACGTTATCTCCCGTACGTTCCACGAGAGCGTATAATCTCGCTTGACAAATGAATGATCAACTACAGAGAGCTGCTTGACTTCCAAGCAGCTCTTTTATTGCTCTATCACAGCCTCTGTATACTTTACACACCTTACTTGCTTTGTTATAATATAGGCAGAATTGGACAGCATAAAACAATAGCAGAATTTTAAATAGAAAGAAGGTAATTTCTATGCAGGGAAGAATCCACTCCTTAGAAAGCTTTGGCACCGTAGACGGCCCGGGGACCCGTTTTGTGGTCTTCGTGCAGGGCTGCCCCATGCGCTGCGCCTACTGCCACAATCCCGACACCTGGGACATGAACGGCGGCACACTGATGGAGCCGGAAGAAATCTTTGAACAGTATAAACGAAATGAGGCGTTTTACCACGGCGGCGGCATCACCGTCACCGGCGGCGAACCATTGATGCAGGTCGATTTTCTGATCGATCTTTTTACCATTGCCAAGAAGGAAAACGTGCATACCTGTATCGACTCCTCAGGCATTGCCTACAAGAAAAATGCAAACCCGGATTGGCTTGCGAAACTTGATCATCTGATGACGCTGACGGACCTTGTCATGCTGGATATCAAGCACATCGATCCTGAGAAACACAAAGAGCTCACCTCTCAGCCCAATGAAGGCATCCTCGCCTTTGCGGAATACCTGGACGAGAAGCACGTGGATGTGTGGATCCGCCACGTTATCGTACCCGGCCTCACCGATGATGACGAATATCTTTATAAACTCGGCTATTTCATCGGCGGTCTTACGAATGTGAAGGCACTGGACGCTCTCCCCTACCACACCATGGGCGAATCCAAATACGAGAAACTGGGGATGGCATATAAGCTTGCGGGCGTTCCCGCCATGGATAAGGATAAACTGATCGAAAAAAAGAAAGTGATTCTCGATGGCGTTCGAAAACGCAGAGAAGAGTTGGGACGGATCTGAACGCTTCAGATCTGCTCCAACTCCTTCCGTGTAATACCCCGCACATTCTTCTCCGCTTTCACCCGCGGAATCATAATCTGGTGCCCGCAGCCTTTACATTTGAGGCGAAAATCCGCACCGATCCGCAGCACCTCCCACTCGGCCGAGCCGCAGGGGTGCTGCTTTTTCATTTTTAAGATATCGCCGACCTGAATGTCCATAACCAGTCCCCATGATTAAAGCTGCGAAAAGATTTCCCCGATACTTCCCTGCACCACGAGGTCCGCGATCCCGTCTCTGGCAGTGGGTGTCTTGTTGACAAGCACCAGCTTATTGCCATTATAATAATCCAAAAGTCCTGCTGCCGGATAGACCGCGAGAGACGTTCCGCCGACGATCAGCACATCCGCTTCGCTGATAGCGCGGATGGCTGCCGAAAGCGTGCTCTGGTCAAGCCCTTCCTCATAAAGGACAACATCGGGTTTAATGTCCCCGCCGCACTCGCAGTGAGGAACCCCCTCAGAATGAGCAATAAAATTGACATCGTAAAACTTGTGGCAGGTCTCGCAGAAATTACGCAGCACCGAACCGTGCAGTTCATACACTTTCTCACTGCCCGCCGCCTGGTGCAGCCCGTCGATGTTCTGGGTCACCACCGCCTTTAATTTCCCTTCTTTTTCCCATTGCGCCAGCTTCAAATGCGCCGCATTTGGCTTTGCATCAAGGCAGAGCATCTTATTCCGATAGAACCTGTAAAATTCCTCGGTGTTCCTCCTGTAAAAAGTGTGGCTTAGTATGGTTTCCGGAGGATAGTCATACTGTTGATTGTAGAGACCGTCCACGCTCCGAAAATCCGGAATACCGCTCTCCGTGGAAACGCCCGCGCCTCCGAAAAAGACAATGTTATCCGATTCGTTCACCCACTCGCGCAACTGTTCTATTGCATTCATACGATTTCCTCCTCCTTTGATTTACTTTACCCGAGTTCGCGAAGCGACACTCGAAAGTTAATCGCGCAGCGATTTACTTTATCCTAATCCCAGCCGATTCACCGCCGAGAAGATCGCCCGCACGGACGCTCTCGTGATATTGGAGCTGACGCCCACACCGTAGGTCACGCGGCCGGTCTCCACGTCAAGCAGATGGATATAAGCAGCCGCCTGCGAATTGGAGCCGCTCTGGAGCGCATGCTCCTCGTAATCGAGGATCTTGATGGAAATCTCCAGCTCCTCCTGCAGACCGCGCTTTACGGCATCAATAGGGCCGTTTCCGACCGCTTCAAAGGTCTTCTCCTCACCTGCATTGGTGTAGACCACCGTCACCTTGGTGTCAAATTCGGATTCGGTCTCGCCGCTTAAATCGTCCACCCTGAGTTTTCGGAAATGGATGGGTTCCTTTTTCAGCAGATACTCCTCGCGGAAACTCTCCATGATCTGATCAGGACTCACTTCGCCCTGTTTCTCGGAAATGCGCTGGATCACATCCGCAAACTCGCGGTGCATTCCCTTCGGCAGCTTAAAGCCGAAATAAGTATCCATAATAAAGGCGACACCGCCTTTACCTGACTGCGAATTGATGCGCACGATGGGCTCATATTCTCTGCCAATATCCGCCGGATCGATCGGCAGATAAGGCACTTCCCAATATTCACCACCGCGTTCTTTCATCGCCTTCATGCCCTTATTGATGGCATCCTGATGGGAACCTGAAAATGCGGTAAACACCAGCTTTCCCGCATAGGGATGTCTGGGATGTACAGGGATCTTGCAGCATCTCTCATAAATTTCAATGCTCTCATTCACATGCTCGATCGCAAGTTGAGGATCGATGCCCTGCGAAAACATATTGTAGGCAATATTCAAGACATCTACGTTACCTGTTCGTTCACCGTTTCCAAACAGGGTGCCTTCCACGCGCTGTGCGCCCGCAAGCAGCGCAAGCTCTGCCGTCGCCACCCCGGTTCCCCTGTCGTTATGAGGATGGATGCTCAGGATAATAGCCTCACGGTTTTCCAGATGTTTATTCATCCATTCGATCCTGTCCGCGAAGACATTGGGCGTGGTCATCTCCACCGTGGAGGGCAGGTTGATGATCATGGGATTTTCTTTGGTCGGTCCCCATTCCCTCTGAACGGCGTTGCAGACTTCCAGCGCGTAATCCAGTTCCGTACCCGTAAAGCTCTCGGGAGAATACTCTAAAATGATCTTTCCGGGGAAGTTTGCCGCATGGCGTTTCACCATCTTTACTCCTTCCACGGCAATGTTTGTGATCTCCTCGCGGCTCATATGGAACACGACATCCCGCTGTAAGGTCGAGGTGGAATTATAAATGTGCACGATCGCCTGCTTACAGCCCTCTATGGACTCAAAGGTGCGCTCTAAGAGCTCCTCTCTGCACTGGGTCAAAACCTGCACCACTACGTCGTCAGGGATCATCTTTCGATCCACCAGCTGACGCAGAAAATCAAATTCGATCTGGCTGGCCGCCGGGAAACCGATCTCGATCTCCTTAAAGCCCAGCTTGATCAGGTAATTGAAAAATTCAATTTTTTCCGATACGACCATCGGGTCGATCAGCGCCTGGTTCCCGTCTCTTAAATCGACGCTGCACCATACGGGTGCCTTCTCGATCTGCTTATTCACCCATTCTCTTTCGGGATAATCCACGACGGGATTTCTGCGGTATCTCTTATAATTCAACATAACATTTTTCCTTTCTGTCTGTATTTTTTATGTAGTATTGTTTTCACGAAAAATAGGACCCGCCTTTACAGCGGGTCCGTTTTGTGACGTTATTCTCCAAGACCGTTTTCGATCGCGCTGACCAGCGCTTTCAGGGCCTCATCCTCGTCTTCTCCATCACACACAAACTCAATCTCATCGCCACACTTGACACACGCCCCTAGGACGCTTAGGACACTTTTGGCGTTCGCTGTATTCTCACGAAATGAAAAAGTTATCAGAGATTTGAACTGCATCGCTTCCTTACATAGGATGCCAGCCGGTCTTAGGTGCAGGCCCGTTGGATTTTTGATCACTACCTTTTGACTTACCATAACCCCGTCCTCTTTCTACATGATAATGTAAAGAATCATGCTGATGCACTGATTCTTTACATGGGATCGGCATCAAAACTGCCAATCCTCTGATCGCAGTCGGAAATGTGATATTTCCGACGCGTGTCATCGCAGAAAACTGCTCTGACATAGTGGATATTATGAGTATAACATCTTCGCCGATATATCTCAAGCCCTACAACATAATATTCTGAATCAACTCGGCAAGCTTTTTTGCTTCCTCGGTGATCAGGTTCTGATCCTTACCCTCGATCATCACGCGCACGAGCGGTTCTGTACCGGAAGGACGGATGAGTACGCGGCCCTCGCCCGCAAACTTTTTGTCAAGCGCGGCAATCGCTTCCGCGATTTCTGGATAGTCCATGAAATTCTCTTTTTTATGATTGGGCACCTTTGCGCCGACAAGCGCCTGCGGCATCACCTCCATGATGGAAGCTAACTCCGATAAAGGTCTTTTTGTCTCCACAAGCACCTGTAACAGATGCAGCGCGCTTAGCAGGCCGTCCCCCGTGGTATTCTCGTCAAGGAAGATCACGTGCCCGGATTGTTCGCCTCCAAGGCTGGCTCCGATCTCACGCATCCTCTCCAGCACATAGCGGTCTCCGACCTTGGTCTGCTCGATCTTGATGCCGTTCTCCTCACCCATCAGGAAAAAGCCGAGATTGCTCATGACGGTGGCAACAATGGTATCGTGGTTGAGCTTGCCCTGTGCCTTCATATGCGTGCCGACGATGGCCATGATCTGATCGCCGTTGACGATGTGGCCCAGTTCATCCACCGCAAGCAGTCTGTCCGCATCCCCGTCAAAGGCCAGGCCCAGCTGCGCCTTCTCGTAGACAACTCTTGCCTGTAGTTCCTCCATATGCGTGGAGCCGCAGTTGGCGTTGATATTCGTGCCGTCGGGATTGTTGTGGATGGCAACGACTTCCGCGCCCAGCTCCTTCATGGTCTCCACGGAAGTATAAAACGATGCCCCCTCCGCACAGTCCAGCACGATCTTCATACCGGTGAGATCGACATTCACCGCTTTCATGGCATGATTGATGTACTCCTCCCTGGCATCCGTGCGGTACTTGATTTTGCCGACACTTGCTCCCGTAGGGAATTTAACGCCGCGCATATCACTTCTGATCAGATCTTCGATCTCATCCTCCAGGGAATCCGGCAGCTTATAACCGTTTCCGTCAAAAAATTTGATGCCGTTAAACTCTACCGTATTGTGGGAGGCAGAGATGACAACGCCCGCATCCACCTTGTACTTTCTGGTCAGATACGCTACCGCAGGCGTGGGAACAACACCCACATAAACCGCATTCGCACCCACGGAGCACACACCGGCCATCAAGGCATTTGCCAGCATGTCACCGGAAATCCTCGTGTCGCACCCCACCATGATCGTGGGCTTGTGCGCATTCTCTTTCGTAAGGACATAGGCGCCCGCCTGCCCCAACTGCATCGCTAAAAGGGGCGAAAGTTCCTCATTTGCAATGCCGCGCACGCCGTCCGTGCCAAATAATCTCGCCATATCGTTCCTATCCTTTCCAGATTTATTCTTTTTCTATCAGATGCACACGTACCTCCGTGGGATTGCCCTGTTTGACATTCTCCACTGTCGTGGTCGCGTTCACCGGCATCCAGTAACTGCCCTCCGACAGTTCCTCCAATCCTTCCGATTCCATCCACGCATCCAAGTCGATCACTGCGGTCACGTTTTCCGCCTCAATCTCATTTAGGACCGCGGACAGGCCGGTGAGCGTCACGCTGCATTCATTTGCCGGCTCAGTGATAACAGCCTCGTAGCCGTCAGGAAGCCCTTCAAAGAGAATCTTGCCGACAGGGATCCGTACTGCACGGTTCTGCTCCGCCTCGATTTTTGCTACCGCATTGATTTTGCCTTCAAAATTTTCCTCTGCAAGAATCACATTCGCCGGGAGATAATCATTGATATCCACGAGCGCCGTCACATCCTCTGTCGCATCCGTCACATCCAGGATCCCCTCGGGAAGCTCGATCACATCAAGCCTAGTCAGATATTTCGAACGGGCGGCCACCTTAATGCTCGGTCTGGTAAAGGAAACTTCCCCCGTAAAGCCGTAACCCTCCGCCGGTCTGCCTGTGACCTTGCAGGTGAGGGGCAGCTCCTTAAGCTCCAGGATATCCACGCTGACGCGCACCTTGGATATGCTTTTTTCAATGTTGTTCGACATGATCTCCTCGCCGTCTTCATTGTAGAGGCGAATATTCGAGTCAGTGGAAATGGTGTTGGTAAAACCGGACACATCCACCTCGGCCTGCGCCTTGGTCACCTGCGAAATCACAGATTTCGGCCCTGATATGCGAATCAAATTCTGTTCCGTAGTCACATCACCAACTACGTAACCTTCCCGCACATCTCCCGTCGTAATGGATTTTAATGGCAGGGAACGGGTCTGCTTTTCCTCGATACTCAGCTTTACGCTGTCGATATTACCGCGGATGCTGTCCAACTTATCGTTGTATTTATTGGTGGAAAACTTAATAGCGACCGTATCCACACTGGTCAGGTCATTCACATCGGCTTCCGCCACAATATTGCTTTTATCCAGAGCATCAATAATGGAGCGGGGCGCCGATATCGTTACGACATCCACAGTGTCCGTACCGTCAAGCACTTCAAATACCTGCCCCCTGTCCGTGATCAGGTTTGCGTTCTTGATCGTGACCGGAACGTCATTCACACGGTAGGTGGCTATGGGGTCGTTGATATTTGTTACCACCAGCCAGAGCACGGCTGCGCAGAGAAAGGAGGCGATCTTTAAGCCCAAATTGGCAGTAAGCTTATTTTTCATACTTGATTCCTGCCTTTCCGCCGGCCTTGCTCTTAAAAAGCTTGCGTTTTTTATCCTCTATCGGCTTATCCTGAATCTCCTGCAGGCGTTCGCGCAGTCTTGCCGCATCGAGATTTCTCTCCAATTCACCGCCGTAAGCCACGCTGATCTTGCCCGTTTCTTCCGAAACGATCACCGTCAGGGAATCTGTCACCTCGGAGATACCGACGCCTGCCCTGTGTCTGGTGCCAAGGTCCTTACTCAGCGCCATATTATCAGAAAGCGGCAAATAGCAGGTCGCGGATACAATACGATTGCCGCGCACGATCACCGCGCCGTCATGAAGCGGCGTATTATGCTCAAAAATATTGATGAGGAGCTGGCTGGAAATAATACCATCCACATCGATTCCTGTTCTTTCATATTCTTTAAGGGACTGCTCGTGTTCGATCACGATCAGAGCCCCTGTTTTGACCTTGCCCATCTCAAAAGCCGCCTTCACGATCTCGCCGATGGTGCGATCAGAAAAACGACCGTCCTCCCGCTTATTGGCGTCCAAAAAAGTGGCCAAAAAATTCTTTCTTCCAAGTTCCTCCAAGGCGGAACGCAGCTCCGGCTGCAGTACCACCACAAAAGCAGTGGCTGCAATGCTAATAATATTAGGCACGATCCAGAGTATCGTGTTCATTTTACAAAAAGCCGCAATAATGATAAAAATCAAGATCACAATCACGCCTTTTAAGAGCGCCCAGGCTCTCGTATTTTTGATCCAGACCAGAATGTGATACGCCACAAAAGTCAGGATAGCGATCTCGGCAATATCATTCCAGCGAATCGTGGGCATATGCAGCCTTGCAAGATAGACGCCGATCCAGGTATTCAGTTGATCCATCTCACATCACCGCCTCTTGGAATTGATCTGCTTCACTTTCTTTTCAGGCCTAGTCACTGTGACCTTGGGTACAGCCTTAACATAATAATAGTATTCATCGTCCTCAAATTGAACCTTTTCCGTGCGACTGTAATCGACATAAAATACGAAAAATTGCAGCACCAGCACGATCAGGAAGGAAACGATGGTTCCCAAAATGATACTTAACAGGGACTGGTTCGTGTCAAAAATCAGGTCACCCACAAGGAGCACCATGATATTGACCACCGCACCCGCAATCATGGCAATCGTCCATGCGTAATCGACGCTCAACCGTCGCAGGAGATAAACGATAATCACCGTAATGGCAAATGCCGCAATGACGACCACCATCTCTTTATTTTTCAATAAACCGTCTATGATAAACTTAAATTTTGCAGCTGTTTCCTCCTCTGCCATAGATGCGATCACCGTCTCATTTTTCGTTACATAGTGAAGCAAGTAGTAAACGATCACCCCACAGGCAACAGAAACCGCGGAGGCAGGTCCTCCGATCAGCCCCATGGAAATGGGAATCACATACGGAATCCGCATCAGAAAGCAAATCGGCAAGAGCACTACCACCAAAGTATCCTTCGGAGAAAATCGCAGATACAGTAAAAAGAGCAGGAGGAAACCGGCTCCTATCACCGCTGCGCATTCCATGCTGAAAGAATAGAGGTGCAGAATCGAGAAAAGCGCCCCCATCACCACAATAAAATTGATCGGCATGAACGAACACATAAGCGCCACGATCAATACCAAAGTCATCCTGTTCAGCGCCTCCATGTACCCAAGCCTGGAATTGAGCAGAAAGAGGGTAATAAATGCCAGAACAAATTTCAAAAGGGGAGTGATATACACCTCATACTTGCCATATATAGTTAACAGCATTTGTTTAATAAGCAGTAAAGTCGTCATTCCGTGTCAATTCCTTTGTCAGTTGTTCTCGTACAAAATAAGTGCGAAATCAATGTGGAGCATTCCTAGCGTTTGCCGTAGGCATACTCCTATTGCCTGCTGTCCGGCGACGATTTCTTGTACATGGCAGCAAGCCTGTGCAGATTCATATAGTAGGTCCGCAAGCTCTTTTTGGCCCTGCTGTATCTGACCGTATAAACCGCGTATGCGATCACGGCGTAGATGCCAACAGTGGCGAGATACCAAAATAAAACGTTCTTCGCAAACTCCAGAAGATCCATCTTATAAATATCGGTCATAAAGATTTCAAAATCATAAAAAATGTACATAGCAAAAACCACTACAAATGCGATGGTTGCACTTATAATGGATTTAAGCACCTGCCAGCCTATATAGTCGTTCCGAAAATAACTTCCAATATCCAGATTCTTCCTGCCTTCATTTGCCTCGTAGGAAGCCATCTTAGTCATCAGAACAACTCTCTCCTCATTTAACATAATGACTCCAATCAATCAAAACACGGTAATACGGAATCAGCCCAAAAAGCGCATTTTCGGGTTTTCCTTCGTGTCCTTTTTCGGTGCGGGCTTGGGAGCCTCAGGCTTTTTAATGCTGGCACCCAGCTCATTTGCCATACTGTTCTTACATTTATTGCAGAAACGACCCGTCAAAATGGTAGCGCCGCAGGTTTCACAGGTGAGCGTGATGCCGGAATCCTCAGCAAGCTCCAATCTCTCCTCTCTGAGCCACTGATGAATCTGATTCGTGGAAACGTCACAAGCTTCCGCTACCTGAGGGATCGATGCATGGCCGTTATCCTGGATGTACTTTTTCACTTCCTGAAACTTTTCTTCAAGCCTTTCCCTGCAGGCCGGGCAGATCGGTGGCCCGGAGACATAGTTGAAAAGACTATTGCACTTCCTACAATTTCTCACATTCATAGCTAATCCTCCTTAGGCTGATTTCCTCATGCACCCCTTCCGATAGCAAGGGTCATGAAATAAATGCGCTCTACACCCGCTTTTTTCAGCTCACGACTCATGGCGTCTATGGTGCTGCCCGTCGTATAAATATCGTCAATAATAATGACTGTACTTAATTTTACATCATTTCGTCGGATTTTGAAAGCCTTTTTCAGATTATTTTGTCTCTCACGCGCAGATAAGTCTTTCATGGGAGCTGTTTTTTCCACGCGGGCAATCCAATCTGCCAGCACAGGGATCCCTGTCAGGGCGGAAAGCTCCCTTGAAAGCGCCTCCGCCTGGTTGTAACCTCTGCGGCGCTGCCTGCTTTTGTGGAGTGGAACGGGCACAAGCGCCTGTGCCCCGCTGTCTTTGATAAAACCGCCCAGCCGCTGTGCCATACAGGCTGCATAGTAAACAGCGTATTCCTGCCGTCCCGCATACTTGAAACGGGCGATGGATGCTGATATGCTCTTATATTCAAACAGGGCCAGTCCCCGGTCAAAAAGATGAGCACGGGCAGAACAATCTGCGCAGTATTCCTTTTCAGCGCGGTCCAAATGCTTGCCGCATTTCATGCAAAAGGGCGGCTTCGTGTAGACGGGAAGCTGCGCACATTCCTTGCAGATCAAAGCATTCCAGGGTTTTACAGGTTCATCGCAGACAGGACAACGCCGGGGGAAAAAGAGATTCAAAAGATTCAAGTCCACACCTCCCGCAATTGGTCTGCAAACCCCGTATAGCGAAGATTCTCACTGTTATTGGCGATCATCTCCGAGATGGTTGCGCGGCTCCCCAGAATGGTAACGCAATTCTTGGCACGGGTGACGCCCGTGTAGAGAAGATTTCTGTTAAAGAGCATGTGCGGTCCCGTCAAAAGCGGCATGACGACAGCCGGATACTCGCTGCCCTGCGACTTGTGAATGGTGACGGCATAGGCAAGTTCAAGTTCCTCCAGCCCCGCATAAGGATAGGTCACGCGCCGGTGCTCATCAAATTCCACGACCACTTCCCGTGCGTACTCGTCGATAGAGCGGACAACGCCAATATCGCCGTTAAAGATGCCCATACCGCTGTCAATGGGAATGTTGTAGCGGCTGACCACCTCCCACACAATCTGATAATTGTTCTTGATCTGCATGACCTTGTCGCCCTCCCGAAAGAGAGCATCGCCCACCTGGCATTCCTGCTTGGACGGGTTCGGCGGATTCAGATAACGCTGCAAGATCCCGTTTAATGTCTCCACCCCCAGTTTTCCCTTGCGCATGGGAGTCAATACCTGGATGTCAAAAGGCGATGCATCCACATAGCGCGGCAGTTTTTCCAAGATCAATTGTAACATATGTTTATAAATGACGTCTGTGTCATTTCTTTCCAAAAAAAAGAAGTCTCGGCTCTTATTGTCCAGCACAAGTTCTTCCCCTGCATAAATGCGGTGGGCATTAAGCACGATGTCACTCTCCTGCGCCTGGCGAAAGATTTTTTTAAGGACAACCGTCTCAAAGGCGCCGCTCTCGATCAGATCGTGCAGAACCTGCCCCGGTCCCACCGACGGAAGCTGGTTCACATCGCCCACCAGGATCAGTCGCGTACCCACGGAAACCGCCTTTAACAGGGATTGAAAGAGAAAAATATCCACCATGGACATTTCATCCACGATGATCACGTCCGCCTCCAACGGATTTTCCTCATTGCGCTCAAAGCGCGCTGTTTTTCCTTCCAATGCCGCAGCGCCGGAAAGCTCCAGCATCCTGTGGATGGTACGCGCCTCGTAGCCCGTCGCTTCGGTCATACGCTTCGCCGCCCTGCCTGTGGGTGCAGCTAACAGAATATCCATCCCCTGGGAAAGAAAATAGCGGATGATCGCGTTGATGGTAGTCGTCTTGCCTGTTCCGGGGCCTCCCGACAGAATAAATATGCCGTTTCTGATGCTTTCCAGGACAGAACGCCTCTGCAGCTCATCGAGCGAGATACCCAAATCTTCCTCCAAAAGCGCAATCTTTTTGAGCAGTGCCTCCTCCTCGGCTGGCAGAATATCTTCTCTGACGTTTAAGTCGTGCAGCATTCTGGCACAGGCAAGCTCCGCATAATAAAAGGACGAAGCGTAGACTCTGCGTTCAGATCCGGCCTTGATTACCAGCTTTTTATCCATGGCCAGATTGGCAAGCTGCGGCTCCATCAGCGCAGCTTTGACACCCAAAAGCTCCTCCGCACGGGTAAGCAGCTTCTCCGCCGGCAGATAACAATGTCCCTCACCCCCCGCCTGTTGCAATGTATAGAGCAGTCCGCTCCTGATGCGATAGTCAGAATCGGTATGAATGCCGACTTTCGCCGCAATCTCGTCCGCAATGCGAAAACCGATACCCGAGACATCCTCCGCCAGGCGATAGGGATTTTCCCTCATAACGCCGTAAAGTCCCATACCGTAAGTCTCGTAGATGCGCAGCGCCAGCGTGTTGCCGATGCCGTAACCCTGCAGGAATGTGAGGGCGTCTCTTGCATCCCGCTTTTCGTAAAGGGAAGCTGCGATCTCCCTGGCTTTTTTCAGGCTGATACCCTTTACCTCTGCAAGGCGTTCCGGTTCCTCCTCAATGATACGGTAGGTGTCTTCCCCGAAGGCTTTGACGATCCGTTTGGCAAGCGCTTGTCCGACACCTTTGACTGCACCGGAAGCGAGATAACGCTCCACGCTCTCCTCATCGCTCGGCGGAACAATGGTGTAATGTTCTATTTTGAACTGTTTTCCATATATTTGATGCGTGGTGTACTCACCGCTCGCCTCAATGGTCTCACCCTGATCCATCGTCTGAAAAAAACCCACACAGGTAATTTCTTCCTCCTGCGTAAGTAGATTCAAGACCGTGTAGCCGTTTTCTTTGTTGCGGAAAATAATGTGCTCGATGTAGCCTTTAATTGTGTCCATAGAACCTCTGAATTTTAGAATTTCATTTGTATGTTAGAATATAGAAATTGATAAATGTTATCTTTTGTATCTTTGTGCAATCACAGAAGCAACCTTACAATTTGGCTTACTGCTCCGAAGCACTGTCTGAGAATAGTAAATGCCGGTGCATTAACTATACGACTTCGCACAGTTTCTTCCGAAGAAATTTACTACTGGCGAAGTGGTGCGAGTTTGCGCAGGAGCATAAGGCAAATTGTAAGGTCGACTCTAAACTTTATAATTATAACCCGTAATTGATCTTCGCCTGCTCATAAAGCATCTGCGCAAGAGAGTTAGACCCCTGTGTCGCAGTCTGTTTTGAAATCTCCTGAATCACGGAATCCTTGAAATAATCGACCATCTGGGAAGCGTAACCGTCTTCATCATCACTGAAGATATCGACGGTCTTTTGCATCTCCTTATAGACCTGCTCCCAGAGATAAGCCTCAAACTGCTTACAGGCATCAAAGAGGGCATCATCTTCCTTATTCTTTGCCGCGCGGTCGGTAGCTTCCAGTTTCTTCTGGAGATTTTCCGTCATTACGCGGTTGGTGTCGGTCATATAATCAGTATAGGCTGCTAAATTGGTTAAGTCGTTCATGCGTGTTCTCCTCTATGTTTACGAGCCGTTTCATTCGCAACCGCTTCGCGGCTTGCTCATGCGGGCTGTCGCCCTATCTCTGTGCCTTCGAGCCGTTTCATTCGCAACCGCTTCGCGGCTTGCTCGTGCGGGCTGTCGCCCTATATAATTGTGTCTAAGCCGCCCGACGTATGCAAGCATACGCGGTCTGCTTAGCCCCAATTATGCACGGCTCTTAGCGTTTCAAGTTGTTAGCCACTTCCAGCATGGAATCGGAGGTGGTGATGGACTTGGAGTTCATCTCGTAGGCACGCTGCGCCACGATCAGGTTGACCATCTCGTTTGCCACCTGTACATTAGAGCCTTCCAGATAACCTTGAATAATGCGGCTTCTGTCTACATCATCGTTGGTTGCCTCGTTGATCACACGACCGCTGGCATCAGTTACCTCTAAAAGGGTATCTCCCACACGTCTTAAGCCGCTGGGATTGTTAAACTGGAAGGTGCCGATCTGTTCGCCGATGGGCTGCGGATTATTACGCTCGTCAGGGTAACAGATCTGTCCGTCCTCTGTAATCGAAAGGTTGCTGGCAACCATGCCTGCCGGTACAATAATGGCACGCCCTTCTGTATTCAATACCGGGAGTCCGTCCGCATTGGTCAGAGTCATACGGTTGCCGACGCCGATCGCCCAAGTAAAATCACCGTTTCTCGTATAGAAGATCTGATTATCATCGCCGCGCACAGCGAAGAATCCGTCTCCTTCAATGGCAAAAGCAGTGTCAGAATCTGCATCCAGAAGGCTGCCCTGTCTGAAAATCTGATTGATGGACGAGGTGCGCACACCGAGACCCACCTGTGAGGTGGTCGGCTTCGGATCGCCGTTTGCCGTCGTGGTAATGGACTGCAGGTTCTGGTACAGCAGCGACTTAAACTGCGCCACCTGCGCCTTATAACCAACGGAATTGACGTTAGCGAGGTTGTTCGCTATCGTGTCAACATTTGTCTGCTGCGCATTCATGCCGGTTGCACCCGACCATAAACTTCTAATCATTTTTAATCTGTCCTCCTAGTGTTCTCCTGATTCTTCATCAGCCTATCTTACCATTCTGGTTCACCGCCTGCTCCAATGTCTCGTCGTAGGTGGTAATTACTTTCTGATTTGCTTCATACTGCCTTTGCAGGGTAATCATATTGACCATTTCAGTCACTACCGAAATGTTTGCCATTTCAAGGTAGCCTGCAAGGACCTGCGTATCGGTCTCCATATCATCTTTTTCTATGCGCGTAGCGCCATCGACTGTCCTAAATAAGTTTTCACCGAAACGCTCAAGGTAATTATAATCTTCAAAATCCACGACGTTGATGGTAGCAACTACTTCGCCGTCCTGAATAATATCACCGTTGCGATTGATACCCGCAGAGAGCGCAGGGTCAAGTCGAATCCTGCGGTCAGAATCATCCAGCACGTAATCGCCGTCCTGCGTTTTCAAGAAACCCTGTCTGTCCATGGTAAAATTACCGTCTCTGGTATACATGGTGGTTCTTTCATCCCGCTTGTTCGTGTATTCTATCGCAAAGAAGCCCTTGTCAGAGAGTGCCAGATCGAGGTCATTTCCCGTCTCTTTGATGGGGCCCTCAGAGTAGTCCACATAGTTTTCACCGATCTTGACTCCGAGATTGAGGCCCGTTTTGCGGACTCTTTTTTGCAGATAATCCTCGTTGAGCGGATTATTCACTTCGTCCTGATCGACCGCCCTGTTTGTTGCCAGTGGTCTGGGAAGATTTCCCGGCTCAGACAGATCCTTGATTTTATAGGCGAGCACTGTATCAAACGCCTCGCTCGTAGTGCCTTCTTTCTTAAAACCGTTGGTCGTCGCATTCGCCAGATTGTTCGTCAGCACATCCATCCTGTGCTGCTCATTCAGCATACCAGTGTATGCGGTGTATAATCCTTTGAGCATCTGATATGTTCCTCCATTTATGCCGTGGATGCGCTTTTTGCATCCAGTGTTTCTTTTGTCTAGTCTTCGCGGTAACCGGCAAGAAATTCCACATATTTTCCCGTTCCGATGGCAACCGCCGTCATGGGATCCTCTGCTGTCATGGTGTTGATCCCGGTCTTGGCTGCGATCAAATCCTCCAGTCCGCGCAGCAGACTGCCGCCACCCGTGAGGACAATACCCCTGTCTGCGATATCCGCTGCCAACTCGGGAGGTGTCTTCTCAAGCACGCTGTGAATCGTCTCCACGATCTGTACCGTGGTCTCGTGCAGCGCTTCCTCCGTCTCCTCGGAAGATACCTTTACGGTCCTGGGTAGTCCCGTCACCAGATTACGGCCGCGTACATCCATGTAGTCCACTTCGGGCCGCCTGAATGCAGAGCCGATCTTTATCTTCAAATCCTCTGCTGTCCGTTCACCGATCAGCAGATTATGTTTCTTACGCATATAGCGCACGATGGCTTCGTCAAAGTCATCGCCCGCAATCTTAATGGAAGCGCTGACCACCGTGCCGCCCAGAGAAATCACGGCGATATCAGAAGTGCCGCCGCCGATATCCACGATCATATTGCCGCAGGGCTTTGAAATATCGATGCCCGCACCGATCGCCGCCGCGATGGGCTCCTCAATAATGGAAACCTCCCTCGCGCCCGCCTGATAAGTTGCGTCTTCTACCGCCTTTTTCTCCACTTCGGTAACGCCGCTGGGCACGCATACCGCGATGCGGGGCTTTCTGAAGCTTTTCTTTCCAAGGGCTTTCTGGATGAAATACTTCATCATCTTCTCCGTTACCTGATAGTCGGAGATAACACCCTGTCTCAAGGGCCTTACTGCCACGATATTGCCCGGTGTTCTGCCGAGCATCAGGCGCGCGTCCTCGCCGATCGCCTTGATCTTATTCGTGTCCCTGTCAAATGCAACCACGGAAGGCTCCTTAAGTACTACACCTTTCCCGCGGATATATACCAAAATACTGGCTGTGCCAAGATCTATTCCAATGTCTGTAAACTGCATGACCTTTCCCCTTCCTGAGAGTATAGCATTATCATTATACCCTCATCCCGAAGGATTTTCAAAGGTTTTTTCAATTTTTTCGAATTTTTCTATCAAAATAAAGAAAAACGCCAAAAGCAGAACGGATCCTTCCGCTCTGTTTTCAGCTTCCATGCCTAACTATATATCGGACGAAAAACGTAATTTGTTAATAGGAAATAACAGGAAAATCTCACAAAGACTTTTGCTTGCTCAGAATCGGGGGATTCGATATAATAGACGCAGACTCATTACAGAAAGGACTTCACTCCATGAAAACACAGGCAGAACTGCAAAGACTCCTCCGCGATATCGACCACAAGGGCTATAAAGCTTACAAAGTTTTAGAAGGAGAGTACGACTTCGGCGCATACCGTCTCTGCATCGACCATGTGCAGGGCGATCCCTTCGCTTCGCCTTCACGGGTACGGCTTGTATACAGAAACCAGGGCAACATTCCCGCCTCATTCTTTGAGAGCAGACACAGGCGGATCGCTGTAGAGGATTATCTTCTGCGCAGTCTTCATCGAAATCTGCGGACCGGAGAAGGCAGGGCAGCGGAGGGGCGCGCAGCGACACTTCCGACGAAAAATCCTGAAAGGAATTTTCGTCAAGCCAAAGGCTCCGGCAAGAGCGGTCTGGTGACCGCCTGTCGGACAAGTCAGGAGATTTTGGAAACCACTGCCATGCACATAGAAAAAGAGGCCATTACAGCCCGCATCGAGGTCGGTTTTCCCGCCTTCGGCAGAACGATCGCGGCAGGTGAGCTTTCACAGATCCTTTTTAAGGTCCTGCCGGAACTTTGTGAAAAAACCTTTCACATGAATCCTTCCATGAAACAGACACTTGATAAAGTCGTTTCTCTGGCGGATGACCAGCAGTTTATCAGGGAAAGTCTTGCCGAGCAGGGGCTTGTGGCCTTTGTGGCAGATGGTTCGATCCTGCCCAGAGAAAGCGGTGTTTCTCAACGTCCCATGAAAGACGCGGTGGTATTTGAAAGCCCCGAATCCCTTGCCATCACCTTAACGCTGCCCCATCGGGGTGCAGTACGCGGCATGGGCATCAGGCGCGGCATCACGGTGATCGCAGGCGGCGGTTTTCACGGAAAGTCCACCCTATTAAAGGCGCTTGAACGCGGCGTTTACAATCACATTGCAGGAGACGGCAGGGAACTTGTCATCACCGATGAGACAGCTTTTAAACTGCGGGCGGAAGAACACCGCTGCATCCACGAGACTGATATTTCCCTCTTTATCAATAATCTGCCCATGAAGTCGGATACCACGCGTTTCCAAACGGAAAATGCCAGCGGGAGCACCTCGCAGGCCGCCAATACCGTGGAAGCGCTGGCAATTGGCAGCACGGTGCTGCTGATTGACGAGGACACCTCCGCCACGAATTTCATGGTGCGCGACGACCGCATGGCGCAGCTTGTCTCCGATGAAAAGGAGCCTATCACGCCCTTTATTCGCAAGATCAGGAGCCTCTATCAAGATCTCGGTGTCTCTACGGTACTGGTAGCAGGAAGTTCCGGCGATTATCTCTCCGTGGCTGATACGGTATTACAGATGGACTGTTATGAAACAAAGGATGTGACTGCGCGGGCAAAAGAGCTTTCCGTTCCCCTCACAGAGGAGCGTGTAAGAGAGACCAAGTGGCTGAAAAAGAAAGTCCGCTCCCAAAAAATAGAAAAAGTGCGGGTGCATGGCTGGGACACCATCAGTCTGGATAAAAATGAAATCGACTTACGTTATCTGGAACAGATTGTCGGCGAGAGCCAGACCGCTTCCCTCGCCTATGTTTCACAGTATATGTTAGAACGGTTAGCCGACGGCAAAAAAACCCTGCCGGAACTGGCAAATGCCGCCGCCGACAAATTGGAAAAAGAGGGCATCCTCTCCATGACCCCGCGCAATTACAGCGCAGGGCCTGCGGCATATGTGAGACGGCAGGAGATCTTGGCGTGTCTGGCGCGTTATCGCAATCTATAATCGAGCTCGCGAAGCGATGCTTGTGAAGTTATTTTTGAAGTAATTTACTTCTCTCTAACATCTTTTTCACATAAACGCCGGTATAAGACTTTTTATTTTTTGCCACCTGCTCCGGCGTTCCCTCTGCGATCACGGTACCGCCGCCGTCACCGCCTTCGGGACCCATATCGATAATGTAATCTGCGGTCTTGATCACATCCAGATTATGCTCGATGACGACCACGGTATTGCCGCCCTCGGCCAGCTTATGCAGAATATCGACCAGCTTGTGCACATCCGCAAAATGCAGGCCGGTGGTAGGCTCGTCCAAAATATAAATGGTCTTGCCCGTGCTGCGCTTACTGAGCTCTGTCGCCAGCTTGATGCGCTGCGCCTCACCGCCCGAGAGCGTGGTGGAGGGCTGACCCAGTTTTACATAGGATAGTCCTACGTCATTTAAGGTTTCAATCTTTCTGCGGATGGAAGGCAGATTCTCAAAGAAGGGCACCGCCTCCTCGACCGTCATGTCGAGCACATCAAAAATACTCTTTCCCTTATATTTTACTTCCAGCGTCTCCCTGTTGTAACGCTTACCACCACAAACCTCGCAGGGCACATAGACATCGGGAAGAAAGTGCATCTCAATCTTAAGGATGCCATCACCGCCGCATGCCTCGCAGCGTCCGCCCTTCACATTGAAGCTGAAACGCCCCTTCTTATAGCCCCTTGCCTTTGCATCCTGAGTGGAAGCAAAAAGATCTCTGATCTGGTCGAAAACGCCCGTATAAGTGGCAGGGTTCGAGCGCGGCGTCCTGCCGATGGGCGACTGGTCAATGTTGATGACCTTGTCAAGCTGCTCGACTCCCAGAATTTCTTTATGCTTGCCGGGAATGGTGCGCGCACGATTTAATTCCCTTGCCAGATGTTTATATAAGATCTCATTCACAAGCGAACTTTTTCCTGATCCGGAAACACCCGTCACGCAGGTAAAAATACCCGTGGGAAACTTCACGTCTATGTTTTTGAGATTGTTTTCCTGCGCTCCTTTCACGGTAAGCCAGCCTGTCGGCTTTCTGCGTGTCTTCGGCACGGGAATCTTTAACTTCCCCGAAAGGTACTGTCCCGTCACAGATTCCTCCACCTGCATGATCTCCTCTGCTGTGCCCTGCGCCACGACCTCGCCGCCGCGGCTGCCCGCGCCCGGTCCGATGTCCACGATGTGATCCGCCGCCAGCATGGTATCCTCATCATGTTCCACCACCAGCAGCGTATTCCCCATGTCTTTTAAATTTTTGAGCGCCGCAATCAGCTTGTCATTGTCACGCTGGTGCAGACCGATGCTCGGTTCGTCCAAAATGTAACAGACCCCGACAAGTCCCGATCCGATCTGTGTCGCCAATCGAATGCGCTGGGACTCGCCGCCCGAAAGCGACCCCGTGGCACGCGACAGAGAAAGATATTCCAGTCCCACCTCCATCAGAAAACCGACCCGTGCCCGAATTTCCTTTAAGACACGTTTGCCAATCAGCTCCTGCTGGGGCGTGAGCTTCATATCACCAATGAACTCATGTAATTTAGCTATCGAGAAAGAAGTGATCTCATAAATATTTTTATCGCATACCGTGACGGCAAGAGACTCCTTTTTCAGACGCATCCCCTTACATTCTTTACAGGGCGTAAAGCGCATAAAACTCTCGTATTCCTGCTTACTCCACTCGGAGCCGGTCTCGCGGTAACGCCGCTCTACATTTTTAATAAGTCCCTCAAAGACCACGGGATAGACACCGCTTCCCCGCTGTCCCTCATAGCGCACATTCACACTCTTGTCCGTACCGTTGATGATGATATCCTGTATCTGTTCGGGCAATTCCCCAAAAGGCGTTTTTAAGCTGAACTTAAATTCCTTTGCCAGCGCCTGTAAGATCGCATTGGTAAAGCTGCCTGCGGCACCGCTGGACTGCCAGCCCAAAACGGCGATCGCCCCGTCTTCCAAACTCACTCGCTTATCAGGTATCATCAGGTCCACGTCGAACTCCATCTTATAACCGAGGCCGAAGCAGACCGGACATGCGCCAAAAGGATTGTTGAAAGAAAAACTTCTCGGCTCGATCTCACTGATGCTGACGCCGCAGTCCGGGCAGGCAAAGCTCTGACTGAACTGAATGGGGTCACCGCCGATCACGTCCAAAATCATCAGCCCTTCGGCAAGTGCAAACACATTCTCCACGGAGTCCGTCAGACGTCTTTCAATACCTTCCTTCACAACAAGGCGATCCACCACGATCTCAATATTATGCTTAAAGTTTTTCTCTAACTTAAAGTCCTCCGCCTCCTCCGTCAAATCATAGAGGTTGCCGTCTATCCGCACGCGCACATAACCGCTGCGGCGCGCCCGCTCAAAAACTTTCGCGTGCTCGCCCTTGCGTCCCCGCACCACAGGCGCAAGAAGCTGAATCTTGGTCCCTTCAGGCAGCGCCATCACCTGATCCACGATCTGATCGACCGTTTGCCGCTTGATCTCCTTACCGCAGTTCGGGCAATGCGGAATACCGATGCGTGCATAGAGGAGACGAAAATAATCGTAGATCTCCGTCACTGTCCCCACCGTAGAACGCGGATTTCTGTTCGTTGATTTCTGGTCAATGGAAATGGCGGGAGATAAACCGTCGATCCGCTCCACGTCAGGCTTTTCCATCTGTCCCAAAAACTGCCTCGCGTAGGAGGAAAGGGATTCCATGTAACGCCTCTGCCCCTCCGCATAGATCGTATCAAAGGCCAGGGAAGATTTCCCCGATCCCGAAAGCCCCGTAAGCACCACAAATTCATTGCGCGGTATATCCAAATCAATGCTTTTCAAATTATGCTCATTCGCGCCCCGAATCTTGATATAATCCCGCGGACGCATTTTTATCGTGTCTGACATAGCGTAATACCTCTCATCTTCTCTTTCTGTTTTTCTATTTTTTTATTCCTGCATGAAAACCAAATCTTCAATCTATCTTCATCTTATTTGTCAAAATCCCGCAGTCTTGTTTTCAGCTCCACCATCCGATCCCGCAGCTCCGCTGCCGCCTCGAAATTCAGATCCGCCGCCGCACGCTTCATCTGCTTCTCCACATCCTTGATCAGCTTCTCAAGCTCCGCCTTGCTCATGGATTCGGGATCCTTCTCGAACCGCTGTTCCTCCTTGGCAATGGTCTTCGATATACTGATAAGATCCCGCACCGCCTTTTGGATCGAAGTGGGCGTGATACCGTGTTCTTCGTTATATTCCTGCTGGATCCCGCGGCGGCGATTCGTTTCCGTAATGGCAACATTCATGGAATCGGTCATATTATCCGCATACATAATGACCCGCCCCTTCGCGTTTCGTGCTGCCCGCCCGATGGTCTGGATCAGAGACGTAGCGGAACGCAAAAAGCCTTCTTTGTCGGCATCCAGTATCGCCACCAAAGCAATTTCCGGAATGTCCAGCCCTTCTCGTAAAAGATTGATCCCCACCAACACATCGAACACATCAAGACGCATATCACGGATAATTTGCGCGCGCTCCAGCGTATCGATATCAGAATGCAAATATTTCACGCGCACCCCCACATCATTCATGTAGGAAGTCAAGTCTTCCGCCATTCGCTTGGTAAGCGTTGTCACCAAAACCTTTCCTTTATCGGCCACCACCTGATTGATCTCCGAAATCAGGTCATCGATCTGCCCTTCCACGGGCCGCACGCTCACCTCGGGGTCTAACAGCCCCGTGGGACGGATGATCTGCTCCGTGCGGAAAAGTTCGTGCGCCGCCTCATAATCTGAAGGCGTTGCAGACACAAAGAGCATCTGATCGATATGCCCCTCAAACTCCTCAAAGCACAGAGGTCTGTTGTCAAGCGCTGAAGGCAGGCGGAAACCATAATCCACCAGCGTATTCTTGCGCGAGCGATCCCCCGCGAACATCCCGCGTATCTGGGGGATCGTCATATGGGACTCGTCAATGATGATCAAAAAATCGTCCTTAAAATAGTCGAGCAGCGTAAAGGGCGGCTCACCCTCCGCCATCCCGTTCAAATGTCTCGAATAGTTTTCAATGCCGGAGCAAAATCCCGTTTCTTTTAACATCTCTACATCAAAGTTCGTACGTTCGGAGATGCGCTGCGCCTCTAAAAGCCTGTCCTCCCCCTTAAAATAGCGGATTCGTTCGTCAAGCTCCTCCTCGATCAGATCACAGGCTTTGACGATCTTTTCCCTCGCCACCACATAGTGGGAAGCCGGGAAGATCATCACATGGTCCAGCGTCGCATGCACTTGTCCCGTCAACGGATCCGTCTCTGCGATCCTCTCGATCTCATCTCCAAAAAATTCCACACGGATCAGAAAATCCCCGCCCTGCGCCGGGTAGATTTCCAAGACATCACCCCGCACCCGAAAACAGCAGCGGTCCAGATCCAAATCGTTTCTGTTATACTGCATCTCGATCAATCCGCGTATCACCTCATCCCTGTCCTTTGTCATGCCCGGACGCAGGGACATACTCATGCCCATATATTCTTCGGGGCTGCCCAGACCGTATATGCAGGATACGCTGGCAATCACCACCACATCCCGCCGCTCCGTCAAAGAGGCTGTAGCGGAAAGCCGCAGTTTGTCGATCTCGTCATTGATAGACGAGTCCTTTGCAATATAAGTATCCGTGGAAGGCACGTAAGCCTCGGGCTGATAATAATCATAATAGGACACAAAGTATTCTACCGCGTTTTCAGGGAAAAATTCTTTGAACTCCCCGTACAACTGTCCGGCAAGCGTCTTATTGTGGGCGATTACCAGAGTCGGCTTATTCAGCGCCTGAATGATATTCGCCATCGTAAAGGTCTTGCCCGAGCCTGTCACTCCCAAAAGTGTCTGAAATTGGTTGCCTTGGCGAAATCCCTCCACCAGAGCTTCGATCGCCGCAGGCTGGTCACCAGTGGGCGCGTATTCCGATACAAGCTTAAAATGATCCATGTTTTAACTCCTATTCTTCACCACCAGAAATACGATCAGTGCGCACACTGCGACCGCCGCCACGATCCCGAAAATAATCCACATCTGCCGTTGCTTTTCCGCTTTTTTCTGTGCAGCAGCGAGGTCGGCTTCCGCCTTTTCCTTTTCCCTCTTTTCTTTCTCTAATTCTACGCGCCGCGCTCTCTCAGCCTCCGCATCCGCTTTCTCCTTTTCCATCCGTTCCTGTTCCATTTTTTCGCGCTCCGCTTTCGCAGCTGCTTCCTTTTCCTGTTTTGCTTTTTGAGCGTCAGCGTCCTGCTCGTAACTGTCGGGCGCTTTGTCTGCCTTTTCGGATGGTTTCTGTTCCGGTTTTTCGGTATCTGTTTTCTCCTGATCAGTCTTATTATCTTGCTCCGGCTGCGATTTATTAGTGGTGGGGTTTTCAGGATCATCCACCTGCGACTGTCCCGTCTGATTCTGGTTTGTCTGCGACTGCGCAGGATCCGGCTCAAACTCCGCCGAAATGGTATGATCCTTCTGCACATCGGTAAAATTGTAGGAGGTAGCCGCACCGATCGCCTCTCCATCCACATATACCATACGCACGCGATATCCCCTGTCCGGCGTGATTGCATAGCCGATCCACGAACCTGCAGGAACGGGACTGGCCCCGGTAGGCGTAATGATCCCGCCGTTGGTCGCAACGGCTGCCGCGACTGTGTAAGTCTTCGGCGGCTCCTTCTCAAAGACCGCCGTCAAATTTCTGTCCCCCGTGATATTTTCCAGGGTAAACTCCTGATTATTACTGATGCTCTTATCATTTTCCCGCCACTCTACAAACCGCCAGCCGTCTTTCGGCGTCGCCTTTATGGTCATATTTTCTCCGGCATTCACCGTCTTACCCTCGGTAGCAGTGCCGCCGTTGCCATCATTTACGGAAATATTGACACGGTAAGTAGCATTCTTGATCGTCGCGAGCGCTGTTGCAGAATAGGCGCTGTCCTGTCTGGAGACCGCCTTTACCATAATGCTGGCTGCTCCCTCGTCCGCAGCTACATTCAGCACCCCCTTGCTGTCGATAAAAGTGCTCTGGCTGGTCTGGCCGCTGATGCTCCATACCACCTCGCTGCTGTAATCATTCTCTCCCGTCACGGAAGCCGTGAAAGTAAAGGTTGAATTTTTCGTGACCTCAGTCGAACCCGGAGAAATCGCGACCGCGTGAATCGCCGATGGCGCAGGCGAAGACGCCTCGCACGGGAACCCCGCCGCCAGGAATATGATTGCTGCTATGAAAATTCGGATACTATCAATTATTTGTCGTCTCATAGAAACATCATATCAAATATCCTGCCGCTTGTACATACCAAATCGAACTTTTGTTCTTATTATTTTTTGACTATACGCCCGATGTTACAAGCGCAAAAACGAGCTTCGCTTTGGGATCAACAAAGCCCGACGGGGATATTGCCGTTGAAGCAATAGCCCGGTCATGCTATAATAGCCGTAATATATCCATAAATGAAAAGGAAATCACGACTATGAACATTGTCCTCTTATCCGGCGGCTCAGGCAAGCGTCTGTGGCCACTCTCCAACGACACACGATCCAAGCAGTTCATTAAAATATTTAAAACGCAAGCCGGAGACTTTGAGTCCATGGTACAGCGAGTCTACAGACAAATCCGATGTCAGGATCCAAATGCCACGGTCACCATTGCGACCTCCAAATCTCAGGTCTCTGCGATCCATAATCAGCTGGGGACGGACGTTGGTATTTCCGTCGAACCCTGCAGACGCGATACCTTCCCGGCGATCGCACTTGCCACCGCCTATCTGCACGATGTTCTGGGCGTTTCGGAAAAGGAAGCGGTGGTAGTCTGCCCTGTGGACCCTTATGTGGAGCAGGATTATTTTGCGGCCTTAAAAAAGCTTGGTGAGCGGGCTGCAGACGGTGCGGCAAACCTTGTGCTCATGGGCATTGAACCCACTTATCCCAGCGCAAAGTACGGTTACATCATACCTGAAAATAAGGAAGATTTCAGCCGTGTTTCCATGTTTAAGGAAAAGCCCGACGAGGAGACGGCAAAGGACTATATTGCCAAGGGTGCGCTCTGGAACGGCGGCGTATTTGCATTCCGCCTTGACTATATGCTGAAAAGGGCGCACGACCTTATCGACTTTGCGAATTATCACGACCTTTACCAAAAATATGAGAGCCTCACAAAAATAAGCTTCGACTACGCGGTAGCGGAACATGAATCTCACATTGAAGTCATGCGTTTCGGCGGAATGTGGAAGGATATGGGCACTTGGAACACCCTGACGGAAGCGATGGAAAGCGAATCCATCGGCAAGGCGATTCTGAACGAGACCTGCGAAAATGTGCACGTGATAAACGAACTGGATGTTCCTGTCCTTTGCATGGGCTTAAAAAATGCAGTGGTCTCGGCCAGCCCCGAGGGCATCCTTGTTTCCGACAAGGCGCAGTCCAGCTACATCAAACCCTTTGTGGACGCAATCGACCAGCAGATCATGTTTGCGGAAAAATCCTGGGGGAGCTTCCGCGTCATCGACATTGAAGAAGGCAGCATGACCATCAAGGTCACTCTTAACGCAGGGCATCAGATGAATTATCACAGCCATGATAGGCGCGATGAAGTCTGGACCGTGATCGAGGGCGAGGGGCGCACCATCATAGACGGCGTAGAACAAAAGGTGCGGGCAGGAGACGTCATCGGCATGAAGGCGGGAACGCCGCACACCATCATTGCGGACACAGCGCTTCAGGTGATCGAAGTGCAGATCGGTCAGGATATCAGCGTGAGGGACAAGAAAAAATTATCATAAAGTTGGTTCTCAATGTAAGTGAAGCGGCGAAGTAATCACTTCGCCGCTTCACTTCCGACCTTATTCACCAGCGGCAGGCCATTTTCCAGCGCATAAGCATTTTCCAGCGTCACCTTTGCGATAGCCTGCATAGCCTCCTTTGTAAAGAAACCCATATGCGAGGTAATCAACACATTCGGGAAAGTCATCAGTCTTGCAAGGTTTTCATCCCTCATGATTTCATTGGATTTATCCTCATAAAAGATGCCTTCTTCCTCCTCATAGACATCCAGTCCCACGCCGCCGAATTTCCCCGCAACCAAACCGTCGATCAAAGCGTCCGTGTCGATCAGGCCGCCTCTGGAAGTATTCACCAGATATACGCCGTCACGCATCTTTTGGATCGTATCAGCGTTGATCAGGTGCTTTGTCTCGGAAGTCAGAGGACAATGCAGAGAAATCACATCAGACCGCGCCATCAAGTCTTCCACAGATACATATTCCACCTCGAGGGATTTGTTCGGGTAGGGGTCGTATGCCAGGACCTCCATGCCGAAGCCGTTGCAGATGCGGATCATTGCCTGCCCGATCTTACCGGTTCCCACCACGCCGACGGTCTTCCGATAGAGATCGACCCCCATCAGGCCGTTTAAGCTCATGTTAAATTCTCTGGTGCGGTTATATGCCTTGTGAGTATAGCGGTTTACGGTCAAAAGCATCGTCATGGCAAACTCCGCCACTGCTTCGGGAGAGTAGCTGGGTACTCTGAGCACCTGAATTTTTTCTTCCGCCGCCTTCACATCCACATGGTTAAATCCGGCGCTGCGAAGCAGTATTGCCTTTACGTGCATCTCATAAAGCTGATCGATCATGGCTGCATTCACATAATCGTTTACAAAAATGCAGACGGCATCAAAGCCCTTCGCCAGGGAGACGGTCTCCTCATGAAACGGCACCTCATAGAAACGGATCTCAAAGCCATATTCCTTTCCCATGGGTTCAAACCAAATCCTATCGTAGGGTTTTGTGCTGAAAAATGCAATTTTCATGTCAGACGTTCTCCTTTTTTCTCATTATGATAATATTTTTGTTAAAAATGATCTCACTTTAGTTTTCCATTGGCAAACAATAGTATATGCAGAAGTGCAGAAAACATCCACATAATTTTGCAATACTTGAAACAAAAACCAAATAGAAGCAAGAACAGAAAAAGGTCGACCTTGGCCGACCTTTTCTCTTACTCAGTCAAAAAGCGATTCCAAAATTCATTTGCACTTTCTTTCAGGCTTTCCAAAAATCCCTGTTTTGCGCCCTCGGCAGCGCTCTCTACTGCGTCTGACAACGCTTTATCGGCTTCTTCGACCGCATTGCCTATCACTGCATCCGCCTGCTTGACTGCCTCCTCTATGGCCTCGTCTGCTCGCGATACGGCTCCATCCAACGCCTCGTCCGCTCGCGATACAGCCCCATCCAGCGCCTCGTCAATAGGCTGCATGACAGGTTCCGCCTCTCCACGCGGGGTTGTGAAAACCAGATACACTACGCACAGGACTGCGGCCAGACATATGAGTCTCAGAAGTTTCTTCATCTTTCACGCCCCATTCCATCACACATATCATCGTGTCAAACGCTCTGTAAACTGCACTTTTGAACGCCTAAGAGATTCGTTGCAAAATAAAGCGATAAATATCTCCATACACCTGCTCTTTGTCCGCCTCGTTCAAAATCTCATGTCTGTCTCCGGGATAGAGCTTCATCTGTACCTGTTCCATTCCAAGATCCTCAAAAGAATGGAAGACCTCCTCCACGCTCTTTCCGTAGTCGCCCACGGGATCTTCCTGCCCGGATACAAAGAGCACAGGAAGCTGCTTCGGCATCTGCGCAAGTTTTTCTTTATCATAGAGGTTTAAGATCAATTGCATCAAAGTCTGAAAGCCGTTGGCCGTAAATACAAAGTTGCATAAAGGGTCTGCTTGAAACGCTTTCACGTTTTCAACGTTGACGCTGACCCAATGCCCCGAGTCTTCGGGACCTGCCTTAAATTTTCTGTTATAAATGCCAAAGAGCGCTTTATCCATTCCTTTGCAGACATATTTAGGGCCTCTGAGCGCACATATGAGGGAAGCCTGCAGCCAGCCGAGTTTCACCGCGCGTTTGGGCTGCATCCCCGTGCCCATGATAATAGCGCCATCAATGCCGTTTCCGTAGCGAATCAGATAGTTGCGCAGAATAAAGGAACCCATACTGTGACCCAGAATGATATAGGGTATGCCGGGATACTGCTCCTGCATCATCTTTTTCAGTCTGTGCTCGTCCCGCACGAGAACGGTGGCAGCATCCTCTTTGCAGAAGTACCCCATGGGTTCCCCTTCTGGTACGGAAAGACCGTGTCCCAGATGATCGTCACCCACCACCAGGATCCCTTTTTGCGCCATCGCCAGCGCAAATTTCTCATAGCGGCCTATATACTCGGTCATTCCATGCACGATCTGCAAAATACACACCGGCTTTTCCGTTTCGGGGATCCATTTTATGGCATGAAGTTTATGCTCACCGTCTCGGGAGCCAAAGTAAAATTCCTCTTTCTGAATCATCTCATTATCCTAATCCTATCCGATATCTGCTGCCTTTTCATATGGCAGCAAATTTCTCAGTTTAAAAGACACATTTCTCAGCAAATCTCTGCCCCTGTCGGCATGAACCGCTCCGGTGTCATCACCGCCAGATTACCATCCTCGTCCGCCGCGCTAAGGATCATGCCTTCAGACATCATACCTGCAATTTCTCTCGGCTGCAGATTGGTGAGCACCATCACACGTTTGCCCACAAGTTCCTCGGGCTTGTAATACTGTTTGATGCCGGAAAGAATCTGGCGTTTGGCAGAGCCTATCTGTATCTCGAATTTCAGCAGTTTCTTGGATTTCGGTACTTCCTCGCAGGAGAGTACCAGCCCTACCTGAAACTGACATTTATCGAAATCGTCATAGGTGATTTCAGCCTTCGCCTCCAGATCCACAGGTTTCTCATCAGCACCAGCCGCGCCATCTGTGCCCTGATTGGAAGTCTTTGCGTCGTCTTCTGTCACACCTGCAGCCGCTCGTCTCTCGGCAAACATTTTATCCACTTTCTCCATCACTTCCGCAAGATCCTGTCTCGCAAAAAGGATCTTGGGTGTTTCTGTTACCTGATTGCCCGACGGATAGAGAGCAGATGCCATCGCGGTATCTCCCTTTGCTGCACACTCCTCCAGCACGGAAAAATCAGGAAACGGCGCGTTCATCTGCGCCGCAATACGCTTTGCCGTTTCAGGCATAAACGGCTCCAGCAGGGAAGCGCCCACCATGATCGCATTGGAAAGATTGTAGAGAACGGCAGCAAGCCTGTCCTTTTTCGTCTCATCCTTTGCCAACGCCCAGGGCATAGTCTCGTCGATATATTTATTGCTGCGCTTAAAGAGCGCGAAAATCTCCGTTATGGCATCCGCTACCCGCAGCTCATCCATCTTCTTATTCACGCGGCTGTAGGTGTCTGCAAGCACATGAAACAGGTCTGCATCCACATCTTCCGTACCTGCGTCCACGCCGACCTTTGTATTTACCACCTTACCGCCGAAGTATTTGTTGCTCATGGAAATGGTGCGGTTTACCAAATTCCCAAGGACATTTGCCAGATCGGAATTCATGCGTTCGACCATCAATTCCCAGGTGATCATGCCGTCGTTTTCAAAAGGCATTTCATGCAGTACAAAGTAGCGCACCGCATCCACACCAAAAAAGTCGATCAGGTCGTCTGCGTAGATCGTGTTCCCTTTGGATTTACTCATCTTACCGTCATTCTGTAACAGCCACGGGTGCCCAAAGATCTGTTTCGGCAGGGGTTCACCCAGCGCCATCAGGAAAATAGGCCAGTAAATGGTATGGAAGCGGATGATATCCTTACCAATCAAATGCAGATCCGCAGGCCAAAGCTTTTTGTACTGTTCCGTGCTTTCTCCATCCGCATCATAGCCAATGCCGCTGATATAGTTGGTCAGCGCATCCAGCCACACATAGACTACGTGCTTGCTATCAAAATCCACCGGGATTCCCCAGGTAAAGGAAGTCCTGGAAACACAAAGATCCTGCAAACCCGGCAGTAGGAAATTATTCATCATCTCATTCTTGCGGGAGACAGGCTGAATAAACTCAGGGTGCGTATTGATATGCTCGATCAGCCTGTCCGCATATTTGCTCATCTTAAAGAAGTACGCTTCCTCTTTTGCAGGCTTCACTTCTCTGCCGCAGTCGGGGCATTTCCCATCCACAAGCTGAGATTCCGTCCAGAAAGATTCGCAGGGTGTACAGTATAATCCCTCGTAAGCGCCTTTGTAAATATCACCCTGATCGTAAAACTTCTTAAAGATCTTCTGCACCTGCTTCTCGTGGAAGTCGTCGGTCGTGCGGATGAATTTATCGTAGGAGGTGTCCAGGGAGTCGCAGATTCTGCGAATCTCCCCGGCAACCTTATCTACATAAGCCTTCGGCGTCACGCCGATTTCCTGCGCCTTTAATTCGATTTTTTGTCCATGCTCGTCCGTGCCCGTCTGGAAGTAGACGTCGTAACCGTCTTTTCTCTTAAAACGGGCAATGCTGTCCGCCAACACGATTTCATAGCTGTTCCCAATATGGGGTGTGCCGGAAGTATAAGCGATCGCTGTTGTAATATAATACTTTCCCTTGTTCATATTTTGCTTCCTTTCACGTTGCCTTCTAACACTTCAGTCTAACGTAAAGGGGCGGGATTGTCAAACCCTATGCTGAAAAATCAGCCTTTTTCGGGCACAGCGATTACCATTCTTTCATCCGCAGTTTATTATTATATCCGCTGTACGGTTTTTCTACTGACACCTTGATTTTACTGTGCGGGTTGTTCTTCCAATAATATAGGGAGAACCAGGTCCCGACTACTGCAGAGTCCGGTGGGTTTGCCACGTCAAAGGTCGCATCGAGCGGACCGTCAAACAGGAGCAGGAGCGATTTCCCCGGGGTAAAAGTATAGGGTATCTCCCCCTTGAAAGCGGCGTAATATCCCCCGATTGTATTGAAATCCGAAAAGACAGGCACTGAAACACCGTCACTTCCAGATGTCTCACCGGATGATCCTGTTTCATGATAGGTTTTGTTCGCATCGCCCGTCCCAAGAATCAATTTCCCGTCGACCCAGGCGGCGGCGCCTGCGGAAAGTTCTTTTGCCGTGGCTTCGTGGATATAGACTTCTTGTGCGTCTTCCTGCTGCTTTTGTCCAATTTGCAGCTTGCCATCTTTCCCCCGATAGAGTTTGGTTCCGGGGTCCATGTCATATGCCTCCGGGTCTTTGGGAATCGTCTGACTTGCCGCCATGCCCTCCATAAGCGTATGAAAGGAGAGGTTGGCAGGGTCTACTTTTTCAGATGCCGTCGGTTCCAGGTGCGTCACATAAATACCATCTGTTTTCGTAAGGGGTACGCCGCTTGCATCCTTTGACAGATAGGTCCTCTGCTTACCAAGCTGCTCCGCCACACGCACCTTAAACAGATCCAGCGTTCCTGCCAGCGTATAAAGATCCGCTGCGTCGATGACCACGGTTTCCGCTCCATCCTGATAGCAAATCGCGCCCTGCGAGCGCAGCTCGTTTTGGGTAACAGAGGTATTCTCCGCTGCCGCCACCATGCAGACACTTCCCGACACCAGCAGCACTGTCAATAGCATGGCAATTCTGCTTTTCCCCAATTTTATTCTTCTAAATTTCCATTTTCTCATCTGTCATTCCTCCCTGTCTCTTAATTTTCCGTTTTTTCTTCACTCGCAGTATCTTCCGATATGTTTGGCAGTTCCGGAGGCTCCGGCAGTGCAATTTCCTCATCCGCCGGATCTTTCGGTTCCTCCGGCGGTGCCGCTTTCTCGTCCTCAGGTGCTTTCGGTTCCTCCGGCGGTGCTGCTTCCTCGTCTTCAGGTACTTTCGGTATTTCAGGCTGCGCCTCCTCCTCATCTGCAGGCGGTTCCGGTGTGACCGGCAGTTCGGGCGATTCTTCCTCGGCAGGCACAACAGGTTCTTCCTCGATATCCGTCTCGTCATCCTCCTGTTTCATATTCTTACAGTTTCCGCACACACACCAACGGCAATCCGCGTCCTGCTCCGTTTGCGTTTCGTCCGTATTTTCATCTTCAGCATCTTCCTGCAGCGGTGGTTTCTCAAAAGAAAAGCCGCACGCTTCCTCCTCCCGATAGCCGCAGTCGATGCAAACTTTCCAGTGACGCACACCATCGTCGTCAGGCACATAATAGTAGGCATAATGCTCCTCCGTGACAGGCTCATAGCCTTGGCAGTAAGCGCTGCCATCCAACGCGCATCGGATTGTATGATTCACTGCGTCCAACGGATTATACAACAGCGTATGTCCTGTTTCTCGCATCCACTGCCAGCCGCAGTCACAAATAAATTTCCGCCCGGGATATTCCCGTCCGCCATGAGAAATGACACAGCGTTCTTCACGTACCGCCACATGTGCACCGGTGCTGTCAAAAGCAGCGCCGCATCCGTCGCAATGTTTGGTATGCGTATTTTCGTTCATGTCTTGATATACCCAGCAATGTTCATGTGTATAGCAGGCCGGATCAAAACACTGTGACGGAATGGTAGACAGCTTTTCTTTCAGCAGAAGGAGATCCTCCATATACCATGCCAGCCCTTCCCTGCTGCGACTGCCATCCACATAAATCAGGTTTCCACGGGACGCAAATGTTTCTTCTTTTGCTTGTACCGTACCAAGCGTTGAACAGGTTACGGCCATCAAGATACCCATAACGGTCATCACCCATTTTGCCCGGCTTGACTTCCCTTCCTTCTTATCATCTCTAATCACTGCTGCGCCTCCTTTCTTTTGTCCCTATTTGCTATTTTCATTTTTTCTGTTTTCGTTATTTACTTTCGCTATTCGATTTTTGATTCGGCGACAGGTAGAGCGTGTTGGTTTTCCTGTCATAGCGGTATGAAAGACTTTCTTCCGAAAGTGTTTTCGCTTTCTCCGCTATCTTTTCTTCCACACTGCGGTTCAGCTTGTCTTCCATTTTTTCCAATGACTCGCTTACTTCCTTTTCGGTGGCATGGATATCTTTCTGCACCTGATCCAGGCGGGAGTCGATTTCACCCAGATTTTTGTTGAGCGTTCTCTTTAGATCCTGTTCCGCGCTCGAAAATCGTTCCCACAGTTTTTGATCCGCTTTTTCCAGTGCCTCCAGCTTTGCGCTGACACCCGATGCGTCCGTGCGCACCCGTTCGATTTCTGCGCGGACATCGCTGATTCGTCGATCGATCGCAGGAAGCTTCTCGCGATCGATGGTCTGCAGCCCATCGGAAAGATCCGCCAGCTTCCTTTCTGCCTGCTTGAGGTTTTCAAGCGCCGTGCTGACCTCGCGTTCAAGAGTCGTCAGTGCCGTTTTGATCTCTTTTTGCTCTCTGGTATCAACAGTGCTTTCATGATATTCCCGAACGACCTCCGTCACCTCTTTTTGCACTTTTTCCATGGCAGTTTGGAGCTCACGTATCTTTTCTGCCATCTCGCTCGTGTTCGCCAGGTATTCCTGCCGCAGTTCGTCCCCCACATTCTGAGACATATATTCCTTCATTTTTTCTTCGTAGGAAACCGCCGCCAATTCCTGCGCGTCCGACGCCTGCATCTCCTGCAGTTCTTTTGCTTTCTCGGCTGCTTCCTTTTCTCTCTTTTCATGGGCGGCATATCCCCACCAAAAAAGCAGGAGCAGCACGACGACCACCACCGCCACGGCGGCGATCACTGCAAGCGAAAGTCTGTCTTCTTTCCGCTCTGGATCATCCCGCCTTTCATTGAAATAATCTGACACCTTTGTCATAAATTCCCGCATAATTACCTCCTTCTATACCTTGTTTTAGTGTGCTGCATGCCCGCACTTCGGACATGCTCCGATGTGAAATACAGAAGCACTTACAAGGCAGCTTTTGCTGCAGACATTTGCACTTCCTCTCACACGGGGCAAAATTTGGAATGGTACGGCGATTCGCCATGATCCGCAGGGTGTGCGGAATAAAGTATACTTTATGATGGTTCCAAAGATTGTATGATTACGATACCAAAGAATCTTTCCCTTTGCAATATCGGAAAGATGCACAATTTTAAGAGAAAGAAAAAGCCGGAAGGCACCTCGATTCCCGATGCATTCTGGCTTTTCCTGCCACAAACGAAATAACGTCTTAATAAAAAAATAACGGTTCTCCCTATTTTTCAGTCCAAATCCGTTTACTACTCTCTTTAATAAGTCAGGATTTCGTAACCGTCCTCCGTCACGACCAGCGTGACCTCCCACTGTGCGGATGGGAGTCCGTCATCAGTGTAAACGGTCCAGCCGTCTTCCTCGTCAATATAGATATCCGCCTTTCCCATATTGACCATAGGCTCGATGGTAAAGACCATGCCCGGCACCATCAGCATCTCCGTGCCTTTTCTGGTCACATAGCTGACAAAGGGCTCCTCGTGAAACTCCAGTCCAATTCCATGACCGCCGATCTCCCGCACGATGGAATAGCCATGCTGTCTCGCGTAATCGTTGATGGCCTGAGCCATATCTCCCAGGAAATTCCAGGGCTTTACCTGCTCTAATCCTACGTCGATACATTCCTTTGCCACCTGCACGAGCTTTTTCGTCTCGTCAGGGACATTACCCAGCATAAACATCCGCGAGGAGTCGGAAAAATATCCGTTATAGATGGTCGAAACATCCACGTTCACAATATCGCCATCCTTTAAGATACGATTCTCGTCAGGAATACCGTGGCAGACCACCTCGTTGATGGAGGTGCAGACGCTTTTGGGAAAACCTTCATAACCGAGCGGTGCGGCGATGCCGCCCATTTCCTTTGTCATCTCACGCACGATCCTGTCGATTTCTTCTGTGTTCATACCGATACAGATTTTTTCCCCGATCTCGTCCAGAATGGCGATATTCAGCTTGCTGCTTTCGCGGATGCCCTGAATCTGCTCGGGGGTTTTCAAGATATCGTGTCTTGGCACGATACAGCCTCTCAGTTCATAGCTTTCGATTTTTTCATCCATCGCCATATGGCAGGCTTTATACTTTTTTCCGCTGCCGCACCAGCAATGATCGTTTCTTCCTAATTTATGCATGTTGATTCATCTCCAAATAGATTATAACATAAAATGTGCAATTGTAAATCTCACAGCAAATATAGATTGCACTTGCCTGTGAGATAAGATAAAATGAAAGGACTATACAAAAACACGGCAGAAAAGGAAAAAACGATGCAGCAATTACAGAAAAGGCAGCATAAATTTATAGGCGACAAGGCATTTTACAAGATGGTACTCCTGATCGCCGTTCCCATCATGATCCAGAACGGCATCACGAATTTTGTGGGGCTTCTTGACAATATCATGATCGGGCAGATCGGCACGGAACAGATGTCCGGTGTGGCAATCGTCAATCAGCTGCTCTTTGTCTATCAGCTCTGCCTGTTCGGAGCGGTATCCGGTGCAGGTATTTTTACGGCCCAGTATTTTGGACAGAAAAATCCGGAAGGCATCCGGCAGACGGTGCGCTTCAAACTTTGGGTGGTCTCCCTGATCACCCTGATCACTGTGCTCTTACTGGTATTTGTGGGGAATGATCTGATTTCTTTTTATCTGCAGGGCGACGGCACCCCCGAGAGCGCGGCGGCAACCCTTCGTTACGGCAGACAGTATCTGGCCATTATGCTGCCCGGCCTGATTCCTTTTGCCATGATGCAGATCTATTCCAGTACCCTGCGGGAATGCGGACAGACGGTGCTTCCCATGAAGGCGGGCGTGATTGCCGTCTTTGTGAATCTGATTTTGAATTACATATTGATCTACGGAAAACTTGGTCTGCCTGCGCTGGGCGTGCAGGGCGCGGCCCTCGCCACGGTTGCTTCGCGTATTGCGGAGGCGTCCATCGTACTGGTCCACACACACAGGCACAAGGAAGAAAATCCTTTTGTGGAGGGACTTTACACCACCCTGAAGGTGCCTGCAAACCTCACGACAAAAATCATCATAAAGGGAACCCCCCTTCTGTTGAACGAAACCTTCTGGGGCGCGGGTATGGCCATGCTGACGCAGTGCTATTCCGTGCGGGGCTTAAGCGTGATCGCGGCCCTCAATATCTCCAATACGATCAGTAATGTGTTCAACATCGTTTTTATTGCGCTGGGTGATTCGGTGGCCATCATTGTCGGGCAGCTTTTGGGTGCAGGCGAGATGGAAGAAGCGAGAGATACCGATAATAAGATGATCGCCTTTTCCGTCTTCAGCTGTACCATAGTGGCGCTGGTGATGCTTGTGCTGGCGCGCTTTTTCCCGCTGCTTTACAATACCGACGACGGCGTACGCCGTCTCGCAGTACATTTCATTATGGTCAGCGCGCTCTTTATGCCCCAGAATGCCTTTCTTCACGCATCCTACTTTACGCTGCGCTCGGGCGGTAAGACCATCATCACCTTCCTCTTTGACAGCGTTTTTGTCTGGTGTGTCAGCGTGCCGATCGCTTATGCGCTGAGCCGCTTTACATCGCTTCCCGTCCTTGCCGTCTTTGTATTTGTACAGATGGGGGATTGGATCAAGTGCGTGATCGGCTTTGTATTGGTGAAAAAAGGTGTATGGCTGCAAAATATCGTTTCCTAAATAAAACAACATGATACTATTTTATCTTTGGCCGACTGTTTTATAGTTATACTTATAAAATAGTCGGCTATTTTTATGTAAAAAATCACAAAAGCTTTGTGGCGATATAATCCATGGTGGAAAGCGCCTTTTGTGGTAAAAGAATCCGCCAAACCGCAGAAAAAACTAGCCTTTTATGAAGCAATGCAGATGCTCAGACATGAGAGCATCCGCCGTTTTGTCGTGCTGTCCGGCGTAAGGAGAGTTGGAAAAACCACAATTCTGTATCAGCTCATTGATGATTTGACTGAAAAAGGCGTCAATCCGAAGAATATTCTCTATGTATCCTTTGACAATCCCATTTTTAAGCTGATCAACGTAGAAACGGCTTTGTCCGTCTATGAGACAATGTATCCGATCGAAGGGGAACGCTATCTCTTTTTTGATGAAATACAATATACGGAAGATTGGGAATTATGGATGAAAGTTATCTATGACAGCAGAAAGGATATCCGTCTGGTTGCCACCAGCTCGGCAAACCCCATTCTGGAAAAGGGTGCCGCAGACAGCGGTACTGGCAGATGGAACATCCTCAAGATTCCTACCATGACCTTTTATGAGTACTGCCTGATTCTTGGACTTGAAGATCCCGTCCCCAATGTGATTCCGCCCTGCGAGCTCCACACAGATTTTCAGTACCTCCACTGCGGCAAAAGAGCTTGAAAACACTTCCGGAGCCACTGTTGAAAGCTGCATTGATGCCCTGGAAATGTCCAATCTCATCTATCTGTCCAAACCGATCAGCGTGGGAAGCAAAGGAGCCCTGAAGGGGAAACCAAAGATCTATATCGCTGATGCCGCTAGCCGCAATGCCGTGCTGATGATAGATGATGTACTGACGGACGAAAGCGGACTTGGGGCCATGGTGGAGACTGCCGTATACAAACACATGGCATCCTTTTATCAGGGCACCCCGGTGCAGATCGGATACTTCAGAAACGCAAGGCAAAATCAAAAAGAAGTCGATCTTGTAGTACAGCTTCCCAGACAGAAAATACTTTGCGAAGTAAAATACCGCAGCAATTCTCACATTCCCGCATCGGACACCATTGTAGATCTGTGTCGGGATAAGACGGCAAAGGTATCGCATGCCTTTCTGGTAACAAAGGATCTTGATGATTTTGGCATAATAAAGCACGAAACGGCCACCCCGATCCTCCGTGTGCCCGCCATCGTCTTTCTGTATCTTTTGGGAAAAGGCACAGTCTGAAACTGTGCCTTTTCCCATTAAAACTGTTCTAAATATCTTGTTACGTTATCCGTGATATTTCCGCCAAAGACCGCAGAACCGGCCACGATCACATTGGCACCCGCGTCGAGTACCACTTTGGCGTTATCCAAAGTAATGCCGCCGTCTACCTGAATATCAAGGTCTATCCCCATCTCGTTCGCCATCTTTCTGGCGAGACGAATGCGTTCCGTTGACTCCGGTATGTACTTTTGACCGCCGAAACCCGGTTCCACCGTCATCACAAGAAGCATATCCAGCTTGGGCAAATACTTTTTCGCTGCCTCCACAGGCGTTTTGGGCTTGATAGACATACCTACCTTACAGCCGAGGTTCCTGATGAGGTCAATGGTCTCCTCAGCATCCTCCGTTGCTTCCAAATGAAAGGTGATGCTGTCTGCGCCGCATTCCTTAAATTCTTTGATGTAACGCTCAGGTTCCACGATCATCAGGTGCACATCAAAAATCCGCTTTGTCGTCTTGCGAATGGTGCGGATCACCGGCATCCCGAAAGAAATGGAGGGAACGAATACCCCATCCATCACGTCAATGTGAATATATTCTGCACCGGCTTCATCAGCCTCTTTGATCTGCGCCCCCAGGGCGGCGAAATCCGCCGCCAGGATCGAGGGGGACAAAATTCTATTACCCATTTTATTACCTCCGCAGTGTCACTCGAAAAACCTTCGGTTTTCCTCGTTCGCGGGCATTCGCCCTATCATACTGCAATCTGATAAATCTGTCTGCAGGCAGCCAATTTATCATCTTACAGTATGGCACTGCTCTTTATCTTCGCGTAGATGCCCTTTCCGTCAAGGCCGTACTTCTCAACCAGCGCATTTGCGGGACCGGACTCGCCGAAGGTATCCTGCATACCGATGCGCAGAACGGGGGTAGGACATTTCTCGGAAAGACAGTCGCAAACTGCGCTGCCAAGGCCACCGATCACAGTGTGCTCCTCCGCTGTCACAACCTTGCCGGTCTTCTTAGCGGATGCCAGTACCAGCTCCTCATCCAGGGGCTTGATGGTGTGAATGTTTATGACTTCCGCGCTGATACCGTCCGCCGCAAGCATTTCCGCCGCCTCAAGCGCAGAGGAAACCGTGATGCCGCTGGCTATGATGGTCACATCCTTACCTTCCTTCAAAAGAACGCCCTTGCCGATCTCAAATTTGTAGTCGGGTCTGTCGTTGATCACAGGCACAGCCGCACGACCAAAGCGCAGATAAACAGGGCCTTCCATCTCGATTGCCGCACGAACCGCCGCCTTCGCCTCCACATCGTCGGAGGGCACGATCACGGTCATGCCGGGAATGGTCCGCATCAGTGCCACATCCTCGTTGCACTGATGGGTCGCGCCGTCCTCACCTACGGTGATACCCGCATGGGTCGCGCCAATTTTAACATTCAGATGCGGATAGCCGATGGAATTGCGTACCTGCTCATAGTTACGTCCTGCCGCAAACATCGCAAAGGAGCTGATAAAAGGAATCTTACCGCAGGTTGCAAGACCGGCCGCAATACCCGTCATATTACATTCCGCAATACCGCAGTCGATGTGGCGGTCGGGAAATGCCTTCAAAAATACGCCCGTCTTGGTTGCGCCTGCAAGGTCTGCATCCAGTACTACCAGATTCGGGAAATCCGCGCCGCACTCAGCCAGTGCGTTACCATAGCTTTCTCTCGTTGCAATCTTTTTTACATCTGCCATCAGTTCGCACCTCCTAACTCTTTACCGATCTTTTCAAGATCCGCCATTGCCGTCGCATATTCTTCATCATTGGGCGCCTTGCCGTGCCAGCCCGCGTTGTTCTCCATAAAGGAAACACCTTTGCCCTTTACCGTCTTACAGATGATCGCGGTGGGCATCCCCTTGGTGGCTCTCGCCTCTTTGAACGCTTTGTCGATCTGGTCAAAGTCGTTGCCGTCGATGTTGATTACATGGAAGTTAAATGCCTCAAATTTCTTGTCGATCGGATAGGGGGAGCAGACGTCGTCGATCTTACCGTCGATCTGCAATCCGTTATTGTCCACGATGACTACCAGATTGTCGAGCTTTCTGTGGCCCGCAAACATGGAAGCCTCCCATACCTGGCCTTCCTGAATCTCGCCGTCGCCAAGCAGAGTGTAAACTCTATAATCTTTATTGTCCATCTTTGCCGCCAGCGCCATACCTACTGCTGCGGAAATGCCCTGTCCCAAAGATCCGGAAGACATATCCACGCCAGGCGTCTCCTGCATACAGGGATGTCCCTGCAAGTAGGAACCCAGATGACGCAGGGTAGGAAGGTCCTCTACCGGGAAGTAACCACGGTTTGCGAGGGTCGAGTAAAGTCCCGGTGCAGTGTGGCCTTTGGAGAGTACGAAGCGGTCTCTGTCCGCCTTTTTCGGATCCTTCGGATCAATGTTCATCTCCTCAAAATACAGGTAAGTAAAAATGTCTGCCGCTGATAAAGATCCGCCGGGATGCCCCGCCTTCGCGCCATGTACTGCCGTCACAATACCCTTGCGGACTTCATTAGCTGTTTTTTGTAACTCCAATTTGTTCATAGCTATCCTCCATCCATTCATGGTTTACTTGGTTCCTGCTACAGACAGTGTAGCATAAAACTTTTATTTTGTCACCGTGCTCGAGCACAATATTTCTAAATCCACAGTGCCGTACCTGTTTTCTCTGTCAGCGCACGGCTCATTTTTGACCATAGTAAGCATTCGCTCCGTGCTTGCGGAAGTAATGCTTGTCCTGCAATTCCTGCGGCGCAGGCTGGATCCTCGCGTTGATGGTCTCCGCGCGGTATGCCATCTTTGCCACTTCCTCCAAGACGACGGCATTGTGCACGGCCTCATGACCATCCTTTCCCCAGGCAAAAGGCCCGTGGTTCTTACACAGCACGGCAGGCACAGCCTCGGGATCTTTGTCAAGACGCTTAAATTCATTGACAATCAAGTGCCCCGTATTCTCCTCGTAGGCATCCTCGATCTCCTCCGCATTTAAGCAGCGCAGGCAGGGAATTTCACCATAGTAGTAATCCGCATGTGTCGTGCCGTAGCAAGGAATGCTCCTGCCCGCCTGCGCCCAGCTTGTCGCATAAGAAGAATGCGTATGTACCACGCCGCCTACTTTATCAAAAGCCTTATAAAGCTCCACATGGGTAGCCGTGTCGGAAGAAGGATTGTATTTTCCTTCCACTTTCTTACCATTTAAGTCTACCAGCACCATATCATCGGGCGTCAGCTTCTCGTACTCGACCCCGCTCGGCTTAATGGCAAAGATGCCGCTTTCCCTGTCGATCTCACTCACATTCCCCCAGGTGAAAGTAACAAGCCCATATTTGGGGAGAAGCATATTCGCTTCATATACTCTCTTTTTTAATTCTTCTAACATTTTTATACCTCCTACTGTAACGATTCAACCGCAGCCCTCTCGACGGCCAGCCCCGCACTATAGCGTTTCATAAAGGCATCAAATCCCTTGACGTCGCTCTCCTTCGGCTCCATTTTTTCACCCTTCTGACCTGCGAACACCTTATCATTCAGATAAGCAGCGAGGCTCTCGTCCGCGCCCTTTTGGATCATATAGGAAGCAAGGATGGCAATGCCCCATGCGCCGCCTTCGCCAGCCGTCTCCATCACGCTTACGGGTGCATTCATCGCCGCTGCCAGGATTCCCTGACCGACGCCCTTTGTCTTAAAGAGACCGCCGTGCCCTAAAATCTCGTCCACTTCGACCTTTTCCTCCTTAAAGAGCACATCAAAGCCTGTCTTGAGCGCACCGAGGGAAGTGAACAGGTGCACCCGCATAAAGTTCGCCAGATTGAATTTCGCGTCGGGAGTGCGTACAAACAACGGTCTGCCCTCGTTAAAGCCCGTCACCGACTCACCTGAGAAATAGTTGTAAGCCAGCAGGCCGCCGCAATCGTCGTCGCCGTTCAAAGCGTTGCGATAAAGATTTCCGTAAATGTCGTTTTTGTCCACCTTCATACCCATCAGCTCAGAATATTCCGCGAACAGATTCACCCACGCATTCAGATCCGAGGTACAGTTGTTGCAGTGTACCATTGCCACCAGACTACCGTCCGGCGTCGTCACCAGATCGATGATCTCATGCACTTTTGCAAGCTCTTTCTCCAGCACGATCATACCGAAAATGCTGGTGCCCGCAGAGACATTGCCCGTGCGCTTTGCCACGCTGTTGGTCGCCACCATGCCGGTGCCCGCGTCTCCCTCGGGAGGGCAGAGCGGAATGCCTGCCTGTAAGGTTCCCGTGGGATCTAAGAGCTTTGCACCCTCCGCCGTCAGCCTGCCTGCCTCCTCGCCCGCTGTCTTTACAGCCGGGAACACATCCTTTAACTTCCAGGCAAAGCCTTTATCTGCGATCGTCTGATCAAACTGGCTGATCATCTTATCGTCAAACTGTCCCGTTGCAATATCAATGGGGAACATACCGGACGCCTCGCCGATGCCGACTACTTTTTCGCCCGTCAGTTTCCACTGGATATAGCCCGCCAGGGTAATCACAAAATTCAGGTCGGGAACGTGCTCCTCACCGTTTAAGATCGCCTGATAGAGATGTGCGATCGTCCATCTCTGGGGAATGTTGTAGTTAAAAAGCTTCGTCAGCTTCGCCGCCGCATCCTCGGTGATGGTGTTACGCCAGGTGCGGAAAGGCACCATCAGCTCATCCTTTTCATTAAAGGCCATATAGCCGTGCATCATCGCGGAAAAACCAATCGCTCCCAGCGTTGTCAGTTTCTCGCCATACTGCGTCTGCACATCCTCCGTCAGTTTCTTGTAGCAATCCTGCAGACCTGTCCAAATGTCGTCCAGACTGTAGGTCCAAATGCCATTCTCCAGCCTGTTCTCCCAATCGTGCGCCCCCGATGCGATGGGCTTGTTGTTCTCGTCCACCAGCACTGCCTTGATGCGGGTCGAGCCAAACTCGATCCCCAGCACCGCCTTACCGTTTGCAATACATTCCTTTGCTCCCATGTTGGTTCTTATACCTCCTTAATTTCATAATTTTTATTTATTTACCTAATGGTACGCCGCTTCATTCCAACGCAGCATATTTTTGAAATCGCGGATATTGGTATCCTTGTCAATAATGACGCTCTCGATGCCCATTGCATCCGCCCAGTCAGCCATCTGCTCCACGGTCAGATCGTAGGAGAACGCCGTGTGATGCGCGCCGCCCGCCATGATCCAGGCCGTTGCGCCAATCTCCAGATTCGGCTGCGGCGTCCAGAATGCCGTACCGACAGGAAGCTTCGGCATGGGTTTCTCCACCTTCTTACATTCCACCGCATTGATGAGCAGGCGAAAACGCGTACCCAGATCGACTAACGAACAAGCCACCGCAGGACCTGCCTTTGAGGTAAATACCAGACGCGCAGGGTCCTCTCTGTTCCCCATGGACAGCGGACATACCTTGATACCGATCTCACCGTCCGCAACAGAAGGGCAGACCTCCAGCATATGCGCCTGCAAAATGCCTTCCTTGCCGGGTACGAGATTGTAGGTGTAGTCCTCCATCATGGAAGTTCCTTTTGCGTCCTTGATGCCTGCCGTCATCAGCTTCATGATACGCACCATAGCGGCTACCTTCCAGTCGCCCTCTGCGCCGAAGCCGTAGCCTTTTTCCATCAGTCTCTGGATCGCCAGGCCGGGAAGCTGCTTTAAGCCGCCCAGCATCCCGAAATGCGTCACGACCGCATGATAGTCATTCTCTACTAAGAACTTCTCAATACCGATCTCCTGCTGCGCCTGCACGGCCACGTGTTTTCTAAACTCATCGAGGTCTCTGCCCTCGTCGATGATCTTATACTTGCTGTAATATTCCTCCACCAGCGCATTGACATCGCCCTGCGGCACCGCATCCACATATTCCACCACGTCATTAACACAGTAATGGTCGATTTCCCAGCCAAACTTGATCTGCGCTTCGACCTTATCGCCCTCGGTCACGGCCACGTTGTTCATGTTGTCACCGAAACGGCAGACACGCACATGAGAAGACTCGATCACACCGATCGCTGTGCGCATCCAGCTCCCAAGCTGCTTTTGTACGCGCTCAGAAGTCCAGTGCCCCACGATGATCTTTCGCTCAATGCCCATGCGGCTCACGATATGACCGTACTCCCTGTCGCCGTGGGCAGACTGGTTCTCATTCATAAAATCCATGTCAATGGTATCGTAGGGAAGTTCCTCGTTGAACTGCGTATGCAGATGGCAGAGCGGTTTCCGAAATTCCTTTAATCCCAGAATCCACATCTTAGCCGGTGAAAAAGTGTGCATCCAGGTGATCACGCCTGCGCACTCTGGATCATTGTTTGCGTCATTGAAGGTCTTGCGGATAGATGCCTGTCCTAAGAGAGTGGGCTTTAGCACCACCTCAAAAGGAAGGTTGCCCGATGCGTTTAAGCCCTCCACCATTTTAGCGGAATGCTCCGCAACCTTCCGCAGACACTCGTCCCCATACAAGTCCTGGGAACCGGTGCAGAACCAAAATTTGTAGTTTCGTTTTTCGCTCATACCATACCCTCCGTTTTTATTTTCTATGGTTATAGTCTACTACTAGCACCCTCCTGTTTGCAAGTTATTTGCGCGTAAAATGAAGCTGTCACACCAAAATAGTGCGACAGCCCCTTTGAGAAACGGTTTTTATACATCATTGCCCTAAAATCTTACCAACCTCAAATGCACATAACATTGTTTCCAAATTCTGTTTATCTGTTAGTCGATACTTAAAATGATAGTAAAGATGGTCTAAAAGGCCCAAAAAGGCCGCCTCCTTTTCTTCGCTCATGGGAGTCTGTCCTCTGGGTGCTAAAAATTCATTCGCAAGCAGCGTAACTGCAAAGCCTTCATTCGCAAACGCCAAATTTCTGCTTTCCGCTTCGGATTTTTCGCCAGCTTGCGGTGCCCGCTGAATCTGCAATGGTTTTCTGCGCAGAATCCAAAAAATTTCATATGCCAAAATTTTAGATTTGTTAGCGTGCTCAATATTATGAAATTCCTTCAGGCGAAAAATATCTGCAAAGTAATCCATGATTGCCTGATGGAGTATTTCTTCATTTATTTCCAAATAGGATTCCCATTTTCGCTCCTGAATATATTTCAGCATCTTATCATACAGAAAACGATAACGATCTGCTATGGTTTCTTCTGTAAAATGTGCAACTATCTCATTATAATCAGATGTCGTCTCTGCCATCTTGTTCCTCCAGTCTATTGAGAACAATCTTCCCATTGATACTGCTCAAGAACTTACAATAGGAGAGGTAGTCTCTTTCTTCCAGATCGCCGGTATAGCGCGGATACATATTAGGGCGCATTTCCTTTTTCAATTGACCGCTGCGCAATTTTTCCAGCAAACGTGCTGCGCCGGCTTCTCCCTCCGCAGAGCAGAGTAATTTTTGGGTGCCATAGGATGACAATGTGTTCATGATAATCCCCTCTCCAGATTAATATCTTGATATGATCTTATCCTGCAAGGTCTGCGACGCAGGACTTTCTGATTCCTTTAGCGTCTCTTCCTGCGGTTTTTTCTTTGAAGCTGAAATCTTAAAATCTTTTTCATTATTTGTATAAAAAGAAATCAGCCGATCGGCGGCAACAGCCAAGGAACTTAGAATTTCTATATATTCCTGCTTTTTCTCATTATCTTTATCGTAGGGATATTTAACCCGATGGTCAAATTCCAGCCACCCTTCTTCAAAGATTGTGCGCACCTGTATTTCAAAGTAAATTTTATCATATCTGATAATATAATGGATGGAACGATAATGCTTTTTTGCCTCGTCAATGTCCAGGTTGTCATCCTGATAAACATCCCTATCATCTGCGGAAGTAATATATACAATTGGTTTCTCTGCATGATAACCGTTTTTGCCTTCTAAATCATCTTTATTGTAGTAACGGTCGAAATTCTCCACAATATCTTCCGGTCTTTCGGTATAATATTTCGGATCATTTATAAAAATATCAAGAAGACTTTGATGGATTTCCTTCCAGTCGTACTTATTTAGTATGATAATCCGGACACCGATCAAATCGGTAACAATCTTGTAGTAATTATCAACATTGATCTTCGCATATTTATCCGGTTTATCATTCACACTGCGAATAATCTTTTCAATGAGATGATCCGCATCTTTGACTCTGGCCCGTATGGAATGAACTTTTCCCTGCAATCTGTCATTCAAAAGGTTAAGAATGTTATTCTTTATCCTTTCAAGTTCCTGATAATCCTCTGTAAAATACGAATTTAGGCTTTTTATGAAGTGCCATTCCGTCTGTTTCCCACTCTTTCTTTTGTACTTTTCTATCTTACTATAAATATTGGGAGAGTGCAATCAAATATGCTTGCAATTTGCTGCAGGAGACTCCTCTTCGTAGTCTCCTGCCATAAGTAAGATAACATATTATACCCCAAAATGCAATTATAAAGTGAAAAAGAACCCGCAGAACGCAAAGACACCCGCAGATTCTCTCTGCGGGCGTCTTGCCTAAAACATTATCTCCTTACCATACTTCCAGTTCTTTTATTCGGGCTCGTTCTCCCCATAGAATCCCAAATTATTATAAGCATTGCCAACCGGCCTTACCTCAATATCGTATCTTGCAATCACCTTATTGCCCAGAAGCTTGGATCTTACCTCCAGCTTTGTAGTGCCGGGCTTCATGCCTTTCAGGGTAATGCAGTAAGTGCCCGCTGCCGCTTTGACAGTCGCAACCTTGCCGTCGCCTACCGACCAGACAAGCGTGTCGTTGACACGACCGCGGTTGTACTGCACATCGGCGGTCAGCGTGTAGGTGTTTCCGGATACAACTCTCAAGGTAGTACTATATCCTTCATCATCATTTCCGTACAGACGTCCGGCTTCCGAAACATTGATGCTCATGCCGCCCCGTCTGTTGCAGCCCCAGGTCCAACCATTATCATCAGAATCTTCGCCATAGTCCCGTTCATTATATTCCAGCGACCATTCCTGTGCCGGAATCTTCGTGGTCTTCACCTTGGCGCTGGTCGCTTTGGCCGCCTTCTTATCGCCAAACATCGGCGTCAGGCTGACGGTGTACTGGGAATCCTTCGTGAGCTTGATGCCGGAGTTCTCGATCCACCAATCCGGAATCTCATAAGTATTTTTCACGATTTGCCATATCGGCTCTCCATCCTCATCATACATAAGCTGACCGGTCGCATTACGTACCTGGACGTATTTCCCGTCCTTATCGGTAACAAGCAGGGTCTGCATATCACCATAATCAATCACCTTACTGTAAATCGGTTTCTTCGCATCGAAAACCTCCAGCAGGAACTGATTTGCGCCGCCCGTATAGCTGAAGGTCAGACCGAACTTATTGTGGGTCACGTCACGCGCCTTCAGGTTCTTGACCAGCTCCAAATCTTTGGATTTGATCGTTACTTTGGCCGTCGCCTTCTCTGTCCCCGACTTCCTCTCCACATTGGTGTCCGTCAGATCCAGCTTCAGCGTGCCGCCGCCCTGCATTGCCATCAGGTAGCCGCCCTCATACACTGTAAAATAGTCCGCCTGTCCCTGCTCCCTGATCGCATCTCGTACTTTTACCATATCAATCGAACGGTTCGGATAAGCGGTCAGTTTTGTTTTACCGAGACTGTAGCTGAGCAGTTCCGTAAGATTCTGACCCTGTCCCACAGACAGCGCAACGGAGCCCTTCGCTGCCTTCACGGAATCAGCTTCCTCGAACATCAGCGGCACAGAAGCATAATCGTCCGCACCGGTTACCGTATCACGAACCCTGACATAGATATAACATATGCCATTATCCCATCCGTCAGTACCCGTTTCCGGGAATCCCGTTATCTTGATCTTACCCTTCTTATCGATGCTGGCGTAATCGTTCTTCGTGCCCCAGCCCCAAGTGCCGGTCTTTTTATCATAGCAGCCGCTCAACGCATACTCCAGCTTCGGCTCCTCATAATCATTCTTATACTCTTTACCGAGCGGAAGCTTGATCCATTTGTTGTCACCGTATTTCGTATCATCGTTGTCATACAACTCAGGGAAAGCACCTTCGGTCCGGCACTCGATCGTTCCGTTTTTCAATTTAGAATACTGTACTACATGATTGCCATTTCCATCATACACCCAAGCATTCTGATCGTAGAAGCTTAAGGAAAGGCTTGAAACCTCAGCCTTCTTGGTCTTCACATTGATGACCACGCCTGCCGCACTCTCATTCATCGCCGCCTGCGTCACTGCGGGTTTCCCCTCATAGTTGCTCAATGTTCTGACCGCGCACACATTCCTGATATAAATCGTGTAATCCTTCTTGAGCTTCAGTCCTGAAAGTCTTCTCTTATCGTTAACAACTCGGGTGCTCTCGTAGATTGGCTTGATGGCAAAGCCTTTCTCCTGCCACTGGTTCTCCTTCATCCCTGCCAGAAGCTGATCGAACTGTGCCGGCGTCTTGTAGGAGTTGTTCTTCTCCATCACATAAATCTCGCGGCGATACCCATAAGCCGATGAATCGTAGTTGAGGGTAATATAATCGCCGTGGGCAGTCGCCTTTACCTTCTTCGGCGCATCCAGCTTGGTAATATTGATCTTAAGCTGTGCGCTCTTTGCATACTTGCCCTTTGCGTCAAGAATCGGCTCCGCCTTCCCGTTTACCAGATGCTGCGCAAATACCGTGACCGTTCCCTGACCCATCTTTAACGCAACCACATTGCCGCTTGCATTGACAGCCAGCGTCTCAGGCGTCTCGCTCTTATAGCCAAGGTAGATCACATCGCCCATCTGTTCCTTCGTGATCTTCACGTCAAGCTGCTGTGTCTGACCCACCGCCATCTTCTTATCCGCCGCATTAAAGGCAAGCGCCTTAGGAGCAACCGCATCTTCCAGATTCGGCAGTTTCACGGCATCCTTGAAGTTCAGGGTGTAGGTCTCCACATAGCCGTCTTCCCAGCGGATCTTAAACACTGTGTTCGCGGTCTTTCCTGTCGCATCGAACACTGCTTTAAAGGAATCCGATGTCGTCTCAACAACATACCCGCCTGCTGCCGTAATAGCATTTTCATACATCGCGGTGTCAGGCAGATAACCATACTCCGCAGGCGCAGTGATCTCAAAGGCAACCAGATTACCTTCCTTTTTCTCTCCCTCCAGCATTACGCGGGACCAGCCGATGGCTTCCGTCATTTTCACTTCCCGCTTCATGGGATCGGCCTTGTCGTTCTCCACATCGATCTCGACACTCTGAATGGAAACGCGTCCCGAGAAATATGAACCCGAATAGTAGATAGAATCGATCTCCGAATTCCCCTGTTTTGCCTTAAACTCTGCGACAGCGGCATTCTTCACCGTATAATCAACCGCAGGATGAATCGCAACATCATTGACGGTATCCCAGCAGGTAAACCCATCCTCGTTCACCGCAGTCTCAAGCAGAGAACAGAAGTTGCCGTCACTGTCCATGCCGTACTTAACTTCATAGGTCTTATTTCTCTGAAGCTGCTCATAGCTCATCAGAGGGGTATTACTGCCCTTTTCTGTCACATAGAAGTACGGTCCGTAACCATTATAATTATATTCATCGGTCCATGCCTTCAGATAGCCATTTCCATCTTTATACGCAAACGCTTCTTCCTGACCCTGCACATAACCCGTCACCTGATACCGACTTTGTACATAATATAAGATCTCACTCACATAGCTACCCGCCAGGTAACTTTCTTCCAGATCCGCAGTCAGTGCGATCTCTTTTTTCGTGATCTTAAAGGTGCCGAGCTTAACCCCCAGATTGGCAGGGTAAGCCGCCTGATCATTCCAGCCGCATGGTGCATAGTCCTTATCGCCGTCGAAGCGGACATAAAGATCATGGCTGCCTGCATCGACAATGTCTTTCAGTTCTCTCTCGGTCTGGTTTCCGTCCTCATCCGTATAAGGAACCACATAGGTAAGCTTCAGCCCGGCAGCCTCTGTACCGTCCGCCTTCTTGACGCTCACAAGACCGTCCTTGACCAGATCCGTTACCGCATAAGGTTTCGCGTCATATACCTTCGATTTTGCTTCCCATTTCGTAGCGTCAACCGTGATCGTAATCTGCTGGCTGCCCATCGGCACGACCGCGATCGGCTTCGTCACTGTATTTAAGAAGGTATCCTTACGTTTTGCCGTGGTACCGTCCATTACCAGTTCAGAGGCATAGCACGTATAGTCGGAATCTGCGTAATAGTTTCGATCATCACTATCGTAATATTTAATTTCATATCCCTCAAGGACATAACCGGCAACTGCTTCCTTTTTGAAGTCTTCCCAATCATCAGGCTCATATTTGTTCACCTGTGCAGTCGCCTTTACCGTCTCCACGACCCGTCCGCTGCCAATAGCGCCCTGCGGAAGTGTGCCATTATCCACCGCTTTGACATCGTACTCGATCGCATTTTCGCCGTGGAAGAAATCCCACATGCTTCTTCCTTCCAGAATCTCATAGGATTCCGCCTTCGGCGTGATCGTCACCTGTCTTGGATCGATGGCAAAATAGAGGGTCACATCGTCCGCGTAGTTGTAAGTAGCGGGATCGATCATATCTTCATAGGAGATCACCAGCTTATAAACGCCGGCGCTCCGAGGAGAAACCATGTTACTAACTGACGTCCAGCTGATACTCCCGGCTTTCTCATCGATCTGTGCCTGAATCCTATCACGGTACCGTTTATTGGTTTCACTATCATAACTGCCATTGTATCTGTACCAAGCATAAGTGAACTCACGCTGCTCGGTGCGAATCACCGTACCGTCCGCCTTCTTTAACTTCACCAGGTTCTTATATGCGCTTCTGGACGGATAGATTGCCACGCCGTCATACTGCTTCGGGTTCAGTTCCGCGATCGTCTTCGCGCCCTTGCCTTCACCGAGCAACGGGGCAACGTCGATCTCTGCCTTCGTGCCTTCCGTCACCGTCACCGCCAGTTCCTTGCCCTCAGCAAGCGTTTCACTTGTATGGTAATTCGCATCTACGCCGTTGATGGTGCCGCTACTATCGCTATTGATATCACTAACAACATCACTGTAGTAGCTATAACTGCCATCTGCGTTGAAAACCGTCTTTTGACCCATATAGGTGATGCGATATTTCTTATCTTTGCTTACTGCGTATGTCATATCGCTTGCAGAGACATCCGTCCAGGTCGTGCCGTCATCCGATTCCTGCAGGGTAAACAGAGGCTCGTAAATCTGGCTCTTGTTGTTTCTGATGTAGCCCGCGCCCCAGATATGCTTCGCCTTAACTGTGTCCTTAACATCCTCAAAAGTGCCGTCCGCCTTCTTGTGCATCACCTTGTAGGTGACCTTAGACAGGACATCAGGCATGGTCATCGCTTCGGGCACTGTCAATGCCGTCGCGCTCGCATCTGCTAACGTCGGTTCGATCGTCAGCTCCATCGGCGTGATTTCCACAAAGATACAGCTTTCACTGCTTCCATAGACGCCGTCCTTGCCCGCATACATCAAGCTATAAGTATAGGTACCTACATCTGTGGGCGCCATCCCGTCATCGGTATCCCACTTGCCTGTTACCTTGATGTCTTCACCCGCTAACTCCTTCGTTAACTCTTTCAAAGTGCCGTCTGTGTCACTATACATCACCTTGACCGTATAGTCCTCGGCAGCACCTTCCTTGGGATCAGCAACTGCTTCGCCGTTGTATTCCTTGGTGATCTGGGTAGCTTCCGTTTCGCCTTCCAGCTTATGCTTATCCGCCAGTGTGACGAAAATCTCCGTAGAGATCAACTCCTCCACCTCGATATCCACCGTGAAGGGATTCAACTCATAGTTCTTCTCAAACGCTGCTTTCTTAGCTGCATCAAGATTATCCGCATACGCCGGTGTGAGGACCATTGCATAGTCGCCGCCCTGTTTCAGCACGTCATCTGCCCCAATCGCCGCATTCGTTACCGCATCCTTGATCTCCATGGTCAGAGTGAGGTTAGCTTTCTCGATCTCATTCCCACCGCCCGCCACGGAATCAATAACAGGCGTTGTTATTGCACTTCTCTTTGTTCCCGGCATCACACTTTTTTTGCCGTTATAATTCAGCCCTTCCAGCGTGATCGTCACAGGCGCCTTCGTGATCTCACAGTCCACGGTCTTCTCCGCGCCGTCATGCACACCATCTGCCTTCGGATAGGTGAGAACCGCCTGGTAGCTGCCTGCATCTTTCGGCGTTCCGGTCAATGCCGCATAGTTATCGTCCGCGCCCTTTACCTTCCAAGCGCACGTGATCTTATCTTTCTCTGCTGCATCAGCTTCATCACCGTTTGCATCCCATAAAGACACATAAGTCAAGATATCCGCAAAGGGATTCGCGCCGTTATACTCTGCTTTAGACGCAAATTCAGCATCCAGACTGATCGTATAGGCCGGCTTCGCCGCAGGCGTATCACCCTCTGCCTTCGGTTCCGTGTCGCCGTCGCCGGGCACGCTCTTATCCGTGTCCGCCACGTCACCATCCGCGCCGTTGCCTGTGTCAGCTGCATCGTCGTTCTTGTCTGCATTTTCATCTGCATTCGCTGCGTCGTTGCCATTTGCAGACGCACCATCATTTGTGCCCGTGCCGCCATTTGCGGGCGCACCATCGTCTGCACCCGTGCCGCCGTCCGCCGGCACATCCGCATCATTGTCCGCATCCGCCGCATCGTCTGCGTTGTTATCTGCATCTGCTGCGCCGCTGCTTCCGTCTGCATCAATCGCTATCTCAGCGGGATCGTCTGCAGGTGCAGCGAGTGCCGTCTGGGGTACCATAGTGACTGACATAGCTGCCGCCAGTATCATCGCCATGATTCGTTTGGCCAGATACAGCTTCTTTGTCTTACCCATTCTTTGTCCTCCTCTTTTTCAATTGATTGTCTGTTTCCCGAGTTTTTAAACATTAAAAAAACACGTAATATCATTATACCCCCCCCCCGCATAAAAAGGCAAGTAGATTACGTGTTTTTTTGAATTTTTTACCTATTATGTTTTTTTACGTTTTCGCTGCTTAGCCTGTCTATCCTTCAAAGCAGGCCGTCTGCTCGGACAGGTGGTTTACCACATCGGAAACCTGATCCAACGCTGCAATGATACCCTTCATGTTTTCCGCAAGCGCGGCCGTGTTGTCCACCACGCCGCCGACGCCCTGCGCGCTCTCGCGGACATTATTTGTGATATTGTCATTAGACTCCGTAACGGTCTGCATCATGGTGCCAATATTTTCCATGGAAGCCCGCATTTCATTCATGATCTGATCGACGGTGTTTGCGTCGTCCAGATACTGACCGCCCGTACGCTCCAGAATTTCATAATCCGGCATCACGCGCTCATTGATGAAGTCTACCAATTTTTTAGCATTGTCAGCCAGTGTCATGACCGCGGCAACTACGCCCTCGGAAATCTGCTGGATATTGCCCGCCGTCTGCTTGGAATTATCCGCCAACTGCCGGATCTCTTCCGCCACCACCGCAAAGCCCTTGCCTGCCTCGCCCGCTCTGGCCGCCTCGATGGATGCATTCAGCGCCAGCAGGTTCGTCTTGGATGCAATGTTCAAGATGTCGCCCGTCAGGTTACTGATCTTTTCGATCTGTTTGCTGTCCTCAATGGATGCATTCAGCGTCACGTCAAATTCCCGTATCATGTGATCCGCAGTCGCGCGGCTGTCCTGTGCAAGTTTTTGCAGCTCCTCGGCGCGGTCCTTGATTTCCTGTGCAAATTTTGTGCCGTTCACTGCTCTCTCCACCATCGCGCCTACGGAAGCTTCCGCTTCGCGGGTGTTCTCATTGACATAACCGACCGTAGAGGACATTTCCTCCATGCTTGCCGCCAGCTCCTCCATCGTTGCGGAGGTGTCGTTTGCATTCCGGTTCGTCTCCTCTACTACGTTATTGACATTGAGCTGCTGTCTGTGGATCTCGTCGCTGCAGGAAATCACGCCGCCGATCACATCCTGCAGAATATCCAGGAACTGGTTGACGCCGCGCGCCAGGTCCGCAATCTCATCATTGGTCAGGACTGGCACACGCTCGTTTAAGTTTCCTTTATTATGATGAATATTCTCGATCATTGTATTGATGACCTGCGCGATCCTCTGAATCGGTCTCACAATGATATGGTTCGCAATCAGCACTACCAGAGCTGCCGCTGCGATCAGGAGTACGATGACTACCACGATCAGGATATAGAATTCATCCGCTTTTTTTGCAAAAAGTCCTTGCTGGTGTCAAGATCCGCTGCCGAAAACTCAAGCAGACTGTTCATGTTTCTGTCAATGACATTATTTAACATTCCCAGATTGTTAGCGATCTGAGAATTTGCCGTTTCCTTGTTGCCTTCCAGACTCGCTGCCAGAATGGTATCCACATAAGTGTCAAAACTCTCCAAACGATTACGCAGAGAATCATAGATCTCCCTTACTTCATCGGAGTTGATCATGGTCTCATACGTGTTCATCGATTCCCACATCTGCGCGCGGCGCTCCTCAACATCTTTTGCCCGCGAGAGCATCGTCCGCACCAGCTTCGCGTTTACATGCGCATAGACATTCATGCTGATATCGAGGTAATCCTCATAAATCCCGTGGATCAGATTGATCTTCTCCACCTCATTATTCATCACATCCTGACTGCTCCCCGTGATCGTCGTCATACTGTTTGCCAAAAAACCCAGTGATATGATGGAAATCAGGGCAAGTACCATGATCGCTGCCACTACCTTAAAACCGATTTTCTTCATTAGAAAGACCTCCCTCTTAAATGTGACCCCTGTTATCAGTATAGCATAGGAGGGCCATAAAGTTTATTTCCCTTATAACGATTACATGGATATCTCTTGCAAAAATTCCCTTGCACTATCCCCAAGTCTGTGCTATTATAAATACCCGTGATATACTAATTATTGGCATTACGCCATACATCCTTGCTCCTTTATATGTAGGCAGATGCAGTCCAAACAGTCCTGCATCGCAAGAATTTCAGCTTCTGAAATCATTATATAAAGAAAGGGGCCAGAGACCAAAAGGAGGTAGAAAGCATGAACAAGTATGAGTTAGCCGTTGTTGTCACCGCTAAGATCGAAGATGACGAGCGCGCCGCTGTTGTGGAGAAAGTGAAAGCTCTGGTGGAGCGGTTCGGCGGAAAGATCACAGAAGTGGACGACTGGGGTAAAAAAAGGCTCGCTTACGAAATCCAGAAGATGAAAGAGGCTTTTTATTACTTCATCCGGTTCGAAGCTGAGAGCACTGCTCCCGCTGAAATCGAGAGCCGTATGCGCATCATGGACAACGTCATCCGATACCTGTGCGTCAGACAAGACGAGAAATAAGAAAGAGGTATTCGTATGAATAAAGTTATTTTGATGGGAAGATTGACAAGAGACCCTGAGGTAAGATATTCCCAGGGGGAGAACGCGACGGCGGTAGCCAGATACACGCTGGCGGTGGACCGCAGATTTACGCGTAATAACGATGACCAGACGGCAGATTTTATCAACTGCGTTGCTTTTGGGAGATCAGGCGAATTTGCTGAGAAGTATCTTCACAAAGGCACGAAGATTGCAATCACAGGTCGTATCCAGACCGGAAGCTACACCAATAAAGACGGTGTCAAGGTATACACCACGGACGTAGTCGTGGAGGATCAGGAATTTGCGGAGAGCAAAAACGCTTCTGCAGGGGACGGCGGATATGCACCCGCACCCAGAAATGAGTCCGCACCGGCTTCCGCAGGGGACGGCTTTATGAACATTCCCGACGGGATCGACGAGGAACTGCCGTTCAACTAACCTGAGTGTAGAATGGAGGTAAGATTATGGCATTCAATAAATCTGATAAGCCGGATTTCCCTAAGAAAAAGGGAGGGATGCGCAGAAGGAAAAAAGTCTGCGTGTTCTGCGGCAAAGATAATGTGATCGACTACAAGGACAGCAATAAGCTCCGCAGATACATTTCCGAGCGAGGCAAGATCCTTCCCAGAAGGATCACCGGTAACTGCGCAAAGCACCAGAGAGCGCTCACCGTTGCGATCAAGAGGGCAAGACATTTGGCAATCATGCCTTATGTACAGGATTAACAAAAAAGCAATACCGGGAATCGGGTGTTTCGACACCCGGTTCTTTTTATGGCATACCATATCCTGTCGTATTTGTACGAAAAACCTCAATATATTGGTGTAGCAGTCTTTTCCAAAAAATGCTATACTAAATTGGATATCATATTTTATATTTTTTTATTTATATGAATATATGAAATTATATGAATATGTGAAAGAAATCGTTCCGAAATACTTCGGATCGGTTGGGGAATCCTATGAAAAATACGGTTAAGCTAAAGGGGAGGATGAAGTCGTATTTGCAATCCTCCTTATATCTGGGATTTTTGCTCGCGGTCGTAGATATTTTGGTTTATATGCTGGACTATCGGGCAGGGCTCGCGATCACGGCATATCTGATTTTCTATATCGCGATCGTGCTGGCAATGATGCTTTACAACAAGCCCATTATCATCAATGAGCTGATTAGTTTTGCAACACAATACGGGCAGATTCAAAGACGGCTCCTGCGCGATCTGGAACTGCCGCACGCTCTGCTTGACGATACCGGTAAGATCATCTGGACCAACATTGCCTTTGAAAAGTTGACCCATCAGGAAAAAGGATTTCGCAAGTCGGTAACGGCTCTTTTTTCCTCCATCACCAAGGACAAACTCCCCGGGCAGGAAGACACCGAAGACGAAGTAGAGTGCCGCGTGGAATATGAAAACGGAACTTATCTTGCGAAGCTGAAAAAGATCTCCCTAAAGGAGATGGCGGAAAACAGCGATATCATCGAAGCGAAGGGGTATGACGGCTATCTGATCGCTCTCTACCTGTTTGACGAGACCGCCCTGCGGATCGCCTTAAAAGAGGTGGATGACCAGTCTCTGGCGGTGGCTCTCATCTATTTGGATAACTATGAGGAGGCACTTGAGAGCGTGGAGGAAGTCAGACGTTCCCTCCTGATCGCCCTGATCGACCGAAAGGTCAACAAATACATCGCAGCGCTGGACGGTATCTGTAAAAAGCTGGAAAAGGATAAGTATCTGGTCATCATGCGCAAGGAAGCGGCGACCCATCTGCAGGAGAACCGATTCGATCTGTTAGAGGATGTAAAGACCGTCAATATCGGAAATGAAATGGCAGTCACCATCAGTATCGGCATGGGCTTAAGCGGTCTTTCCTACGCACAGAATTACGAGTTTGCCAGAAACGCCATTGACATTGCTCTGGGGCGAGGCGGCGATCAGGCTGTGGTGAAGGTGCCTGAGAATGTGATCTACTACGGCGGCAAGAGCCAGCAGATAGAAAAGAGCACACGCGTCAAGGCAAGGGTAAAAGCACATGCCCTGCGAGAGATCATCTCCGTAAAGGACGAGGTCTACGTGATGGGACACCGCATTGGCGATGTGGACAGTTTCGGCGCATCTATCGGTATTTATCGGATTGCGCAGGCGTTGAATAAGAAAGCACATATCGTATTAAATGATGTGACAAGCTCCATGCAGCCCATGGTAGAAATGTTCCGCGATAAAGAGGAATATGCGGAAGATATGATCGTAGGCAGCCAATTTGCCCTCGAGACAGTGGGCAATAATGCGGTGCTGGTGGTGGTGGATGTGAACAAACCAAGCATTACCGAATGCCCCGAACTGTTGAAGCGCTGTAAGTCCATCGTGGTCTTAGACCACCACAGACAGGGCACGGAGATCATTGAAAATGCGACCCTCTCCTATATTGAGGCTTACGCTTCTTCCGCCTGCGAGATGGTTTCGGAGATTTTGCAGTACATCAGCGATGATTTGCGGCTGCGGCCCGAGGAAGCCGATTGCATGTATTCGGGCATCATGATCGATACCAATAATTTTATGACCAAAACAGGCGTCAGGACCTTCGAAGCGGCAGCATACCTGCGCAGGAACGGCGCGGATGTGACCCGTGTCAGAAAGCTGTTTCGAGACAACGCTGCCGAGTACAAGGCAAAGGCGGATGCCGTCAGTCAGGCGGAGATCTATCGCCAGTATTATGCGATATCGATCTGCACGGGCGAGGATGTGACAAGCCCCACTGTCGTGGGCGCACAGGCGGCCAATGAACTCCTCAATATCAAAGGGATCCGCGCAAGCTTCATTTTAACGAGATATAACGGAATCATATATATTAGCGCGCGTTCAATCGACGAAGTAAACGTGCAGGTCATCATGGAAAGAATGGGCGGCGGCGGTCATCTGAACGTGGCGGGCGCGCAGCTGGAAAACGGCACGCTGGAAGAAGGCATCGAGAGCATTAAGCGAACGCTTGACGCAATGATCGAGGAAGGTGAACTCGACGCCGACTAAATACGGGAAAGGAAAACAAAAAATATGGAGATCATCTTATTGGAAGATGTAAAATCACTCGGGAAAAAGGGCGATATCGTGAAAGTCAGCGACGGATATGCACGCAACTTTGTGCTGCCGAAGAAACTGGGCGTGGAAGCGAACGCACAGCATAAAAATGATTTGAAACTCCAGAAAGCCAATGCGGACAAGGTGGCTGCGGAACAGCTTGCCGCTGCAAAGGACTTGGCAAAACTTCTCGAAACGAAAGAAGTAACGGTAAAAATCAAGTCCGGCGAGGGAGGCAGAACATTTGGTTCCGTTTCCTCCAAAGAAGTCGCGCAGGCGGCAAAAGACCAGTGCGGTCTGGAACTTGACAAGAAAAAGATTCAGCTTCCCGAACCCTTAAAAGCGCTCGGCGCATATGAGGTGGGTGTGAAGCTCCACCCGAAGGTAACAGGCAAATTAAAGGTGAAAGTAATCGAGGAATAATTCGGAGGCAGGTTGTCATTTGGCGGCAGAGGAAGCGTTATTAAAAAGAATATTACCGCACAGCATGGAAGCGGAGCAGTCTGTCGTCGGCGCCATGATCATGGATGCGGAAGCGATTGTAGCGGCATCGGAAATCGTGACGGCAGAGGATTTTTACAATAAACAGTACGGCGTCCTCTTTGACGCCATGGTGGAGTTAAACGATGAGGGAAAACCTGTCGATCTGGTGACGCTGCAGGATCGTCTGAAAGAAAAGGATGTACCTTCCGAAGTCGCCAGTCCTGAGTTTATCAGAGATTTGATCACGGCAGTACCGACCTCTGCCAATGTGAAATACTATGCGGGTATCGTGGCCGATAAGGCAGTGCTGCGGCGGCTGATCCGCCTGAATGAAGAAATCGCTAACGACTGCTATGTGGGGAAAGAGAGCCTGGAGACCATTCTCGAGGATACGGAGAAACGTATCTTTGATTTGATCCAGCGGCGGGGCGGCGGCGAGTTTGTTCCCATCAGACAGATCGTGATGAACGTGATGGACAATATCGAGCGGGCATCCCGTAACAAAGGTAATGTTACGGGCGTGGCGACGGGCTTTCTCGACTTAGATTACAGGACAGCAGGCTTACAACCCTCCGACCTCATCCTGATCGCTGCGAGGCCTTCCATGGGTAAGACAGCCTTTGTTCTGAATGTAGCCGAATATGTGGCCTTTAAGCAAAAAAAGACCGTGGCGGTATTTAGTCTGGAAATGTCCAAGGAACAGCTTGTGAACCGACTTTTCGCTATGGAGGCTAAAGTGGACTCCCAGCATCTGCGGACGGGAAACCTTTCGGATGCGGAGTGGGAAAAGCTGATCGAGAGTGCGGCCGAGATTGGAAAGTCAAACCTCATCATAGACGATACACCCGGCATCAGCGTTTCGGAGCTTCGCTCCAAATGCCGCAAATATAAGCTGGAGCACAACCTGGAGATGATCATCATCGACTATTTACAGCTCATGTCAGGAAGCGGCCGCTCGACCGATTCCAGACAGCAGGAGATCTCGGATATCTCCCGCTCCCTAAAGGCGCTTGCCAGAGAGCTTCGGGTGCCCGTGGTAGCGCTCTCGCAGCTTTCCCGCGCGGTCGAACAGCGGCCGGACCACAGACCCATGCTTTCGGATCTGCGTGAGTCGGGAGCCATCGAGCAGGACGCGGACGTTGTGATGTTCCTCTACCGCGACGATTATTACAATAAGGATACCGAAAAGAAAGGCATCGCTGAAGTCATTATCGCAAAGCAGAGAAACGGTCCCATCGGAACGGTGGAGCTGGTATGGCTGCCCGATTACACAAAATTTGCAAACTTGGCAAAATAGTTCAGTCAGAGCATCTTCCGGACGGCAAATCATGCTCGCATGAATTTACACAACACACAAAAGAGACGACCCTAACCGGGAACGTCTCTTTTTTTAACGTGAAAGGAGAAAAGAATGGCGGAAAAGACAGTATATTACATTTCAGAAGCCTCAAAACTGGTACAGGTGGAGCCGCATGTGCTCCGTTACTGGGAGGACGAGCTTGCGCTTCCCATCGGGCGTAACGAGATGGGACATCGAAGTTACACACAGGAGGACATTGAACGTTTTCGGCAGATCAAACACCTTAAGGAACAGGGGCTGCAGCTTAGGGCCATACGGATGGTGCTGCACGGAGAATATGCCTTTCCGCTGACAGACAACGGGGAAACTTCTAAGCATGAAGAAGCAATGGCCATGCATTCCGAAACAACCCCTTTATTGAAAGGTGGGGAAATTGAAAAAATGGATCAGTATGAGGTGGTAGAACATGAAATGCAGGAAAAGGTGGAGGATATGATAATGAAAAAAGCGAAAAAGTATATGGTCACAATGACAAAGGGAAAGGAAACTGTAATGGAGCTTCCCCGGGAAGAAATGCAGGAGTATGAGGATCCCGCTGATGATGAAAAAGCAAAGAAGGCTGCCAGATTACAGTATCTGCTGCAGCATCTGGTAACGGATGCGGTTAAAAACGCAAACCGTGAGATGTGTACGGAAATCAAGGAGAGTATTTTGAAGGAGCTGGATTATCAGTTCAGACAGCAGGAGGAGCGAGACGAAGCGCACTGGAAGCAGGAGGAAGAACATTACCGTAAAATCGACGAGATGATCCGTCAGCGGCACCAGCCCAAAGAACGCTTTGGCATCGGCAAAAAGAAAGAACCGCTTCCCCAGAAATAGGAGAACGGTCCTTTCGTCATCCGTCTGTATCAGAGATCAACCCTGAGAGATGGAACCCGTCGGGCAGACGCCTGCGCAGGATCCGCAGTCGATGCACTTATCGGGATCAATCTCAAATTTACCGTCGCCCATGCTGATCGCGCCAACCGGACACTGACCCTCACATGCACCGCATGCAACACAAGCATCACTGATTACATATGCCATGACTATACCCTCCTTATGTGTTAAATGTAATTGATAGCAATATCAATCTTACCTACCTATTTTAATATAAAAGCTGCGATTATACAAGTAGTAAAATATTGACTTTCCCCTTTTCAATAGGTAGAATGAGTGTGAGAAGAATGATTACCGTGAGGAAAACAGCAATACTATGAGAAAAGACAAAAAAATACAACTAATCAAAAAGATGCGGAATAATATCGTTGTACTGTGTGCATTCATTCTTGTGATCGTGCTCTGCACCGTTATTCTGCGCCGCACTCTCTGGGATAACACCAATCAGATGGGTCTGACACTGGTAGAAAACTATACCTCATCTGAAGAAAGCACCATGCGCAGCTGTGAATCCATTCTGACGCTCAGCGTAGGCTATGTCGAAGATCGCGAAAAATCAGGCATTACAATAGAAGAACTGCGGGAAGGCCTTTATCCTTTTATGAACGGCCTGACAGAAATGTACGGCAGCGGCAATATCCGTATCTACGGAAAGGCCTTTCACGCTACTGAGATGATCTCCAATGATCCGCGCATGGAAAAATTGACGGGAGACGAAATAACGGACAGGGAATTTTATAAAAGTGCGCTGGCTGCTGAAGGCCAAATAACGCTCTCTCCCGCATACGTGGATGAAGTGACAGGCATTCCCATCGTCACCATGTGTAAGGTGATCCCCGATACGGGAAGTTTCCTCGCTATTGATATTACTCCCGCCTGCTTTGACCTGGAGAATGAAAACCTTGTATTACCGGCAGATTCCTCCTATTACCTGGTAGATGGCAAAAAGACTCTGCTTTACTATAACTCCTGCTGGGATTATCAGCGCGATGAATTTCAGGCGCTGGTGAACAGTTACATAGAAGATGCGGACTGCAACATGGAAAGGCATGTGCTGGAAGACGTGACACCATCTGACGGCATTGTCCGCAATGTCTATTTTTATCATCTGGATAACGGGTGGACGGGAATTTTGACCATTCCCAGAGACGGCATTCTCTCCGGCGCAGATACCTTTTTGTATATCTGCGTACTGCTCATCTTACTTGGCGTGGCGGTCTTCCTTTTTCAACTGCTGCGCGAATACAGGAATCAGAAAGCAAATCAGGCGCTGCTTGATGAAAATGACAGGATGGCGGAACAGACGAGGATTTACAGTAACGCCATGGACAGCACGACGCGTGCCTGCCGCTCGATTTGCTATGTGGACGTAAAACATGAAACCAGCGAAAGGGTCTATCCGCGGGACGAAACTTCTTCCCATTGGGAAGACTACCATGCCCAGATGGAAAAACTCTTTCAGCGCGGGATCGTGGCAGGCGAACACTACGAGCAGTTGAAGGAGTTCCTGCATCTGAATCATATTAGACAAGAACTTGCCGACAAAGATCATATTGAATTACAGTTCAAGATGAAGCGGCAGGACGGCGATGACTATGAGTGGTGTTCTGTTGTCGTCACCAGCGCTGAAGAAGAAAATGGCGAATTGACGGCAATCACTATCACTGTACGTAATATTGACGATGTGATACGCCGCGAGGAAGAACAGCGCGATATGCTTGCCCACGCAGTGGAGCGGGCGGAAGCGGCAAACCATGCCAAGAGCGATTTCCTCTCCCGCATGAGTCACGATATCCGTACCCCCATGAATGCAATCCTGGGTATGACCTCTGTCGCTGCCATGCACATTGACGATAAGGAACGCGTGCTTGACGCCCTGTCAAAGATTACGGTCTCCGGGAAACATCTTCTGGGCCTGATCAATGAGGTGCTGGATATGAGCCGCATCGAGAGCGGCAAGGTCAGCCTGACGGAGAACGCCTTTAACCTCTCTGATACAATAGAAAGTCTTTTAACAGTATTCCGCTCTCAGATGGATGAAAAGGGACTTGCACTGGATGCCGGTGTTGTTCAGCTTGCGCATGAAAATGTTCTCGGAGATGAGCAGCATCTGCAGCAGATTTTTATGAATATCATGGGAAATGCCGTTAAATTCACGCCCACAGGCGGAAAGATCAGCATTCAGATCGAAGAAAAGACCTCCCATATTTCCGGTTTTGGCTGTTATGAATTTATCTTTGAAGATACCGGCATCGGCATGGAAAAAGAATATGTAGACAAAATATTTGAACCGTTCTCCCGTGCGGCTGATTCCCGCATTGATAAAATCGAGGGAACGGGTCTTGGTATGTCCATTGCCGTCAATATCGCCCGTATGATGAACGGCGACATCAAAGTCGAGAGTGAACCCGGAAAAGGCTCCAAATTTACGGTTATCGTATATCTGAAACTGGATGATATGACAGAATCTGATTTGGCGGTTTACAGCGGCTTGTCGATTCTTGTCGTAGACGATGAGGAAACCGCATGTGAAAGCACCTGTGAAATGCTGCGCAGCCTCGGTATGAACGCGGAGTACGTACTCAACGGCGACGCAGCCGTACAGCGGCTGGCAGGGGCAGACGGCAGCAAATTCGCAGTCGTGATCCTTGATTGGAAAATGCCCGGCAAAGACGGCGTAGAGACAACAAAAGAAATCCGCCAAACTGTGGGCGATGCCGTTTCCATCGTGATACAATCCGCCTATGACTGGGCCGATATCGAGTCGGAGGCTCTTGCCGCCGGCGTAAACTCCTTTATTGGGAAACCGCTGTTCCGTTCCCGACTGATGCGCGTACTGAAAGACACTCTGGGACAGGATCAGGAGGAAGAAGAAGTTTCCGCTCTTGATAAATTCCGTCAGAAAGATTTTTCCGGACGGCGTGTCCTTCTCGTGGAAGATAATGAGATCAATATCGAAGTAGCCAAGGAACTTCTGAGTATCGTCGGAATCCAGGTAGAAACGGCAATGAACGGAAAGCTGGCCGTCGAAGCTGTGACAGAGAAGGAACCCGGCTACTATGACCTTATTTTTATGGACATTCAGATGCCGGTCATGAACGGATATGAGGCCGCCAAAGCGATCCGCGCCTCTGAGAGAGAGGACCTGAAAAAGATTCCTATCGTGGCCATGACGGCGGACGCCTTTGCAGATGATATCAGGAGGTCTGAGGAGGCAGGGATGAACGCCCATGTTTCCAAGCCTGTGGATATCGAGATGCTGGAAGACGCGCTGAAAAAGTGGATTGCGTAAACGAAATAACATTTATTCAAAAGTTTCTTGACAAACATTTTTGAAACATATATACTGAACATAACGAGTAAACCTAGAAAGCCCCTCTCGGGGCTTTCAGCGTCATAAGACGCATCCGTGCAATCGCACAAAAGGCAGTTTCTGCCGCTTACTCAAATTTGTAACTGGAAAACAGAAAACGCGGCGGAGGCAGTCAATGCAGGACTACATAGACTCTATGGACAAGGACTCAGCCTTTCACCCGAGATATAGATCATCATCTCAGAATGAAGGCAGGCACCTCCCGCCGCAGCACGAAAGCAACCCGCAAAGGGTATGCGGAACGGAGGATGTTATGGAAGTCAGAAGACCGGAAAATTGGAAACGAGAGGAAAAATTCACAATGTTAAAAGGTGGAAAAGGCTATACGATCGCGGATATTGAGGCGCTCCCCGAGGGGGAACGGGCGGAGCTGATCGACGGGGAGCTGTTTCGGATGGATGCGCCGACATGGACGCATCAGGATATTCTTACGCAAATGATGATCGAAATCAGTCTATATATTAGGAAAAAGAAAGGAAAATGCAGAGTTCTTCCAGCTCCCTTCGCAGTATATATCAAAAAGGACAATCGCAACTATGTAGAGCCTGACATCTCCGTGATCTGCGATGAGAAAAAGAAAAGCGAAAAAGGCTGCCAAGGCGCACCTGACTGGATGATAGAAATTGTCTCACCCTCAAGCAAAAAGATGGACTACGAGAGAAAGGTCACCCTCTACCGCGAAGCAGGAGCACGGGAATACTGGATCGTGGATCCCGAGACGGAGATGGTCACATTGTATGAGTTCGAGCAAAACTCTGCGCCCGAGCGGTACTCCTTTTCTGAGCGGATAAAAGTCGGAATATTCGTGGATCTGTGGCTGTGTCTGGCGGAGATGGATATCAGCTGAAGTCCATACCACATGGAAACAGCGCCGGAACTGCCTCGTTCTTCTAATTGTTCGTCGTCGCAGATCAGCATGATGTCCGGCTCAACATAATTGTAGATGTCCTTTTTAGGCCGCACGCCGAACGGGGCAAAAAACACGCGGCACTTCCCCTGTTTTCTTTGGATATAGGCTTCTATCTGAAAGAACAGACCTGCCAGAATATCCTTACCTCCTTTTCTCTGTGGTGTGTCAGCGCCAATGATAAAATGTAAGAAAACGCCGAAGAAAAAATGCAGATTT
>ERZ777011.69-NODE-69-length-155362-cov-20.848442_pt1 | contig 155362 bp, 126 predicted proteins | sample MGYA00374964_ERZ777011 | MGnify/ENA primary metagenome ERZ777011 (study PRJEB29310, sample SAMD00008975) | mouse gut metagenome | study: EMG produced TPA metagenomics assembly of the Metagenome analysis of fecal microbiota from mouse which was promoted... | reverse complement strand
GATAATTAAATCAGCTGATTACACGCAATCCATCACCCAAAATGTCCAACCTGCCCAAAATGTCCAACCTGCCCCTTTTCGTGTCTTCGGTCACGGACAGTATATAAAGAAAAAACTCCTACAATACCTTGATATTGTAGGAGTTGTCTTTTCTTTGTCTGGTTTTGTCCAGCTTCTTGGTGATCCGCCTGGGGCTCGAACCCAGGACCCCAACATTAAAAGTGTTGTGCTCTACCAGCTGAGCTAGCGAATCAAGGCTTTGGGAGCCCCATGGGCTTTTCCCTAAAAGCGATGCAAAGTTATGAAGTTTTTTTCAAATAGCCAAATATTGGGAGTCTTTTTTTATTTTGAAGAGTCAACAATAAAGCCTATGCAGGTTCAACTGGCAAGTGCAAAATCATCTAAATCGCCTTGAAGAACTCAACTTTTGGCGAGGAGAAATTCAGTTTTTCTCTGTGTCTGCGGTGGATTTTCGCCTGTACGCAGTCAAGCCCGGCCTGTTCAACCATTCTGAAGTCAGTCCCTTTGGGGAAATATTGGCGCAATAGTTTGTTTGCATTTTCCACCGCACCCCTTTTGTCCCGAACAAAATGGATCTGCAAAATACACTACAGAATCAAGCCTGAGAGCCAGCCACTTGTGGCACATGAACTCGCTGCCGTTATCAGTAGCTATGGTCAGTATGTGCCATTTATATTTTCTGTGCTCGCCGTTGTTGCGTTTTAAGCCAGCAGAGGGGGCGACGAGCTTGGGAGGGCTTGCCCCCTCCGAATACAGACCAAACTTCACCGAAGTTTTTGCACTTCGGTTTTAAAGCTACAGTCTTTTTTTATTTAAGGATTCTATTCTCAACCTTACCTTACACTCAACCTGCCTTTAACTTGTGTGTTGAGGCGGGAGTGGCTCAACACACAAGTTAAAGGCAGGTGCCAGACGTGTTTAACGGTTGCCGACCAGGTGGGTTATTTATCGGTATTATACGTTTGGTGGATTATTAGAAACACACTCTTAGATACCCTCTAAAAGCGCCTTAATCCATCTGGGCAATGTCGAAAACAGCGTCGATTAGCTGCAGCAGAAGGCGGTTATTGGACTCTACATACTTGGCCATCTTCTCATCGTCGCCTGTTGTTTCCAAAAGACGCGAGAAACCGGTTATGGCATACAAGGTTCGGATTTCATGGCTCATATCAGCAAGGAATGCCATTTTGAGCTTGTCCGATTCCATGGCTTTCTCCCGGGCGGCAATCAACATCTCCTCCTGATTCTTGCTGTCTGTAATATAGACAGCAAACATAGCGCATATCTTCTTGCTTCTATTTCCCCAAAATCTCACTATCTTTGTAGCCGGATCAAACAGAATAGCCATGATACACAAACTGAAACTATTGTTAATAGCAATCGTGCTACCCCTGGCCACATGCATGTCGGCGGCCAAAAACCCCATACCCGCCATGCTCGACCGCATCGACCCGGGAGCCTCGAGAAAATTCGCCACTGAAGTGAAAGCCGACCCTTCGGGCGACGATTATTTTGAAATCTCACAGAAAGGCAACCGCGTGCTCGTCACCGGCAACAACTACGTCAGCATAGCCACCGGCATCAACTGGTATCTCAAAAACGTGCTGCGCATCCATCTGTCGTGGAACGGCATGACAGCCGAACTACCCGACCGATTGCCACAGATGGCGAAACCGGTCAGGAAATCAACCTCGATGAAGCTGCGCTACAACTTCAACTACTGCACCTATTCCTACACCATGCCCTTCTGGAACTGGGAGCGCTGGGAGAGGGAAATCGACTGGATGGCTCTCCACGGCATAAACCTCCCACTGGCCGCCATCGGCCAGGAATGCGTGTGGCGCAACATGCTAACCCGCCTGGCCTATAGCAAAGAGGAAATCAACAACTTCATCGCAGGGCCGGCCTTCCTGGCCTGGTGGGCGATGAACAACCTCGAAGGGTGGGGCGGCCCCAATCCTGACAGCTGGTATGCAGCCCAGGAGGAGATGCAGAAACGCATCCTCGCCCGCATGAAAGAGTTCGGCATACAACCCGTATTGCCCGGCTACAGCGGCATGATGCCCAGCAATGCCGACGAAAAACTCGGCCTGAACATCATCAAGTCGCCCCTGTGGAACGGTTTCACCCGCCCTGCGTTCATCTACCCCACCGACCCCAAATTCGCCGAAATGGCCCGTATCTACTACGACGAGCAGCGCCGCCTCTTCGGCTCCGCCGAATACTACTCGATGGACCCCTTCCATGAATGCAAAAACGCAGAAATGTTCGACTTCGATGCCGGAGGCAAAGCCGTTATGGCTGCCATGAAACGCGCAAACCCCGACGCGGTGTGGGTGGTCCAGGCCTGGAGCGAAAACCCGCGCCAGCAGATGATTGACGGACTCAACCCCGGCGACCTCCTCATCCTCGACCTCTTCGCCGAATGCAAACCGATGTGGGGCATCGAATCGCCCGCAAAACGCGAAGGAGGATTCGGCAACCACAAATGGCTGATGTGTATGCTCGAGAACTTCGGAGGAAACGTCGGCCTCCACGGGCGCATGGACGGACTGCTCGACAACTACCGCCAGATTTCCACCCACCCCCTGGGGCGCAACTGCCTCGGCACAGGCCTGACGATGGAAGGCTCTGAAAACAACCCCGTGATGTTCGAGCTGATGGCCGAACTCCCATGGATGGACGCCATACCCACCAAGGAGGAATGGTTACGTTACTATGTCAAGACCCGCTACGGACGCTTCGACAACAACATCTACCGTGCATGGCTCATCCTCGCCGACGGCATCTACAACGCCCCGATGGGCAACATTCAGCAAGGCCCACACGAATCGATTTTCTGCGCACGCCCCTCGCTCGACAATTTCCAGGTGTCGAGCTGGTCGAAAATGCGCAACTACTACGACCCCACCTCAACCGCCGAGGCCGCCAGGCTGATGCTCGAAGCAGCCGACAGCTTCAGGGGGAACAACAACTTTGAATACGACCTGGTCGATATAACCCGCCAGGCCATTGCCGATGAAGCCCGGCGCACATACCAGCACACCATAGCCGACTATAAATGCTTCGACCGCAAAGCCTTTGAAGCAAACAGCGCCCGGTTCATCGACCTGCTCCGCACCCAGGACACCCTGCTGGCCACACGCCCCGAATTCCGCGTGGGTTCCTGGATTGAAAAAGCCCGCAACTGCGGCACCACCCCCCAGGAAAAAGACCTCTATGAATGGAACGCACGTGTGCAAATAACCACCTGGGGGCCGCGTCAGTGCGCCGACAAAGGGAAACTGCGCGACTACGCCCACAAGGAATGGAACGGCATTCTGCGCGATTTCTACCTCCCCCGCTGGGAAGCATTCTTCCAGACCCTCCGCGACAACCTCAACGGCTACCCCCTCGCCACCCTCGACTACTACGCTATGGAAGAACCCTGGACCCTCGACCGCACCCCCTACCCCTCCACCCCCGAAGGCGATTCCGTAGCCGCCGCCCGCTCCGCCTTCGCCCGCACATTCCAAAGCGCCAGATAACCCAGCCAGATATATGGAAAAAACTGCTGCATATACAGCCGATACAAACCCGGTTGCAGACAAGGCTGCAAAGAGGCTGCTGGCGCTCGATGTGATGAGGGGAATGACGATTGTGGGGATGATTGTGGTCAACAATGCCGGAGGGCCGCTCTCCTACGACTACCTGCGCCATTCCACATGGAACGGCCTGACTCCCTGCGACCTCGTCTTTCCGTTTTTCCTTTTCATTATGGGGGTCACCACATATCTGTCGCTCAGCAAACGCGGGTTTGAAATATCATGGCCTGTGGTCAGGAAAATCCTTTGGCGCGCATCGCTCATAATCCTCATCGGATGGGCTTTGCATTGGGTGGAACTCGCTCTGAAAGGGCGTCCGCTCGATTTCCCGCACCTGCGCCTCACCGGAGTGCTTCCGCGGATAGGTCTCTGTTTCGGCATAGTATCCATGATGGCTCTCACCCTCAGCCGCAAGGCAATAATCTGGAGCGCAGCCGCTCTTTTAGCCATCTATACCCTGGCGGTGTGCCTCTTCAACGGATATGCCAACGACGCGTCGAACTTCAACGCCATTATAGACCGTTTCCTGCTCGGAGAGAACCACCTGTATCACAAATCCCCCGTCGACCCCGAAGGGGTGGCCGCCACCATATCGGCACTGGCACACACAATCATCGGTTTCTGCTGCGGCGCGGTGGTCAGAAGCCGCAAAACGCTGGCCGACCGCATTGTGCGCCTCTTCGTAATCGGATTCACTCTGATGGCCACAGGATTCCTGTTGTCGGAATGGATGCCACTGAACAAACGCATATGGTCGCCCACATTCGTGCTCGTCACAACCGGACTGGCATCAATGCTCCTGGCAACCCTGCTCTATTTCATTGACATGCAAAACCACCGGAGGTGGAGCCGCTTCTTTGAATCATTCGGTGTGAACCCACTGTTTCTATATGTGGGCAGCGAGCTTCTCGCAATCATCATCGGCGCTTTCGGCTGTAAACCGGCCATATATGCCGGATTCCTGGCAATCTTCCACGACCCATATACGGCTTCGGCTGCCTATGCCGTCAGCTTCATGCTGCTGATGGGCATCATCGCCTATCCGCTCTACACCCGCCGCATCTACATAAAACTGTAATCGAAGTTCAGCACCTATTTACATCCGGATGGAGAGGGTGTCGTCAGTAATCGCGAAGCGCTTTGCCTGGCAAAGAATAATTCAGATGACAGGAGCCCTCAGGCGACGACCCGGATGAGCCATTATGACCCACCCTCTTTACAGCTCCCCTTGCTCCACAGCGATGCAGACCCGCTCTATGATAGCATCTTTCTCATCTTTCGATGGACTGTATGAACCCTTTAGGCTCACCCCGAACAGCCGGCCGAAGCCCTGCCAGAAAGTGGCGCGGAATGAACCGAGAAAGGCTTTCAAGATCTCGTAGCCGCTCTGGTCGGTCTCACGCTGTATAAGCTTGACTAACATACGGGCCTGGTTGCGCGAGAATTTTTTCAGCACCGGCTTGTATTGGTTGAAAACCGACGACTCCATCTCCTTGAGATACTGTTCCCGCTCCTGTTGTGTGGGAAAAGTCTCGATGTATTCATAGGTTTCGATAAGGGTCTCGCAGATGAGTTTGGCATAAGGAAGGGCTTTCTTCACATCGCGCACAGTGCGCCAGAAAAACTCTTTCTGCTTCTTGTTTTTGAACTTCATCGGAGGGTAGACGGTTATGTCGTTGAACACGAGCACCAGCACAGTATCGCCCTCCTCAGTCACTTTGTGGTATTTCCCCCGGAACACCGGCCGGCGACCGCTGCCGGGATTGTCGACCGTGTGCGCCCCTTCTCCCCCGGCACTCACCATCTCGGCGCCATAGTAGGCCTCCTTTTCAGCCTGTTCGAGCGTCAGCTCCCTGCCGCCGGCGGCAAAGACCGCCAACAGCGCCACAAATACTGTTATGAGATATCGGATTGACATAATGGCTGCTATGGGAATACGAGGGTTTTAGATATAACGTTTTGTAGGCGTTAAAATTGCCCTATACCCATGCCTCAGCCCAAAGGCCAAGCCCGCGCCTGAAACGGATCACTTCCTGGGCGGATAATCGATTGTGTAGTGAAGCCCGCGCGATTCCTTGCGCTCTTTAGCCTGGCGCATGATAAGATAGCCCACATTGATGATATTGCGTAGTTCGCAAATCTCACGCGACGCTTTCGAACATTTGAAGAGTTTCTCGGTCTCCTCATAAAGTATGTCGAGGCGGTTCCACGCCCGGTCAAGGCGCAAATCCGACCGCACGATCCCCACATAAGTGCCCATTATCTGGTTCACTTCGCGGATGCTCTGAGTGATGAGCACCATCTCTTCAGGGTGGCGGGTGCCTTCATCGTTCCATTGCGGCACATCGGTGCGGAGAGCGTAGTGGCCGATTTGCTCCGAAGCATGGCGCGCGGCCGCATCAGCGTAGACAACGGCCTCAATCAGTGAATTCGACGCCAGACGGTTGCCGCCATGCAGTCCGGTGCATGAGCATTCCCCGACAGCATACAGCCGTTTGATTGAAGACTCGCCGTTGGTGTCGACCTTTATGCCGCCGCAGAGATAGTGGGCAGCCGGAGCCACAGGGATATAATCCTTTGTAATATCGATGCCCAGCGAAAGACATTTCTGATAGATGTTGGGGAAATGGCGTTTGGTCTCCTCAGGGTCTTTATGGGTTACGTCGAGAAAAACATGGTCGTCGCCGTTGAGCTTCATCTCGGAATCGATGGCGCGCGCCACCACATCACGCGGCGCAAGCTCCAGCCGCTCGTCATAGCGCTCCATGAACCGATCCCCTTTCAGGTTGCGCAATATCCCGCCGTAGCCGCGCATCGCTTCTGTGATAAGGAACGAAGGCCTGTCGCCGGGATGGAACAGCGCCGTTGGGTGGAACTGGATAAACTCCATATCCTTCACCGTGCCTTTGGCGCGGTAGACCATAGCGATGCCGTCGCCGGTGGCCACCAACGGGTTGGTTGTTGTGAGGTAGACAGCGCCCGCACCGCCGGTGGCCATGAGGGTCACTTTCGACAGGAATGTGTCGACCACCCCCTGAGGGTTGAGCACATACGCCCCGTAACATGTTATGTCGGGGGTGCGACGCGTCACCACCTTGCCCAGATGATGCTGAGTTATAATCTCTATGGCAAAATGGTTTTCGTAGATATCAATGCCCGGATTGCTTCTGACAGCTTCTATAAGGCTTTGCTGGATTTCATAGCCGGTGTTGTCGGCATGGTGGAGAATGCGGAATTCAGAATGCCCCCCTTCACGGTGAAGGTCGAATGTGCCATCATCCTTTTTGTCGAAATCCACCCCCCACTCAATCAGCTGACGAATCTGCCCCGGAGCCTCTGTCACCACCTTCCTGACAGCTTCCGGGTCGGAGAGGTAGTCACCCGCCACCATGGTGTCGTGGATATGTTTGTCGAAGTCATCGACTTCAAGGTTTGTGACAGATGCCACCCCGCCCTGCGCCAATGCCGTATTCGCTTCATCAAGGGTTGTTTTGCAAATCAGCGCCACACGGCCTTTTTCTGCCACTTTAAGCGCGAAACTCATTCCGGCTATTCCGGAACCTATTACAAGAAAATCATATTCCTTTGTCATGGCTGTCAATAGGTTTTTGCCAACCCCTCCCATCCGGACGCAAAAAAACCTCAGGTATTCTGCTCCACCGCAAAGTTAGGTGATTCCACTGTATCTGCCAAAAAAACATTTTTTAATGGTGCGGGGTGCTGAAAAATAGCTAACTTTGCAAGAACTCTCTCTCAATGTTGCCGTTAGAGACATTTTGCATACAATGAAACAGAACCTTGCCGAATCACTGCGCTGGTGCAGACGCTACATAACGTTCCCGTTGGTTGTGGCGGTTGCTTTCATTGTTTTCGTGCTGTTTTTCAACGAGAACTCTTATTCGCGAAGTGCCGCCCTGCAAGAGGAGATAGACCAGCTCGAAGCGGAAATCAAAGCCAACAACGACACAATGCACCATTACCGCGCACTCTATATGAGCTTGAACACCGACCCGTCGACCCTGGAGCGCCTGGTGAGGGAGAAATACCACATGCAACGGGTTAACGAAGATGTGTATGTGATTACCGACTGATTTTCAGCAAAACAATGGAAAAAAAGAATTATACGCTCGATGAACTCGCCGGCCGCCAACAACCGGCATGGGCAGTAGTGATGGCCCTCATAGGGCTACTGGCAATAGCGGCCGGCACGTTGCTGCCGATTCTTAACGTGCAGCTGGAGCCGCAGGCCGTTGGCCAATGGTGGAAATATGTCTATGCCGCAGGTGCGGTTCTCTTCCTTGCAGGGAAGCTGATGTGCCCCTACACCGGCAAACACCCCCGCATCCGCCGCCTATACCGAATCGAATCATGGAGCGGGATTTTCTTCTGCGTCGCAGCCTTTTTCCTCTTCTACAACGGGGAATACACACGCGACAGCTGGGCTTTCACCCTTGCCGGAGGCGTGTTGCTGGTGTTCACTACCATAGCCATCCCCCGTGTTGTCAAAAAAGAACTTAAAAACAATTCAACTTCCCGCTGATGAAAATCGCATTGATCGGTTACGGCAAAATGGGTCATGCCATTGAGCGTTTTGCCCTTCAACGCGGCCATGAAATCGTGTGCCGCATAGATGCCGGTGACTCCGGTGCTTTTGATTCACCGGAATTTGCATCTGCCGATGTTGCCATAGAGTTCACAATGCCCTCTGCTGCAGTCGGCAATTTCGCCTGTGCGCTGGAAAAAGGCATCCCTGTAGTGTCGGGCACCACCGGATGGACAGCAGAAATGCCGCAGGTGGAAAAAATGGTTGCCGATATGGACGCCACCCTTTTCTGGAGCTCGAATTTCAGCATCGGGGTGAACCTGTTCATGCGGGTCAACGCATTCCTCGCCGGGATAATGGAAGGATTCCCCCAATACGGCGTGTCGATGAAGGAAATACACCATATCCATAAACTCGACCATCCGTCGGGAACAGCCATAACACTCGCAGAAGGCATTATCGCCAATAACAGCCACATAAAGGGTTGGACAGAAACCGGCGGCGACGAGACCACTATGGTAATCGAACACCAACGCCAAGGGGAAGTGCCGGGCACACATATTGTCAGCTGGCAGTCGCCAGTCGATGCCATCACCATCGAACACCGTGCGTTTTCGCGCGACGGTTTCGCCTTGGGTGCCGTGGTCGCCGCCGAATGGGTGGTTGCCCATCCCGAAAGGAAAGGAGTCCTGTCGATGGGCGACATGCTAAAAGAGATGGGGGCATCCTGACCCGCTGCCAGATTGCCGTTTTAAATAAATATCATCAAAAGCAAACAAAGAACAAACAAACCATATGAGCCGTTCAAGCAACACATACCACCAGGATATCACCTCCAGGCGGAAAGAATCTTTCGGAGAAGACTTCAGCCGCCGCATAAGAGAAAACCGGCCTACACGCTGGGTGCGTTTCCTACTGGTGATGATTCTTTTTGTGCTGTGGGTTGCCTGGATGGGCAACTGGTGGCTGCTGCTCGGAGGATTACTCCTGTTTGACATCTACATCACCGGCTACATCCCCTTCACATGGTGGAAACGCACGAAAAACGGAGCTGTGAGAGGCGTCATGTCGTGGATAGACGCCATAGTGTATGCCCTGATTCTTGTCTACTTCCTGTTTGCCTTCATCGGGCAGAACTATCAGATACCGTCGTCATCTCTTGAAAAGACCCTCTACACCGGCGACTACCTGTTTGTCAATAAAACCGTCTACGGTCCGCGTGTGCCCATGACACCCGTTTATTTCCCGCTCGTTCACAACGAACTCCCTTTCGGCCTGGGCAAAAGCTATCTCGACAAACCATCAGTCACCTACAAACGCCTCAAAGGGCAACGACAGATCGAGGCCGGAGATATTGTGGTATTCAATTTCCCCGCCGGAGACTCTGTGATGAGCAAAGTGCCCAACCCCGACTACTACTCGCTGGTGGCAATCCATGGCCGCGACCGCGTGCTGGCCGACAAAGCCACCTTCGGAGAACTGATATACCGCCCCGTCGACCGCCGCGAGAACTATGTCAAACGATGCGTGGGGCTGCCGGGACAGCGGCTCCGCATATCAGACGGTGACATATATATCGATGGAGAAAAATTCCTGACCCCTGAAAATGTGCAGTTCAACCATTTCTACCAGGCAGCCGGAGCCCCTCTATCCGAAGAGGAGTTTGAAGAGTTCGGCATACCGGTCGACGACCGTTTCAGCGTGGATGTCTCAGCGACAGATATTCCGTCGCTGATTGAACTCGGTTTCAGAATCAGTCCCGACGGGAGCGTGCCGCCGATTTATGTGTCGCCTATGACACAGGCCATGGTAGCGAAAATGGAGGGTAGCAACCGCATAGCCAAGGTGATGAAGCAGATTCCATCACCTGAATCGATGGTGAAACTATTCCCGCAAGCCATATCCGACGGATGGACCCGCGCCGACTATGGCGGCACCGACGGCATATGGATTCCCAAGAAAGGGACGGCTCTGAAAATGAACCGCCGAGCATGGGATATCTACGGGCGTACGATTAAGGTTTATGAAAACAATCCCGACGCTGAGTGGCGCGACGGAAAGATGTGGATTGGCGGCAAGCCTGTCGGCTACTACACCTTCAAGATGGATTATTACTTTATGATGGGCGACAACCGCGACAACTCACTCGATTCACGTTACTGGGGTTTCGTGCCTGAAGACCACATTGTCGGAACCCCCTGGCGCGTGCTTGTGTCGTTTGACAAAGACAAATCGCTCCTGAAAGGTGGCATCCGCTGGAATCGCATCCTTAAAGACGCCAACCCCGATAAATAAACGCTGACACTGCCATGCAGTCGCCTCTGATGCTCTATCCGGACCAAGCGGCCATTCTTCCGTTGCGCTACTACGGAAGCATCTCACACTACGCCACCATGGCCGCCTTCGGGAAAACCGTGATTTGCGCAGGCGAGCTTTTCGACAAGCGCCGCAAATCGGTGCACCGTTGCGAAATCGCCGATACCCACGGGCGCATCCAGCTCACCGTACCGGTGGCAAAGCCCCACGGGATAGACCGCGCAAGGTGGTCTGATGTGCGTGTCAGCGACCACGGCGCGTGGTGGCATGTTCACCGTGTCACCCTTGAATCAGCCTATGGACGCACACCCTTCTTCGAGTTCTATATCGACCGGTTCCTCCAGTTTCTCAACCGCGGCGTCGTAGACCGTTATCAGTCAGTTGCCGACCTCGACATGGCCATTGATGCCGAAATCCGCTCAATTCTGATGATCGACACAGAAGTTGTAGCAGACTATCAATGCAACACACCTGCCCATACACCCGGTCTGACAGAAGCAAGCCAAATGCCGCCCTATTGGCAGGTACGCGGTTCTATCCACGGCTTCATGGCCGACCTCTCAGTCCTCGACCTCATCTTTAACCTCGGCCCCGAAGCACCCCTCTACCTCAAATCACTATTAAAATAGTTCTGACGATTTACTTATATGTTTCAGATAATAAAAAACGAATTTAATCTCTGAAATTTCGGGCGTTTTTCGTAGATTTGTTGATAAACAAATTGTCGGATTTCATTTCAGTTTCGCATCATGGATTGGAGCAGTTTCAGAGAAGCACTGAGCGAAGAGTCGGATTATATGCTGACCGATGAGCTTTTCAATTCTATAATAGACCATTCCGAATTATTATCATTCAACCGTGGCGATGCCATTATCGACATCGGCAAGATGGTGCCTGACGTCTATATAATAGCCGAAGGGGTGGTCAGAGGCTATCTGTTCCAGAACGGCACAGAAAACAACATATGCTTCGGACTGACCGGCACGCTGATTACCTCAATGCACTGTTTTTCACGCAACGAACCGTCGATATTGAGAATCGAAGCCTGTTCACGCGTAAAAGTGCTGAGAATCAGAAAACGGGTGTTCGACACCCTTGTTGAGAAACAGAGCGGATTTGCCATGTGGGTGGCAGGCGTCTTCACCCGGAGGGGATATTTCAGTGAAGTGAAAGCAAAAATAATGAGCGGTGACGCCCTGTGGCGTTATAAAGCCCTGAAAAACATGCGTCCGGAACTGCTTGAAAATGTGCCTATGAAAGCCATCGCATCTTACCTGGGAATGTCGGAAGTACATGTAAGCCGCATAAAAAAAGCCATCAGCACAGAGCAGAAAGGGAAGCAAACCGATAAAAATCCTGAAGAGAAAAAGCGGTAAGTATTATACGCGGCCGTCAATTTATTAACATAGGTTATTTTTTTGCACTAACACTATTGGTATCTTTGCCGGTAAAGGTTGTTTTGCAAAACCTGAACGCGCATATTAATCACTTACCAAATTCCTATATTATGAACAAAATCATCACAGCTGTTATTTCTGCATTACTGGCGGTTGCCATTGCAGACTCAGCGCCCGTCACTCCTCGGGGGAAAGACACGGGTGTGCGCCATGAGTCAGCCAGGCCTTTGGCTTCTATCCAGGGCAATTCGGCCAGTGGCAAGGATACGCGGCACATATTTGGAACCCTGCCACCACGCAATTTCAGCAATAAAGCCCTGAAGATTAGGAATATGGCAACAGAAGGAATTGCCACTCCGGCCGATTTGTGCGGTAGCGTAACATATAACACCGAGTCCAACCGTGGCATACAGATTATTCCGCAGACCCCGGAAGGTGAGTTCGTGATGATTGCGCCTGACATCGTTGCAAACCGTGGCGCGGTAATGGTCGACGGAATCTATTATGTGGCCCGCAGCGAAGGATACCTGGATTATACATATTATATCGACACATACGATGCCACCAACTGGGAGCTGATTGAATCCCGTGAGACATCAATCGAGCTGATGTCGGCCGACATGGCTCTCGATCCGGTAAGCGGAAAAGTCTACGGTTGCTTCTTCGCAAGCCTCGACAACATTTCGGGGAAAGAGACCTACGCATTCGGCACGGCTGACTTTGAAACACTGACAATGACCCCTATATGCTCTTTGGAAGATAAATTCTGGAGTGCGATGGCCTTCGACAACGACGGCACTCTCTACGCCATCGATATGGAAGGTAAACTGTTGGTAATAAACAAGGAAACCGGTGAAACAGTGCGCGAGGTGGGTTCTACAGGTCTAACCCCATTCTACACTTCCTCTGGTATAATCGAGCCCAAGACCGGCCGGTTTTTCTACACATTCGCCAACTACTATAACGGTTCACTCTATGAAATCGACAAAGCCACAGGCGCATCCACACTCCTTGTCGACTTCCCCAACCAGGATAATATCACCGGACTGTTCTTCCCACCCGCACCTGCGGCCGACAATGCACCGGCACAACCCACCGGCCTCAGCACCGATTTCAATGGAGCCTCCTTACTTGGCAACGTGGTGTTCACCGTTCCTTCACTGACCTATGGAGGCTCCCATATGGAGGGCGACATACAATATTCCGTAATCGTCAACAAAGAATCTTTAGCCAACGGCACAGCCCGGGCCGGAGAAACAGTCTCTGCCCAGGTTAAACTGCCTCAAGCGGGTGAATATGAGTTCATCGTGGTTCTGAGCAACGATGCCGGTGAAGGCCCGAAATCGAAAGCCAAGGCTTATGTAGGCAACGACACACCTTTATCTCCTGAAATAATATCATTCGAGCGGGTCGGCGGCAGCTTCAACCTGTCATGGAAACCCGTTGACGCCGGGGTGCATGGCGGATATGTCGATGCTGCATCCGTGACATACAAGGTTATCAGAATGCCCGACAACATAACCGTTGAAGAAGCCACCGCCGCGACTTCCGTATCGGATCCGGTGGCGCAACCCGACAATCTCACCGCCTACAGCTACACTGTCACAGCTTCAGCCGCCGGCCTTGCGTCAGAACCGGCCTCTACCGATGTCATTGCTCTCGGTGAAATTCACCCCCCGTATTTCCCCACATTCCTCGACGAGAATCCGTTGCAGCTCTACACCCTGATTGATGCCAACAACGACGGCCAGGTATGGGAAATCTTCAAATGGAACGAAACCACAGCCGTGTTGCGTTTGAAATACAACTCTTCCGAGGACCTCGATGACTGGGTAATAACACCGCCTATCGCTATGGAAGAGGGCAAAAGCTACAAGGTAGCATTCAACACCTATGCCCAGGAAGCCTCCTACCCTGAGAAACTTGAAGTGAAATGGGGCAACGCCCCGACCGTGGAGGGTATGGCAAACACTCTGATGCCACCAACTGAAATAACCGCCTTAAAGAAAGAGCCTCTCCATGTCGAGGAATATATTACCCCGGCTGAAAGCGGAACCTACTATATCGGCTTCCACGGCATAAGCGGTGTCTACACATACTACCTCTATGTATCAGACTTTGAAATCTCCGCAGGTATGAGCCAAGGTGATATCGCTGCGGCTGTCACACAATTCAATGTAGCGCCCGACCCCGCCGGCGAACTCAAGGCCGTGGTCTCAATGTCGGCACCGGCTGTCGACACCGGCGGCAACCCGCTGGAGGCAGTAAAGAAGGTCGAGCTTTACCGCGATCTGGAACTCGTGCATACTTTCACCGACGTCACCCCCGGAAAACCTCTCGAACACACCGATAATGTCGGGGTAAAAGGCGTCCACACATGGCGGGCCATCCCCTACACCGAAGCCGGAGCAGGCATCGCCTCTGAAGATATCAGCCGCTATATCGGAATCAACATTCCAGGCAAGGTCGAGAACCTGGCCGGAGTGGAGACCGACGGCGACGGCATGGTCACGGTTTCATGGAATCCACCTTCAGTCGATATTGAAGGCAACCTGATTATGCCCGGAATCATCACTTACACACTATGCGACATATCAGACCCCGATAACCCGGTGGTTCTTCTTGAAAACACGAAAGAAACAACCCATTCTTACCGTGCACTTGAAGCCGGTTCACGCCAGACCCTCGCACAATGGCAGGTGACAGCCCATACCGAAGCCGGTTCAGGCATTGATGCCAAATCGGTGTTCGTTCCGGTCGGAGTCCCCTATGAAACACCATTCCGCGAATCTTTCAGCGGCGGCAATGTGTCGTCTGTCGCCTATGCCAACAATATTGCAGGGCGCGGCATGTGGGACCTCCTCAATGACAGTTATGGCATCAAATCGCAGGATGGAGATTACGGCTATGCCGGAATGACAGGCGTGCAGTCGGGTGATGCCGCAGCCCTCGGCCTCGGCAAAGTCACGATACCGCAGGAGAATCCCGGCATATGGTTCTACGCCTACAACATAAACACCGGCACCGATAACGAAAACACCGTAAAGGTTGAAGCCAACACCGGAACGGGATGGGAAGAGGTGGCAACCATTGTGATGAAAGACCTCCCTGTAGTTTCAGCATGGAACAGGGTAACGCTCAAACTCGACAAATATGCCGGGAAAGCACCCCATTTCAGGTTCATCGCCACAACCCGCACTTATTCCAACACTCTCATCGACAATGTTAACATAGGTTCGCTTTCTGAAACCGACCTTGCAGCCGAACATATCTCTGTACCGGATAAAGCCGCCGCCGGCACCCAATTCCCTATCCGGGTGACAATCGGCAACTATGGAGCATCCGGAGCTGAAGATTATACGGTGAAACTCTTCCGCGACGGCAACGAGATTGCCACTGCCAACGGTGTGGCTGTAGCCTCCGGTATGCGCGCCACCGTCGGGTTCAACGACACCCTTAACGCCATGTCGGGCAAATCGTCGGAATATTATGCCGAGGTGCAGTCTGAAGCCGACGACAATGCGTCCAACAATATCTCGCCGAAAGCCACTGTGGTGCTCGACGTGCCGATACTTCCCGTTATCAAAGACCTCAGCGGCGAATGCATCGACAAGGAGGTTACGCTGACATGGGGAAATCCGGATATGTCGACCCTGCTCCCCGACCCCGCAACCGAAAGCTTTGAAAACGCAGAGTCGTTTGCCATAAACTCAGTTGAAGGCTGGTCGTTCATCGATGCCGACGGCGCCCCCACATGGAAACTCAGCAACAAGACATTCCCCAACGAAGGTCTCGAAATGGCCTATATCGTATTCGATGACACCCATGAATTCGCCGATGAATACCTGACGGCCAACACAGGCCACAAATACCTGGCCTGCATGTCGGCCAAAGTCTACGAACCCGAACACAACGACGACTGGCTCATATCGCCCCTGCTTTGCGGCGCATCCCAGCAGATTTCGTTCTTCGCCAAGAGCTATACAACCCAATATGGCTACGAGCTGGTTGAGGTCTATTACTCGCTCGGCGGCAAAGAGGTTGACGATTTTGTGAAAGTCGGCCATACCATCGAAGTGCCCGAAGGATGGACACGCTACACAGTCGACCTTCCTGAAGACGCCCTCTATTTCGCAATACGCTGCATATCAGCCGACCGCTGCGCACTGATGATTGACGACATCACATATATCCCCGATGCCGAACTCCCCGACCTCGGACTGAAAGGATATAACATCTACCGCGATGGCGTCAAGCTCAACGACTCGCCCGTTGCCACCAAGTCCTACTCCGACATCATATCCGACGGCGAGCCCCACCGATATGGAGTGACAGTGGTTTATGACCGTGGAGAATCTGCCATCTCCAACATCATTGACGTAGAGACAAGCGGATTAGGCAATGTCCTTTATGACAACGCATCTCCACAGCCCGGCGACGTCTATGACCTCCGTGGCATCAAAGTGATTTCAAACGCCACACCACGGCAGGTGTCAGCCCTCCCGGCAGGCATCTACATCCACAACGGCCGTAAAATCACAGTGAAGTAATCCTTCCATCACATAATCCCACCTGACCCACGGCGGCATGTCGCAACCCGACATGCCGCCGTGCCTTTTATTATGACAACTAACAATCGGGCCTGTTATGTCGTTATAATCGATACATACGTTTAAATTGAGATTTAACATGGATATACGGGAACTGACTGACTTGAGGGGGAAGGTGGCGGTGGTCACCGGAGGTGGCGACGGCATAGGGCGCGGATGCGCTTTGGTGCTTGCAGCAGCAGGGGCTTCGGTGGTGGTCAGCAACCGCACATTGTCGAAAGCCCAGGATGTGGTGAAAGAAATAACCGGCAGTGGCGGCAAAGCCGTGGCCGTGGAATGCGACGTGGCCAATGACAGCCACCTCGACAGGCTGATAGACACGGCTGTCGACACTTTCGGCACTGTCAACATCCTGGTCAACAATGCCGGCCTGGGGGGAGGGGGGCGTGAAAACCCGTTCAATATCGACCGCGCCTATGTTGAGCGCATCTTTGCCATAAACGTGATCGCCCCGTGGAAACTATGCCGCCTGGCAGCCCCGCATATGCAGCGTTCAGGCTACGGCAGCATCGTCAACATCACTTCGATGAGCAGCATCAACAATGACCCAAACATGGCCATATACGGCTCGTCGAAAGCCGCCCTCAACCACATGATGTCGAATCTCGCTTTCGACTACGGCCCGATGGGCATACGCGTCAACAACGTCGGGCCCGGAGCCACGCGCACCCGTGCCCTCGCATCGGTGCTCACACCCGAAATCGAGCAACAAATGCTCTCCCACACCCCACTGAAACGCCTCGGTGAAGTGGCCGACATTGCCCAAGCCGTGCTGTTTTTCGCCTCCCCTATGTCCTCCTGGGTCAGCGGTCAGACCTTGATGGTCAACGGCGGCGGGGTGCAGACCCTCTGACCGATTCGTCCGGCTTCCTTCCAACATACTGACAGCGTTGTGCCGTGATTCGGCACAACGCTGTCAGTATGTTGGAAGGTTGATATTCTGCTTATCTTATTCTGCAGCGGGGGCAAGCTGAACGGTGAAGTGGCGCATCAGCGGCGCCTCCCAGGTGATTTTCACACCACGGGTGATTTCGTTGCGGCGGTCGTAGACATTCTTCAGAGCCACGGCTACAACATCCATATGATTGTCGGTATAGGTGCGGCGCGGAATCGCCAGGCGCAGCAGGTCGAGGCCTCCGAAACGGTTTTCGCGCGTAACCGGGTCGCGGTCAGCAAGTATATAGCCTATTTCACAACCACGGATACCGGCCTCGCGATAAAGCTCCACAGTCAGCGTCTGCGCCGGGAACTCCTCTTTAGGCACATTGGTCAGAATCTTCGACGCGTCAACGAAAATGGCATGTCCGCCGGCAGGGCGCTGATAGGGGATGCCGAACTCGTCGAGACGTTTGGCCAGGTATTCAACCTGGTGAATGCGGGTGTGCAGGTTGTCGAATTCCGTGTTTTCGTCAAGACCAACCGCAAGCGCCTCCATGTCGCGGCCGTTCATGCCGCCATAGGTCAGATAGCCCTCGAAGGGGATGGCGAAACGGCGGGCGCCGTCGGCCCAGTCCTCATGGCGCGTGGCGAAAAAGCCGCCCATATTGACAATGGCGTCTTTCTTGGCCGACATGGTCATGCCGTCGGCCAACGCGAACATCTCGCGCACAATCTCCTTGATACTCTTGTCGGCATAGCCCTCCTCGCGCATCTTTATGAAATAGGCATTCTCGGCAAAACGGGCTGAATCGAAAATCACACGCAGGCTATGGCAGTCGGCAAGCTCACGCACAGCCTTCAGATTGGCCATCGAAACGGGCTGGCCACCGGCAGTGTTATTGGTGATGGTAACTATGATGAACGGCACACGTCCGGGATTTTCGCTCACAGCCTTCTCAAGTTTGTCGATATCGACATTCCCTTTGAACGGATGCTCGAGCTGGGTGTCTTTTGCTTCGTCGATGGTGCAGTCAACGGCAAAGGCCTTGCGGCTCTCTATATGCCCCTTGGTAGTGTCGAAATGGGAATTTCCCGGAACAATATCCCCCTCCTTCACCAAAGCGCTGAAAAGCACATTTTCGGCAGCACGCCCCTGGTGGGTAGGAATCACTATGGGGAAACCTGTGATTCTTTCAACCGCATTCTTCATATTGAAAAACGATCGCGCACCGGCATAGCTTTCATCGCCGGTCATCATAGCCGCCCACTGGCGGTCGCTCATGGCACCTGTGCCCGAATCGGTCAGCAGGTCGATATAAACTTGCTCGGCAGGGAGCTGGAAAACATTGTAATGGGCCGCCTTAATCCACTGCTCACGCTCCTCGCGGGTGCTCTTACGGATAGGCTCAACCATCTTTATACGCCACGATTCGGCAAAAGGTAGTTCCATGGTATGGTTTTAGATGTTAGAAATATTCTTGTGGAGCACACACTATGCTCCATCGGCAAAGATACAAAAAAGGACTTTCCCCCCAAAAAACTTTTCCGTATCTTTGATGCCACAACATCTGTAATCCGGCTAACCCTCACATTCCCCCATATCAGTTCTTATCCTATTGTTGAACTTATCCTATTGTTGAACTCTTCATCTTTACCTAACAATAATCTAACCAATTTAGAGTGTGTTTGGATTTAACTCAAATATAGATTGAAAGTATTTTTGGAGAAGTTTTCGCAAGTTGATGAGGGAGCGATGCAGGAATCGTGACCGAATATGAAGACAAAAAGGACAAAAACAATCAAAAAGCCCGCAGAAAAAGCATATTAACAAAAAGTCAAGATGACTTCTACATAACATTCTATACTCATCTAAAAATAAAACTACAAATCAACCGAATATGGATATTTCAGATTTTACATCAATGTGCCCATGGAGTGAGGAGGTCAACTGCGCGATAACGGTGTGCGACGCCGAGGGGGTGATACTCTACATGAACAAACGCGCCCGGGAGACTTTCGCCTCACACGGCGACCTTATAGGCAAAAACCTGTTCCCTTGCCACTCCGAACAGTCGCAGGCGAAAATCCGCCACATGCTCGCCACCGGCGAAAGCAATGCCTACACAATCTCGAAGAACGGCCAGCGGAAAGTGATTTACCAGACACCCTGGCGCCGCGACGGCAAAATCGACGGGATGGTTGAAATCTCAATGGTCGTGCCGGAAGATATGCCACACTATATCAGATAATCCTTGATAACGAATATAAAGTAAACGGCGCTGTGTCGAAATTCGACCAACGCCTTTTTTGCATCCGGATGGAGAGGGTGCTGTCAGAATGGTTCAGATGGTAGGAGCCTGAGGGTGAGGGTGAAGGGAGTTGACTAAGGTCAATGACCGAACCCGAAGCCCTCGGGCGACGACCCAGATGAGCCATTATGACACACCCTCGTTTGCCTACTCTTTATAGCTATTATGGCTTTTAATCATTTGCCTCCCGGTCAATTTCTTTGAACAGAAGGCTTTTCACATATTCAACAACCTGTTTTTAGAAAAATTTCGTCAAGTCTCTTGAAATAGTCCCAATAAAAAAGTTTATTAACAAACTTTAACTAATGGGGGGGGTAAATTGAACACTTTTAAATACCTTTGCCATTGACTTAGCATAAATCTATCATTTACGGCAAAAAAGCTGTCCTTTAACAGTTAATTTGCAATTTTGAGAACGATTCGGGCTTTATCACACACACACACTACCATCCCCCCCTTCCAATTTGATGAATAAGCACATAATCACATTTCTGTTAACCCTTATCGTCCCCTTTGCGGCTTTGCCGCAATCTGTTGCGACCGATTCGGCAAAAGTCTATTTCAGGCTCGGACACAGACAATACGACCCATCATTTCAAAGCAATGACAAAGGGATGCAGCCTTTCCTCGATGAAATCCGACGGCAGAACGCGGCCTCTAACATCGAAAGCATCACTGTGCGCTCCTACGCCTCACCCGACGGCACTAACACAGCAAACAAACGTCTGAGCGAAAACCGCTGCAAATCAATAACAGGCTATCTTATAGAAGAAACCCGCATAGACCCATCGCTCATCAGAGCCGAAGCCGAAGGGGTGGCATGGGAAGAACTGCGCCGCATGGTAGCTGCCGATGCCCGCGTGCCATGGCAAGAGGAGGTGTTGGAGGTGCTCGACACCACCCCTCTGTGGGTTTTCGACAATAACGGGAAAGTGGTAGGTGGCCGCAAGAAGAGCCTGATGGATCTTCGCGGCGGAGTGCCATACAACTGGCTTTTCGCCAATATCTTCCCGCAGCTGCGCAACGCGGTTGCGGTGTCGCTCCATGTGAAAGCTGCCAACCTGCCACAGCCGCTACCACCTGCCCAAGAGCCATCAGACAAGTCAGACCAATCAGACAAGCCTGACGACCAATCAGACCAGTTCGTCAAATCAGACCAATCGGCCATATCCGGCCAGGCCGATACAAAACCTGCTGCTGACCATGCCCCTTACCACCGCATGGCCTTTAAGACGAACCTCATCTATGATGCTCTGCTTATGCCGAACATCGAGCTGGAATACCGCTTCAACGACCGCTGGACTGTCAACGCCGAAGGGGGAGTTGCCTGGTGGAAAAACGACCCCAAGCACAAATATTACCAGATTATGAACCTCTCGGCAGAAGGGCGCTACTGGTTCAAGAACTACAACCGCCCCTGGCACGGTCACTATGCAGGAGTTTTCGGCGGCGGCGGCAAATATGACCTCGAAAACGGAGGAAGGGGCTACCTCGGCGAGATGGGCTATGCAGGAGTTTCCTACGGATTCATGTTCCCGGTGTCGCGCTGCATATCTTTCGAGGCAAGCATCGGAGTGGGTTATCTATACACACGATATAAGGAATACATGCCTCTCGACGGCCATTATGCCTACCAGCAGACCAGCCGCACCAACTATTTCGGCCCTCTGAAGCTGAAATTCGCCTTCGTGTGGCGCTTCTGGGACATCAACAAGCCAAAGAAAGGAGCTAAGCTATGAAAAGCATCATAACATTTAACCCCTCACTTATCGCCGCTGCCGCTGCCACGCTCTTTCTGGCTACAGGCTGCCGTAAGGAACTGTGCTACGACCACTACCTCCACGCTCCCGCCTGCCGCGTTGTAATGACCCCCGCCTATGAGCAGGAATGGGAACGAGACTACGGAGCAGAATGGCTCCGGAACTGGGACACCGAAAAATTCGGATATGAATATGCCAATCTGCGCCCCGCCGCTCCGGACGGCCTGGCTGTCTATGTCTATGATGTTACAGAAAGCGGCTCAACAGAAATCTCCGACGAGTTCCACATCGCCCCGGATGGTGAAATGATCGGCATCAGCGAGGGAGACCACCGCGTGCTGGTATTCAACGACGACACCCGCAACATCATCATCGACGGCATGGCCTCGCTACCCACAGCCCGCGCAACCACGCGCGCACGCTCGAGGGCATCATATGCCCAATACCACTCCGACGAGCAAACCGTAGGGCCACCCGACATGCTCTACGGTCATTACCAGCCATCACTCGTAACCGAAAAGAACTCATCATGGACTCCATATGAGTTCACTCTCCGCCCGTTGGTCTACACCTATCTGGTGCGCTACGAAGTGGTGCAAGGGCGCGAATATATCGCCCAAGCGCGCGGAGCACTGGCCGGCATGGCCGAAAACGTATATCTGACCGACGGACACACAGGCGACAAAGCAGCAACAGTGCTGTTCGACTGCGAACTCACTCCCTACGGGGCTGAAGCCAAAGTGATGTCATTCGGAGTGCCAGGGTTTCCCGACCGTTACTACGACCGCTCAGGCTTCCGCGCCCCCGGCGACGGCCACCGCTACGCCCTAAACCTCGAAATGAAGCTCACTTCAGGCCAAAGCTACACCCTCGACTTCGACATAACAGAACAGGTCGACCGACAGCCGCGCGGCGGTGTGATTACTGTTAGCGGAATACGACTAAACGGAGGAGAAGCCTCGGGCGACGGCGCTTTTGACGTCAACGTATCCGATTGGGGCGATTACGAGGAAATCCCCCTCAACTGACCCAAACTCCACGATAACCTCTACACCACACTCTCTCCAAACCCTAAACGCAAATAAATCAAACAACTATTATTTATCCATTAATTTTTCTGATTATGAAAACAAAAAGCTATCTCTTCACAGCAGCATCGGCAGCCATTCTGCTCGCAAGCTGCTCGGAAAGCGAAGTTGTCGAGATGCCTGCAAGCCGCGCTATCGGTTTCAGCACCTACGTGGGCAACACAACCCGCGCTGTCGCTCCGGAAACCACTATTAATTTCCTCCAGAATGACGGAAACGGGTTCTATGTGTTCGGCCAATACAAAGAAGGCTCAGAGACACGCCATGTCTTCGACGGCAAATCCGACGGGTCACACGTGACCTGGAAAACCAATTCTTGGGGTTACTCTCCCATCAACTACTGGCTCGACGGTAAAACATACAAGTTTGCCGCTTACGGTCCTGCTAAAGCCCTCAATAACGGCAATGCCTCATTTGACTACGACAGCAACGCCCTCAAAATTGAAAATTTCAAAGTTGACGGCCAGACCGATCTCGTTGCTGCCGAATATGCAAGTGACGGGAAAACCCCGTCTGCTGATAACTCGACAGAATCAGCTGTTCCCTTCAAATTCTACCATATGCTCTCAAAGGTGAAATTCACCCTGGTAAACGGTTGGAGAAACGACGTGACACTCAACCTTGCCGCATTGACCCTCAACGGAGTTAAAGCACAAGGCACTCTCACCACACAAGGCACAATGGGCAACGCAGGTTTCTCGGCTCCCGGCAACGACATCTGGAACAACATTGCAACTAACGCGACAACGTATAAAGACACCGAATATACCGACATACAATCCAATCCATGGTCTAACGCCGTATTTGGCTCTAAATATGAGTTTGAACTTTATCTTCTTCCCCAATCTTTGGAAAACAACGATGACCTCAAGCTCTCATTTGCCGTATCTGTAATCAACAAATCAGGCAACGGCCCCGACCTTGGCAACGGCGCAGGAAAATCTGTTATCAAAACCATCAGCATTCCTGCTGAAACAGTAAAAGCATGGGAACCCAGCAAAGCCTACAACTACACCCTCACCATTGACGGCGAAATCTTCGACCTCAAGCCCATTGTTTTCGACAACATCACTGTTGACGAATGGGAAACTGCCACCGAAGAAGAAGTTAACAAAGAGGATGTTGCCCGATAACAGTTCTACGTTTTAGAGATTATCTGAAATCTTCCCGTAATATTTCCAGGTAATCTCTTAAAAGCCAGCTTTACTTACATATATAGCGGCGGGGGAACCGCCCCGCCGCTATTATCCCCCATTCCAGCACACAAGCGACCACCTATACCAAGCACTTTAAACCAACATCTCTCAAAATATAACCCATCAACAATGAGAACATCCGGACTACAGATCTGTCTTACATTAATATCCGTCACCCCGCTGATGATGGCCTCATGCTCCGGCAATGAACCTGACAGCCTGGCAGGCACGGACAAAAGCAAAGGCACGCCCCTGCGCTTCGCTGTTAGCCAGCCAAGGTCGAAAGCTGCGGTGACAACCGAATCGCTCCGGCAATTCTCCGTATGGGCAAACTACCGTGCTATCGGTGCCGGCCAGCAGGTTCCATGGGTGCCGGTGTTCTCCGACAACGACGGCAAACCGGCTCCTGAAGCCACAGTTACCAAAGACCCCGGCACAGGCGCATGGGGCTACGGCGACGTGCGATACTGGTATCCGGGCAATTCCTACTCATTCCAGGCTTTCCATGCCGCCACCGACGAAGGCGCAACGGCTGTGACACCCACATTCAACACAACCGCCAACAACGCCAGCCACTACCTCACACTCTCCGACTTCAACGGCACAGAGGGCACAGACCTGCTCTACGCGGTCGATGTGCGCGACTATGCCGACACAAACTCCCCCTCGGTGGTCAACCTCAACTTCAGCCATCTAACGGCAAAAGTCGTAATCAACGGGGTAATCGACCCGGTGTTGCCCGATGGCCACACCGTAACAGTAACATCGGTTCGCTTATACGGCATGAATACAAGTGGCTCATGGTCTGGGCTGACATTCAATCCCGCCAACGGTTCGGCAGGGGTGTGGACTCTCAACACAACCTCTTCATCGACCATCAGCAACCCGTATGCCGCCAACACAACGGCGCGCACAATCACAAAATCCACAACCCCGACCGACCTCATCAGGAATGCCGACAACTCCGGCCACGATATAATGATGCTCCCACAGGAAATCCCCGTTGGAAGCAGGGTCGAAATCAAATATTACAACAACAACGAAACTGAGACCATCCACACAGTGAACCTCAACATCTGGACGGCATCGACACAGCTTGCCGGAGGATGGAAGGCCGGGAACACCTACCACTACACAGTCACATTCGGTGGCTCTGACTACATCATCTTCGACGCGCCACAAGTTGAAACCTGGACCGACGAAGGGGGCGGAAACATCATAATACAAAAACCGGCCTGACGCCACCAGCTTTTCTCCACGTCTATGAAACTGAAACAGCATATATTCCTCATTCCGGTGATTGCCGCAGTTGTATCCGCCTCAGGATGCTCAGACAACACCATCCAGACGCCACTGCCCGACGCATCCTCGGTGATAACCTTCGGCCTGCCTGCAGTGTCGGTCGAAGCCGTCGGGCAGCCTGGCATAGACAAAGCCCCGGGTCGCTCAACGCTGCTCAATGCCTTCCCTTCGGGGGAGAGCTTCAACGTATTGGGCTACTGCATACCACGCAACGTGAGCAACACTGCCGAAGAAGACCGCTCACAAGCATCGCAAAACTGGAAACAGAAAGCGCAGTTCTCATGCGCCGACGTTTTCTATAATACCACAGTGACGGTCAACGGCAGCCAGGCCACCTACAGCGGAAATCTCAAACCCTGGTACACCACAACCGAACCGTCCAACGATGCCGCCAATTTTCTGTATTCGTTCATGGCATACTACCCCGTGGGGAATTTCACAGTGGCTCCCGACAATGCATCGACCGTAGGAGTTCCGGTGATAACATTCACCATCCCAGCCGAGGCTTACAACGACCACACCCGTATTCCCGACGCCATGATTGCGGCCAACTTCAACCACTGCCAAGCCGACGGAAAGGTCGACATGACATTCCGCCATCTCCTCACCGGATTCCGTTTCCGGATAAACAACTACGACACAGCCCCGCTGCGCATCGAAAGCCTGAGGCTCACCGGCCGCTTCTACCGCTCCTCAAACTTCAGCTTCCCGACAGAAGCCGTGACGCAGACCACTCCCGGGCTTGCATCAAACCAATACAACGGCAACTTTTCATTCGTGTCTGCCGCCGACAACTTTGAAGTGGCCGGAGGAAGCGCGAAACTGCTCGGCACTGCTGCCGACGGAACAGACGGCACAACCCTGCTGCTGCTGACAAATCCTGCAGCCACCCCCGAGACCGTAGACAACGGCACAGACTATTTCATAGGAGCCGATAAAAAACTGGTAATAAACTACTCTATCGGCAACAGCGGCACAATCAGCATGGAAATCCCCTTCAGGCTGACATATAAAACAACACCGGCACACCGCTACACGGCCAACCTCAACTTCGTGGGCGACAAATTCGTGCTCATATTCATGGCCGATAACAACGAAAACTGGGAGTCAGGCTCCGACAACGACATAACCATCAATTGATTATGAAAAGCAACATATTCACCAAAATATTTCTTGGTTCAATAATCGCCCCACTACTGCTGCTCACCACAGGATGCACTGAAGAGGACTTCGGCTTCGACCAACCGCGCCCGGCAACCGGAGGACTCACACTCACAATGAGTTGCAACGACATGCTGCCGCAATATGTCGACCCGGCTCCCATATCACGTGCCGGAGGCCCCAAAGACGACGATGAGAAACGAATCAACACCCTACATCTCTTCTTCTTCGATGCCGAAACAGGTAAATTGCTCGAACCTGACAAAGGCAACATCAACTTCCCGCCCTACCAGGTGTTGGAAACAAATGTAATAACCATCCCTGAAGATGCCTTCACCCAGATGACCAACGTGCGCATCGTGGCCATCGCCAATATCAACGGCACCGACAATCCGGGCCAGGAAGGCGACGGCAACAAATTCCTGACAGAATGGACTCCCGGAGGCAGAATCGAAAACGGCACACGCGACACAGGCACACCCTATCTGATTGATAATTATTCAAAACTCCAAAAATGGGTCTATGCCCCGAAACTGCGCACCGCAGAGGGCATATCACTCAGCCAGCTCCCCACAGCCGGAATGCCGATGATAGGCTTCACCAGCGAGCCTATCAACCTCAATGAAGCATACAACGGCCAGAACCGCCGCGATATACAGCTCACAGCCCTCATGGCCAAGGTCAATATAACCGTAAAACTCACACCTAACCAGGAGAGCCTCGACGGTTCACTCCCCTCTATGACCATCCGCAGCTATGGCATCAAGAACATGCCAACTACCGTATGCTTCGAAAAACCGGATGTAGAAAACCTCACCGAAGAAAGCCTCACAACCGCAGAAATGGAAGAGGAGATAGAGGTTACGCTCGATGCCCCCATAACTATCAACAAAGACAGCGAAAGGGTGAGCTTCACCTACTACACCTACGAAAACATTCAGTTGCCCGACTACTCGGCCACACGCCCGGGAGGCGGTGAGTTCTTCCCCGGCGGAACCACCAAACCAGTCTATCCCGAAAATGTCGACCCCGACGACTACCAGCGATGGAAACCAACCATGGCACGCAAAGACAGGGCATCGGCCATGATCCTACGCGGGAACTACATCACCCATCAGGGACTGAACTACAACGCCCAATTCACCATCTACATAGGAGCCAACCCAAACAACGACTTCAAGGTTGAGCGCAACCATGAGTATAACAACAACATCACAGTGCGCGGACTCGACTATGTGCGCAACTCCGACGACAACGTCTATAACTTCGACGCCCGCGTAAACGTAACCACCGACAATCCACTCTACCTTGCCATCGTAAACGAGCGCAAAGTCGACGCCCACGCCGCAGCCCTCCCAATGGATGTATGGCTGCTGCTGCGCGAACCCGCCGGAACCAACGGTGAAAACCCCGAAGGTGTGAACCACAACACCACCGTAACCATCGAAATCCCCGACGACTGCGACTGGATAAGCATGACAATGATTCCCCGCGCTGAAATGCAGCGCAAAAGTTTTACAGCCGGTGCCGGCGCAGAACCTTATTTCTACGAAAATATGATTGACTACTGCAACAACGGCACAGTATTCAATCTAAACACCAATCTTTCCGACCACGACCCCATAGGCCTTGATTATGGCCGCACCGTCACCATCACAAGCACCCCTACACTAAACAACTCACGCTCACGCGTCTATTTCTATATTGATGAAAACGTAAAGCCTGATGCCGATGGCAACGTACCCGACCGCTACGCCGACATCCGCATCACCTACACCAACGACAAAGACGGCGGAGACCGCCGCGAGCGTATCCTCCAGATCGAGCAGCGCGGCCTGGTTAATATCAACGGCAATTGGGAAGGTAATAATGGTGAAACGGCAGAAATCAATACCTACATGGAGTATTATGAGGAATACCTTGAACACAACGACCCGCTCGATCAACATCTCCAGCCAGGCGCTTTCTACGAAGGTCTGCCTTGGGGACTGAAAGGCATCACGTTATACAATGTCACGGGTCTTTTACCCAATCCTCCGGGATTTGACGTCTATTACACTAACCAGGCATTCGCATACACACAAGCCGTACTAAGCCGCAATGGTGCCGATCCCCTTTCAAACTTGTATCTATTCAATGAAACCAAACCCACCTCAGCATTCCACTACTGCTATGGCCGTAACAAACGGAATACCGACGGTACAGTAGCATTTAATAAAACCAACGGATGGTATATGCCAGGCATCCGTGAGCTTGAACGGGCGCTTGTTCAATATTACCTGACTTTTGAAGATTTCCGTGGAAATCTCTATCTTTCTGCAGCATGTGGTAAAGGTAACGGCGTTACTGACCGATCTAAGGAACGCACAGAACTTGCCCGCGCCACACGAGTGGATATGGTTAACGGAAAACCAAAATACGTCGACAGCACAGAAGGCAAGCCCGGCGCCGTATACCGCGACAATCCCCACCGCATCCGTGCCTTCTACCGCATGTAATCCCGTCATCAAAACACATTGTCCGACGCGTCAGACCTGTCCGACGCGTCGGAATCGTTTTACCCCCCACCAAGTTGCACCCCACCCCTATAAATTTCAGGAATAATATGGGAATAATCAGGTATATTTTCCCCGGATGGCAATGGCTGAAATTCTACTTATGATATTATTTATCGGGGTCAAACTTTTCAGCCGTTAATATGCAGATAAGGGAGCGCCTTTGGGGCACTCCCTTTTGTGTGGGATATAGGTCAGCCTCAGGCCGACACTCTCAATTCAACCGTCAGGATTATTCAGCAGCAGGGGCGGCGGGGGCTTCTTCTGCAGGGGTTTCTGCAGCAGCCTCACCCTCGGCGGGAGCGGCGGATTCAGCAGCCGGAGCTTGCACGGGTGTGGCATATTCGGTGCCTGTAACGGTCTGCATCTCTGTAACCGCTTTCACACGCGAACCGCTCTGGACCATTGTGCGGGGCATAACGAAAACCGACAGAATCGACAGCACACCGATAACGGCTGCCAATGTCCATGTTGCCTTCTCAATGAAATCGTTGGTGCGGCGCACGCCCATAATCTGGTTAGAACCTGCAAACGACGACGACAGACCGCCACCTTTCGATTTCTGAACCAATACAACCACAATGAGAAGAATAGAAATTAAAACGGTTAAAATAATAATCAGTGTATACATCTGCTACTGTTATATTTCTTTTTTGTGTTTATTCTTTGTTGGTTTCCTTATCAATCCGTTTCCGCCTGATGCTCTCGGCGACCATCAGTTTGCGCAGAAACCGCAATTGGTCTGCAAAGTAAGCATTTTTTTCGGGGAAATCCAAACTTAAACGGTTAAGAATTTCATATGCACGTTCATAACGGCGCGTTTTAATGTAAATCTTGGCCAGGCTCTCACTCAGCAACGAATTGTCGGCAGCCGGAGCGGGAGCTTTGATTTCGGGCGCGGGCGATGTTTTCTGAGATTCCTCGCGCGAGCGCACCGACAGGATGAACCGGTTGATACGGTCGTCGCGCGAATTTCCGGTAGGCTCGGTCTGGGGCAAGTCGGCGGCCTCCCTGCGTGCAAGCTGCTGCGAATAATCGGCAACAGGGTTGAAAATAAGTTTCTCAAGCGTTTCGGTCTCCGAAGCGTCGGCAGAGCCGTATGTGGCCAGGAATTTATCTATCGTCTGCGTTGTTGATGGAGTTGTTTTCTCCTTCTGCGGGGGATAGAAACCGTCGAAACGCCCCCCTTCACTCTCATCACCCATGACGCGGGCGGCGGCATCGCTGTCTGCCACCGACAACACCATGTCGGCAATAGCCTGTTGGCGCTCCTGAGGCGACATTTCGCCCCCTTCGCAAGCCGCCCGCACCCGTTCCATACGGGGCAATGTGAAAAACGGATACCGCTCTTTCATTCGCTCAAGCCACGCGGAATCAGCCCCGGCGGAAGGATCTGCCAGATAAGCCCTCAGTTTTTCAGCATCGTCGTTCATATCGTGGAGTTTTACGGTTTTGGTATCAGTCAATGGCAACCGGCATAGCTACCAGTTTCCGAGTGTGGCGTTAAATATCAAGTCAACAAGCTCTTTTGAAATCTCCTGGCAGAGCTGTTCCTGAACATCGTTGAGCATCTGCGAGGAATCGAAGTCGCGATAGGCCGAGAAAGTCTGGCTCACATCTTTCCCTTCCTGCTTGGTGTCGGTATATTTAACCCTCACGGTAATGGTCAGACGCGTTTTCGAGGCATAGGCATCTTCAGTCACCGCCTGTGGAGTCAGGTTATAGCCGGTTATCTCTCCTTCGAGTTCAAGGTCGGAAGCCCCGTCGGTCACGGTCAACCGTGTGTTGCGGGTGATATAATCGAGAAGGTCGTTTTCAAAAATCTGCTGCAAAGGCGCATAGACCAGCGCCGCACGGATAGGGAACTCACCCACATGGATTGTCTTGTAGACGTTATAGTCTATAGCAGCCCCGTTGAGCTTATAGCTTATGCGACACCCCTGCGGCACCAGCATTATCAACCCCACAACCACCGCCGCAAATATTCTTTTCATAGTCATAAATCGTAAGTCATACACCCCCTACTCCAACCCGAATTCCTTGATTTTACGGTAGAGTGTGCGCTCGGAAATGTTTAGCTCGGCGGCAGTGGCCTTTCGACGGCCACCGTTGCGCTCCAACGACCGGCGGATGGTTTCACGCTCGGTCTCTTCAAGGGTACGCCCTCCGATGCTCACATCCATATGCGGCACATCAACCGCCCCGTTCCCATCTGCGCTTTCATGGAGAGGACTGTCGGGATATGAGAACCGCCCCAAATCGCCAGGCAACTGATGCATGCCCCTGACCACCACAGCGGTTGTCGACGCCACCGGCGCAACATCCTCTTTCGGCACGTGCCGGTCGGTTATATCACTGCGAAGCTCTGCAATCTCATTCTGAAGTCGCATAATCAGCTCAAACAGCAATTCCCGTTCACGCTCATAGCTGTGGGCGCCGGTAGAGGAGTTCTCATGCACAACCGGAGCATAACTTGTGGCCGCCTGGGGCAGATAAAGAAGCAGAGCCTCCATGTCTACCTCCTTTCCGGCCTCAAACAGGGCAATCTGCTCAACAACGTTTTTCAACTGGCGCACATTGCCTGGCCATCGGTAATGGAGCAGCGATTCACGCGCATCTTCAGAGAAAACTATCTGCGGCACTTTATATTTTTCAGCGAAATCACCAGCGAACTTGCGGGCAAGCAAAGCTATGTCGTTGCCACGGTCGCGCAAAGGTGGCACATGGATCTGGATTGTCGACAACCGGTAGTAGAGGTCTTCGCGGAAACGCCCTTCGCGCACTGCCTTCTCCATGTCTACATTCGTGGCGGCCACAACGCGGAGATTTGTTTTCTGAACCTCCGACGAACCCACCTTCATAAATTCGCCGCTTTCAAGCACACGCAACAGACGTGCCTGGGTTGTCAGCGGGAGCTCAGCCACTTCATCAAGGAAAATAGTGCCGCCGTCGGCCTCCTCGAAATATCCCTTACGTGAGTTGACAGCTCCTGTGAACGCTCCTTTCTCATGGCCGAAAAGCTCCGAGTCGATTGTCCCCTCGGGAATGGCGCCGCAGTTCACGGCGATATATTTTGAATGCTTGCGCGGCGAAAACGCATGGATAACCTGCGGGAAAAACTCTTTCCCACTTCCGCTCTCCCCCGTCACCAGCACCGACAGGTCTATTGGAGCCACACGCAATGCGCGCCCCACCGCCTCGATAAGCGCCGGAGCATTGCCCACTATGCCGAAACGGGCCTTGGCCTGCTGAATCTGCTGACTGCTCGATGTCATTGTATATTTTTTAGAAGTAAGAAGCAAACGTATCTCTTAGCGAATTATTTATTTCACTCCACTTTTTACTGCTTATTGCTTTTTTCATCCCATCCAACTTCTTGCTTCTTATTTCTTACGTCTCACTTTTTATCTCTCAACTCATAAGTGCGGCGGCGAAGGAAATCGGAGAATTCTTTCTCCGAACCCATATGGGCCATCTGCTCCTCGACAGAGATGGGATTGCCGACAGTGATGTGGAAGGTCTTGCCACGTTTGCGGAACACCTCTGCCGGATGGCGGAATGTGCGCAGCTGCCAGCATACCACTCCCAGGAAATTAAACCACCACGATTGCGATCCATGGAAAAAAATAGGTATCACCGGCACCTTCAGCTTCTCTATCAGCTGAATAACCGTGGGTTGCCATTCGCGGTCTTGCAACCTGCCGCGCCAGTTGACCTTGGCAACCGCCCCGGCAGGGAAAAATCCCACCGGATCACCCTGGCGCACCATCTTGATGACCTCACGGATCCCGGCCATCGACACAGCCCGCTTCTTGGGGTCGTCTGAAGCCATGGCGTCGACAGCTATGAAATTGGGGCGCATGGCCTTGATATAGTTCAGGAACATGTTGACCATAACCTTATATCGCGGACGGCGCGAAGCTATCATATCAATCAGTATGATTCCGTCCAAAGCCCCGAAATGATGGTTGCTCACCGTTATGAAAGCCCCTTGGGGCAGATTGTCGAGCACCTGCCCGTTGTCGATTTTCAACTTTATGTCGAGTTCCTCAAGCAACCCGCGCACAAACTGAGGCCCCGGGGTGTCGGCATGGTTGGCATGAAGGGCGTTCACCTTATCGAGGGCGAGAAACTTCATAAACCGCTCCACCAGTTTGCGGTGTCCCTCCAACTTGGGCACCATTGCCATGATATCGTCGGCATCAAGCACAGTTTTTTTCTGCGATATGTCTGTTTTTTGCGAATCCTGCATATTCCGGAAGTTTTTTCTGAGGTAGCCCTGCAGCCGCCCCTGTTGAATAGAGCCGGGCATGACATACTTCATGCAAATTTACAAAATTATCCCGATTTCCCACACTATGAAGCCAAACGTGCGAAAAATCGGGGAAATAGAATATGTGGCCGTTTCATGCGGCAATAGCGGTTATTGCGGCGTCAATAGACCAGGCCTATATTGTCGACCCACATGGTCAGGCCGATAGTGCCGATATAGGCAGTGCCGCTACCCGACGAAGCCATCACCATCAGATGGGTCGGAGTGGCGTCGGCTTCGTCCCAGCCAACCTCCTGCACCGGCACCATCTTCCCCTTGCTGTTGCGGGCATAATAATTCTTATCGGCATGGATAAGCCCCATGAAAGGCTTATAGCCGGGATGTGAGGTTATGTCGCCATACCACACCGGAATCTCGTGGGCGTTGACCCACCCGGCCGTGCTCTTTCCGTAGCGCTCGCGCCCGGTTCCCACACGTTTGGCAAAGATATTCCCGTCGGCATCTTCCCAGCGGCGCTGCAAGATGATATACATCTCGGCGGTGTCGCTGCCGGGATAAGTCTTTTTCTTGCTGAAACCCGATGAATATATGCGGTTTGACTCTTTCGGCATCTCGATTTTATAATCGAAACGGAGTGCCTTGGGGCGGCGTGTGAACGGTATCCCCATCTCCATCTTCGAGTATGGGTCGCTCGTTGATTTTATAGGCTCGAAAATCTCCCCAAGGAATATCGAACCCGCCACAACAACATCGATATTGATAAGCCCAATGGCCTTGCAATGCTCCATTATAGTCTGCAACTTGCAGCAACGGTTTCCCGGGGCGCGCCAGTCGGGAAAGACCGCATTGCTGGTCTTGGTGATACCCACCACTTTGGCCATGATGTTAGACGTAGCCCACGGAGAACCGCCCATTGGTTTATAAACCGCATCGCCATTGACAGTGGCATTCGGTGCAATCTCGTAAACTTGCTTGGTATCTCCTCCGATAATCTTTGATTCGGTGATATTGCGTGTCACCCAATTCTCGAAATCTCCGTATCTGAGCTTCTCAAATGTCTCCCCCTTAACACACACCAATGTGAAAACCAGCCCAACAATCCCTATAAATAATCTTCTCATAGACTTCATCCTCTCATAAATCTGTTTTTAACAATAGTGGAACCATTCCCCCATGTTAATTTAACAAATTTATCTTCCGATTGTTGAAACGGGCATTCCTGCCGATCTGTTACCGGTAAGTACCGCAAGCACCCTGGGAAACGCCATCTTTACCATTTTTTGAACCAACAGGCATATCATCACCATTGAGCAAAAAGATAGCACATAACAAACTACCAGCGATAACGATGTTTGAGGAATAATCAATTTAAGCCATGCCCTTCTTAAAAAGGAACAAAACAGCCCATGGAAAGCAAAAATGAAGAAAGAAGCCGACTGCCATCTGGCTATCAACTTATTGTCTGCCAAATTTAATTGTTTTGCCATCCATATCAATCCAATAATCCCGCTGATTATCATCGGAAAAGCCAACAAGATAGCATATTCATCATTTGCCGCCATTACGGCTGTAGTGACCAGATATGCCACAAAAAACACCCAACCGTATCTGCCTATAAAAGCCGACAGTTTCCTTATATCTAACAACGCAACCGATGCTCCTATTGAAAAATACAGCAGTCCATGAGTATTATAAAAATATTCAACAATCATCAACAAAACAATAGCAAGCCATTTTACCCGTTTTAGCATCAAATACAAAACGGGGGGGGTGAATACAACTATAATTATAAGGTTGCGGATAAACCATAACGGGAAATCTGCAGGATAGGCACCACCGGAAGGAAGAACCGACGACAATGACCAGAAACTAAGCAAGAACAGTTTCAGCAACCCGACAGACTCATCCGGAGGAGCGGCCAATCCTGAGAAAAACGCTGTCTTTTTCAGAAGAAGCATTCCGAAACCTATCAGATTCCACAGCAGATAAGGAATAAGCAATGTTCCAACCCTCCTCCTTAGTTTGCCCACATAAATCCTCCATGAAAATTTTTCAACCCCATAGAAAAAGAAGAAACCTGAAATCAGAAAGAATAAAGGCACACATACCGTTGCCAGACTGTCGCTGAACAACGACATCACATAATCACCAACGGCAAATCGTGATTGCCTGAGAATAGGAAAATCCGTTGTATTATACCTGCAATGAATCAGCACAATACCCAGCATCAACGGCAATTTCATAGAGCCGAACAGGGCGGCATATTCTTTCTTGACCATATCCATATACGCACGGCTACATTTTGTGCAATTCTATTTAAACACCTTCGACATCAGTCTAATCATCCCCCGGGCATAACGTTTATCCCACAAAGGCAACACCACACGGTTGCGTTTCTGATAAACACCCATCTCGCCATAACATGTGCGCCTCCTGATCATGCCCGAAGCAATGCCGTCAAGAAATTCTTCCAGTCGGCCGTCAAAATCAGCCGGAGAACAGTTTTTTGAATTGGGCGCACGGAGCATCTTCAGATATGCTTCGGGATCAGAATCTATACGTCGTATATCTTTTACACAATTTTCGATTGAATCATAATCGCCGACATTGATAAAAGCATCGGGATTGAAGTCTTTTTTTGCAATATCGCTTCCCCAATAAATCGGCACAGTCGATGCAGCAAGTGGTTCAAGGAGTTTTTCGGTAACATAACCGTCGACCAGGCTGTTTTCCAATGCAAGGTGGAACTTATAACCCGATATGAACCTTAGTTTGTTTTCAACAGGCCCACCCACATTATTACGGTAAGGGCCGCCATAAGCCAAAGACTTGTATGCCTCTACCGCATCTATAATATTCAGTCGCAACGGGTCGCAGTTCGACACATTTCTCATAACCACCGAACAGAAACCCCTGCCAAGCGCCTGCTCATCAGACATAAACGGCGGATTCATGAACTGATCCACCTCATAAAGCATATAAAGCGGATAACGAAGATTCCTGCCCCCACAGTCCATATCATAAAATGAAATGGCATAGTCGCATTCATTGAAATCCGGGAAATCGTTTTCCGCTGTGAAATATACCTTCAGACAATCATATTTCAAATGGTTACGCCGCACACCACAACGCGAATAAAACAATACGTCAGGCACTGTATCGGAATCAGAGGGGAGCACTTCAACATCGTGGCGCGCACGCAACGCATCAACGAACTTGTTTTCAAACGAATTGAATGTTGGCCAGAAATCTACAAACTTTATAGTCAGGGATCTTCTCATAATCAATAGAATTTAAGGGATTGTCTAACATTTTTTCCAAAAGATTTTTAGACAATCTCTAAGGCAGGTAAGTCTTATTTCATTGTCAGATGTTCCTTAAGAGGATTATTCATAACGACTCACATCTCATAGCTGAACACGCTCAAAGTTTTATCTAAAACTGTTGTTGACAAGGCCGCAGCATCTATAACTGAATGAAACAGTATATCGGTCGATGCATTCACTTTCCTGTTATTTTTTAATGCCAGGATTTTGCCTCGATGACAGTCCTTATACTTTTCAGAATACCACACCAACATGGCAGGATTATGAAGCTGGGGATAGTCAGAAGCATGCATGTAATTACCGTTTTCACCCAAAGCCTCCCCATGGTCGGAAATATATATCATCACTGCATTCCTGCCTTTGATTCTGCCGATCACGTTCCATAAGAAATAATCTGTTTCGACAATCGTATTATCGTAGGAATTAATCAATTGCTCATCAGTCAAATCAGACAGTACACGACTGTTTATTTCCGGTTTGAAAACCGCCCTTGAATCGTCATAATGTGATTTATACCACCAATGCGATCCGATGGTATGCATGACCACGAGTTTAGGCCTGACACCACAGGCCAGTATGCTTTCTAAATGGGGAATCAAATCAATATCAAGCCATTTATCGAAACCGTAGATTGATTTAACGGCATTGCCATAAAGTAATGAATCAGCCTCATGCATGAAATAAGCATATGAAGAAAGCATATCCTGGTTGCTTAACCATGCGGTTGAATAACCGGCTTTCTTAAACAATGTGATAAAAGACTGTTCAGTAAAAGCCGCTTCAGTGTTGACAGAATCAGCCCGGGTCATTATGTGAGGCACACTCCTGAACGTATGAAACGGAACAGTGGTTATGTTAGGCAAGGCAACAACAGCCGTATCCTGCGAAAGGAGAGGCATAGTGCACCTTCCATAACCGTTAATATTCAAGTGGTCAGCCCTGAGAGACTCCCCGATAATCACAACCACATCGGGCGCATTACCATCTTTGGTTACACTAACATCATCGAATGTATCCCGGTATTCCTCTATATTATGCCTGTTATGCAGATACTGGTCAATATTATACCATAGTGAATACGGCAGCCTATTGAACACCGGAGCCGATATGCGTTTAACGGCAAAAGGCAATACCACAAGCATAACGCTCATAGCCATATAAATATACGCACACAACTGCCTTCCAATATGCACCTTTTCCCATCGCCACCATACGATAAAACCTGCCAATCCCAACCCTAAAAGCTCCGAAGCTATAAGTTGCGGGCTTATGACCGTCATTGAGGTCTTCATATCGGTAACAAAAGCCAATTCGATACATACAGGCGTCAGAACAACACCCATGCTGATTCTGAAATAGGCCACCGCTACAGATAACAAGACCAATAAAGGAAATAAAACGGCAAATATGATTCTATTAAAAGTTATTAACCCCAATACACCTCCGGCAGCAAGACTGACAACGCACCATTGGCTAAAAATAACAAGAAAGCCTTGAAAAGAAGAAAATGGGGTTCCTGAAAATTCAATAGTTATGAATATAGCGGAATAAACTGCTGTCAAAAGCGCCCAGAACACCCATAAAGGCATTTTGCCATTATAAAGAACCGACAATATCCGCTTATGCATGATTTAAAGACCTCGCGTTAGTAACGCCACGGCCTGGGCGGCAATCCCTTCGCCACGGCCTGTGAAACCGAGATGCTCCGTAGTGGTGGCTTTCACTGAAACACAATCCTCGGATATACCTGCATCTGCGGCTATGTTGGCTATCATCTGCGGTATGTGGGGAAGCATTTTCGGCGCCTGGGCGATTATTGTCACATCCACATTGCCTATCTCATAGCCTTTCTCCCTGACCATGCGGCAGCACTCACGCAGAAGCACACGCGAATCTGCACCTTTATAACGCTCGTCAGTGTCGGGGAAATGATAACCTATATCCCTCAGGGCTGCCGCGCCGAGAATCGCATCGCAGAGGGCGTGGAGGGCAACATCGGCATCGCTGTGTCCGAGCAATCCGAGATGGTAGGGTATTTTCACACCGCATATCCACAAGTCACGCCCATCGACAAGCCTGTGCACATCAAATCCGTTGCCTATTCTGAATTTTTGCATGATGCTGACGTGTTAATTATGCTATATGCCTGCCTTACTGGTCAGTCACCGACGGCCGCCAAACAGGTCGCGCAGGCCGTCCATATCAAACGTAAGTGTGAAACGGAGCGTCTGGTCGAGAGGTGATGTCTGGGCTGTCGCCAGCATGTATGACGCATCAAGACGGACCACATTCAATGAGAAACCCGCACCGAAACCGAAATACTGTCTGTTACCTTTGAATTCACTTTCATGGTAATAACCCGCACGCAGGAAAAACTGCTGGTTGTAGCTGTATTCAGCGCCGATAGAATAGGTGATTTCACGCAATTCCTCTTTCATTCCCCCCGGAGCATCACTGAACGACTTGAATATGCCGGTTATAGGCGACATATCCTCCCAATCTTGCAATGCCTTGTCATATGCCTCCTTGTCTTCCTGACCGTCGGCATCAAGATAGTCTTTCTGACGTGGACGGGTGGGCACAAGCAGTTTGTTAAGGTCAAGGCTGAAAGCCAATGTGTGGTAATCAGCCAATGGGAACATGAACGTAGTTCCCAACCTGAAGTTCGTAGGCAGATAAGCCGGACGGTTTCCATTCTGATATGCAACTTTCGTACCGATGTTGGATATGTCGAATCCCCAAGACCATTGGCACTCGTTCCGCCCGATTATGGGATATGTTGTAAAATATCCTGAAAGGTCGGCAGAAAAAGCCGAGGCACCTGTTGAGTTGTCTCCTACATCAGACAGGTTGTAACCGAGGTCACTATATATGTAGCGGAAAACCACACCCATAGAGAATTTCTCAGAAAGTTTACGGGAATAACCCACGTCGACAGCCATCTCATAAGGATTTATGCTCGATGTCACTCCCGCACCATCAGTGGAATTGACTTCACCGAGCGAAAAATAACGCAGTGAAGCACTCAAAGCCTGGTTGTCATTGCTTCCGAGCTTCCAATAACCGGCCAGGTTGGCAAGGAATATGTCGTTGACAAGTTTACGCAACCAAGGGGTATAACTCAGCGACACACCGGCCTGTGAATAAGCGAAAGCATATTTCGACGGGTTCCAGAACTGGGAGTTGACATCAGGGTCAGTGGCCACACCCAGGTCTCCCATCGATGCCCCTCGGGCATCAGGGGCGATACCCAACGAGGTAACACCGGTTTGAATCGGGTTGAACTCATCTTTTATCTTATTTTCGGCAAATGACAACTGCACACCAGCCAACACAATGGCAAAAGCCACCAATAGCACTCTGAACGTGCATTTATTGTCATATCTGTTCTTTTCCATCACTGTATTGTCCATGCGCAGGATTCCTTTTCCTGTTTAATTAGCTTGCTGAAAAACAAAGAGCCTTCTTTATTTAAATCATAAGGAAAAGGCTCTTTTCTGTATTATATAACTGATTTTCTTCTGTTTTATTGCCTAAGACAAACGTGTCACCATCTCTTCATAGGTCTCAGGAACATCTGCACTTCTTCGTTGGTCAATGTGCGCCGGTCAATTAGCCCGTCAACTATGTTTCCTACCATAATTTCAACCTCACGCTGGTTGAAAAAACGTTGGAAATAATTGAATGTCTTTGTATAAAGGGCCTTTATTTCATCGTCTTCAAGAGAGCAAAGATGTTTTCCTTCATCACTGATATGACCAAATAGCAAATCGGAAAGTTCACGACTCACACTTTCATGGTTTCTCAACATCGCACGGCTCAACAGGTTAGATATAACCAATCCCGTCAGTAGCTGAAAATGGTTCAAACGGTCGTTCCAAACAGCTTTTGCAGAAAGCTGGGGATTCGACAAATAGAAGAAATCAGGAGTGAAACGCAATCCTTCGTCGCTTTCGGCATCTATCGACACTGTGTCGATAAACTGCTCGCTTTCCATAACCCCCATACAAACAACCATTCCACCAAGCCCATATGCCCGGTCGCGCTCGTCGCTATATTTCAGTGTTACCACTTCTTCAAATATCTTTATAGTTTAACTTTTCAGTATATATTTCCACAATGTATAGACAGGGGGATACTCCGTCTGTTAACAAGATAATCGGCTTAAAACAATCCTTTTTCCTTTTATCAATTTATGACCATTATCTTGGTGACACAGGCCGAACTGCTGCCGGAAGCGTTTTGAGATGCCATCACATAATAGACACCGCTTTTCACCCTCTCACCCGAAGTGTTGCAACCGTCCCACACAAACATCGAACCGTCGCTTTTCCCCTGGGCAACCACATTTCCGGCTGAATCAGCTATTTTAACCAAGGAGTTTTCCATTAATCCTGCCACTGTTATCCATCCGCCGAAATCAGGTCTGACAGGATTAGGATAGGCATAAACCCCACTATAGTCATCCTTACCGGGCGCGGAAGTCGAATTATATTCGACCAAGCCGGAAGATGTGCCGAAATAAACCTTATTGCTGTTTGGGTCACACCCAACGGCATAGACGGTGTTAGATGGCAGAATTGAATTGTCGGTGGTGTAATGCTCTATGATCTCATCTCCGTTCTCGCTTACAAGATAAACACCCGACCCTATGGTGGAAATCCACTTGCGGTTCGACGAGTCAACAGCAATCTTCGACACCATCTGGTTATCTAACAGATAGTCGGCAAGATTCGTTCCGTCATTACGGGGAACTTTAAGATGGTTTACCGTTGCGGTTGTAGAGGTTATTTTCGACGGATCGGTTATTTCGAAAACACCGTTGTCAGTACCTACCCACACACGCCCCTTTTTATCCTCACACATGGCAAGAATATGTGAAAACGACAATTCTTTTCCATCTTGATCTATATAATTGTCGGTGATTACAAATGTATCATCATCTAACGACACCGTACCTTTGTTATTAAACCACCCTATCGACTCAGACCATCGCCCGGGGGTGATTACTACCATATCGTGATGAAAGCTGACTATCCCGAGACCATCCCTCGACCCTTTATTAAAATCATTCGGGAAAGTCTTCCAGTCAGATGACGTCACATTTTTTTTAGTTCTTTTCTCTTTACCTAAAACATATGTCTTGGGATTGTTAACACCATCGTCATTCATCATATAAACCCACAGATTACCTTGAGTATCAACCAATGGCTGGAAACCCCTACATGCCCATCCGTCATATTGGAATCCAGAATTGGCAGCATAATATTTATGGGTTTGTTTTCCATCTTTAATCCTGTAGACACCCTCAAAAATAGTGCCGATATAATATGCATCAGGGTCATCGGGATCTTCAAACATATGATATGTTCCTTTTACTGGCGACAATCCCGAATTACTGCCACTGCTATGGTTTTCCTTTTCCGCCTCAATTCCTGACACATCGGTAAATAATCCGTCTCTAATAGCAACTACTTTTGATTCAAGACCTGGACGCTCTTTTAAACCTAACGTATAATTATCACCAAGATTATAGGCATATACTGTTCCGCTTGCCCCTACATGGATATCGTATATCTCATTTGTTTTCAGCTCAGATCCGGCGTTTACCGACTGGATTACAACCATATTGGCTGGATTTGAGGCATCCATGTAACTAATCCCATCTTTTGAACCTACCCATACGCGCTTGGCATCGTCGTAATAAGACACAACATTGCCGTTATTCTCTCTCAATCCGGGAATATAGGTTAATTTACCTGTCTTGTCATAACTATACAACCCCGCGTCGTTAACGGCATAAACTCCGTTTTTATAAATCCTTACCGACTTGCTGACATTCCTGGCATACCCGGATCCGCCTCCGTTTTCCACATGTCTGTTGTCAACAGTAAGATTGTCAATATCTACGGTCATGAAATATAACGACCCGTTATCGGCTGAATGAACGAGCAGAAGATTATTCTCCCCCACACCTTTCATATCCAGATAGCTGTTTCTGCCTGAATAATTCGTGCTCGGCTTCAGTTTGTCGAATGTAGTTATATTATCAGTCTGACGCGCAAAATACAACACTTTATCGCAAAGAACACCCATGATATTGCCCATCGCAAACACATTTGTCACAGGATGCTGCGAATATGCGGTCACTTTAACTTCATTTTTCTTGCTGTCGAAAGTCAGCAGACCGAAATCGGCGGCTACATAGAAGTTATCCTTCCCAAAAGCGATATCATTGATTTTACGTGACGGAACCGACAGGATTGCATCTTTTATATCTGACATGTTCACAATCTTGCCGTCATCATAGAGTCTGTCGAGATTGCCCGATGAATAGGCCACCACTATGCTTCTACCGTCAGGATTTCCGAATATATCGGTTACACCACTATCATTCAAACAATTACCTACATTCAAACTGTTAACCTCATAAGTGTCTTTATCTACTCTGAAAAGCGAACCTCCCGACATGCAGTAGGCATATGTATCGGTTTCAACAATTTTTTCAACACCGTTGAATGCAGAATGGATAGTCCATCCGCCAACGGCAAGCTGGGCCGGCAATGCCAACGGCATCATTGCCGCCAACATAACCAAAATAATGCTTTTTATTGCGTTTCTCATACGTATAATCTTATTTATCAAAAAATTCCATAAGCCTGTCGAGTGCCCGTCTGCGGTGGCTTAATGAGTTCTTCTGATGCTCTGACATCTCTGCAAAGGTCTTGTCATAACCTACAGGAACAAATACAGGATCATAACCGAAACCGGCCGATCCTCTTGGTGATTCTATTATGCAACCGTCAACTCGACCCTCAAAACAATGTTCTTCCCCTCCGGCTATAAGTGCTATGGCAGTACGGAAACATGCACTGCGGTCGGTTTTCCCTTCCATGTTACGCAACAACACTTCCATGTTCGCCAAAGAGTCATGATCTGAACTCACACCCTCCTCAGCAGCATATCTGGCCGATTTTACTCCCGGAGCACCGCCAAGCACTTTGACTTCAAGACCGGTATCATCGGCAAAACAGTCATAACCATAACGCTCCTTCACCCATCTGGCCTTGATGAGCGCATTCCCTTCGAGGGTTTCGGATGTTTCGGGTATATCATCGTGACAACCTATTTCTGCAAGAGACTTTACCTCACAGTTATTGCCTACTATATCTCTTACTTCCTGCAGTTTGTGACTGTTGTTGGTTGCGAAAACAATTGTGGCCGGTAGCTTCATATCTTTATCATTGACAAACTCTGAGCATCAATACACACTAAGAAACAAAAACGACTTCTTATGCTAATATTTAACGGCACAATCATCTATTTATTGTAATAACCGCTCTTGGAAATGCCTATGAAACAGGCTATCCCAAAAGCGGTTATAAATATTTTTCAGAACTGATTCCGTTTTTAGCCCACAACTATGTTGACTATCTTTCCAGGAACAACGATTACCTTGCGTATCTGCTTCCCTTCAATCCATCTGGCGCTGTTTTCATGAGCAAGCACCATCTTTTCAACTTCCGAAGCAGGCATGTCGGCAGCCACACTCACATTGAAACGGGCTTTGCCGTTGAAGCTGACGGCATAATTAACATTGGCTTCCTTAAGATACTCTTCATTCCATTGCGGCCATGCGGCGTCACACACAGTGGTGTCATTTCCTATCGCATGCCACAATTCCTCTGCCACATGGGGAGCAAACGGGGCAAGAAGCACCAACAGGTCGGAAAGCACCGCCCTGTTATGGCATTTCTGAGATGTGAGTTCATTGACACATATCATGAATGCACTCACCGAAGTGTTATATGAGAATCCTTCTATATCGGTTGTCACCTTCTTTATGAGTTTGTGAATGGACTTGAGCGATTCTGCAGAAGGCTCATCATCATTGACAAGCAACATGTCACCTTTATAGAACAGGTTCCAAAGTTTCTTTATAAAACGGTTGACACCGTCAATGCCGTTGGTATCCCACGGTTTGCTCTGCTCTACCGGGCCGAGAAACATCTCATAAAGACGCAATGTGTCGGCTCCGTAACGCTCAACAATATCATCAGGATTGACAACGTTGAACATCGATTTCGACATCTTTTCAACAGCATAGCCGCACACATATTTCCCCTCTTCAAGAATAAATTCCGCACCGGCATATTCCGGACGCCAGCCACGGAATTTTTCTATGTCAAGCACATCGTTTGTAACAATGTTTACATCGACATGGATAGGGGTGACATCATAATCTTTCTTGAGATTATATGATACGAATTTATTGGTATCTTTTATACGATAGACGAAGTTGCTCCTACCCTGTATCATTCCCTGGTTGATGAGTTTGCGGAACGGTTCATTCTCGCATACCTTTCCAAGGTCATATAGGAACTTATTCCAGAAACGGGAATATATAAGATGGCCGGTAGCATGTTCAGTGCCACCTACATAGAGGTCTACGTTACGCCAGTAATCATTAGCCTCTTTACCCACAAGAGCACTGTCGTTGTGGGGATCCATATAGCGGAGATAATATGCCGAAGACCCTGCGAATCCTGGCATCGTGTTGAGTTCGAGGGGATAACCATCGGCGGTCTGCCAGTTTTTCGCACGTCCTAACGGCGGTTCTCCGGTCTCAGTAGGCAGATATTTGTCTATCTCAGGCAATTGGAGAGGCAATTGGCTCTCATCAAACATATATGGTATGCCATCTTTATAATAGACAGGAAATGGCTCACCCCAATAGCGCTGGCGGCTGAAAATTGCATCGCGTAAGCGGTAATTGGTTTTGACTTTACCTATACCCTTTTCCTCTATGAACCGCTTGGTGGCTGCAATGGCATCTTTAACTTCCATGCCGTTAAGATTAAGTTCAGGTCCGTCTGAGTTTATCATTCTACCCTCTTTGGCATCGAAGCTCTCTTCGCTCACATCAGCCCCTTCAATAAGCGGAATTACAGGAAGGTCGAAATGGCGGGCAAAAGCATAGTCACGACTGTCGTGAGCCGGAACAGCCATGATTGCTCCTGTGCCGTAACCGGCAAGCACGTAATCGCTTACATAAACCGGAATCTCTTTGCCGGAAAGCGGATTGATGGCATAGGCACCAGTGAACACACCGCTTACCTTCTTGTCAATCATGCGTTCACGCTCTGTTTTATGCTTGATTTCATTGCGATAGGCTTCAACAGCTTCGCGGCGGTCTGCAGTTGTCACCATATCTACATATTTGCTTTCGGGAGCGAGAACCATGAATGTCACTCCGAAAACCGTGTCGGCGCGGGTTGTGAAGATTGTCATTTCCACATCGCTGTCTTTTATCCTAAACTGCATCTCAGCCCCTTCAGAGCGGCCGATCCAGTTTCGCTGGGTCTCTTTGATTGAATCAGACCATTCAAGTTTCTCAAGGTCATCGAGCAGACGCGGTGCATAAGCGCTGACACGCAGACACCATTGCCACATCAGCCTCTGCTCAACCGGATAGCCTCCACGGATTGAAACCCCCTCGCTCACCTCATCGTTGGCAAGCACCGTGCCGAGTTTGGCACACCAGTTGACCATCGTATTGCCCAGATATGCAAGGCGGTAGTTCATAAGCGTGTCGCTCTTCTGCCTGGCATCCATATACTGCCATTCCTCGGCAGTGAAATTCAGAGGTTTTGTCTGCGCCGCGTTTATACCTTCCGAACCATATTTTTCAAAATGCTTTTCGAGATTCTTTATGGGCATAGCCTTGTTAACGGCAGTGTCGAAATAGTGGTTGAACATCTCGATGAAAGCCCACTGAGTCCATTTATAGTATTGCGGATCACAGGTACGTATCTCCCTGTCCCAGTCGTAACAGAATCCTATACGGTCGAGCTGACCACGGTAGCGGGTTATGTTTTCGCGGGTTGTGACTTCAGGATGCTGACCGGTCTGGATGGCATATTGCTCGGCAGGAAGCCCGTATGCGTCGTATCCCATCGGATGGAGCACATTGAATCCGCGCAGACGCTTATAGCGGGCAAATATATCAGAAGCAATGTAGCCCAACGGATGCCCTACATGAAGCCCTGCACCCGACGGATAGGGGAACATGTCGAGAATGTAGAATTTTGGACGTGTAGAATCGGTTTCAGTCTTATAAACCTTATTATCTTTCCAATAACGCTGCCAGCGCTGTTCTATATCTTTGTGCTTGTATTCCATCTGTCTTGTTATGTCGTTTTTTTGTGATTTTCAGCTCATCTCAAGCATCCGCTCTATCGGGCGTCGTGCTGCCTCGGCTATTTCCGGATTTACAATAATTTCCGGCTGCTCATACTTCATTGAATTATATAGTTTCTCAAGAGTGTTGAGCTTCATGAAACTGCAATCATTGCATGCGCATGTGCTGTCTTCAGGAGGTGCCGGAATGAACATCTTTCCGGGGCATTTCTTAATCATTTCATGAAGAATGCCGCTTTCTGTGGCAACTATGAATTCGTTGGCGTCGCTTTCAAGCGCATAGTTCAGAAGAGCCGCCGTACTACCGACTTTATCTGCCACAAGCACAACGCTTTTCTTGCATTCCGGATGAACGAGCACTTTTGCCTGTGGATGTTCACTCTTCAACTGAAGTATTTTTTCAAGAGAGAACTGTTCATGCACATGACATGCACCGTTCCAAAGCAGCATCTCCCTTCCGGTGACTGAATTTATGTAATTGCCAAGATTCCTGTCTGGCCCGAAAATGATTTTTTCATCAGCAGGAAGCTGGTCTACTATATTTTTCGCATTCGACGATGTTACAACTACATCAGTCAGGGCTTTCACCGCGGCAGAAGTATTCACATAACTGACCACCGTGTGGCCAGGATGCTCTTTTATGAATGCCTCGAACTCGTCGGCCTTGCATGAGTCAGCCAAAGAGCATCCGGCATTCATGTCGGGAACAACCACCTTTTTGGCCGGGCAGAGAATTTTGGCGGTCTCTCCCATGAAATGCACCCCACACAACACAATCATCCTGTTGGGCAGTGTCTGCGCTATCCTGGCTAAAGCAAGCGAATCTCCTATGAAATCTGCCACATCCTGGATTTCCCCTTTCTGGTAGTAATGAGCCAGCACAACGGCATCTTTCTCCTTTTTCAGCCGTTGTATTTCTTTTCTGAGGTCGAGACCTTCTTCAACCGGGGCATCCACAAACCCTTTTTCCACATTCATTTCTTTATATTTAAAATGATTGAAAATAATCTTTGAAAAAATCAGCTTTTCTTAAATAGTAATAATGGGTGTTGAAATCAATGATAACTTTCTAACCGTTTTCTTGTTTTTTCAGGTTATTGAATAGAACTCCACAGAAACAACACCGTTATTAACACATGCAACTATTGATCATCAGTTGTTTATGATGCTTATCAACATTGTGTTAATAACATGCAAAGTTAATAACTTTCTTTGAATAGAACCATCAATAACTGTGGAAATCACCATTGAAAACCATTTTATAACACACTTCGGTTTGATTTGTATGTTTAATAAGATTGCTTTATACAATGTCTTTCTGCCTATTTCCAAATATGGTTGATTCTTTTTCACAACAGCTCTTTCAACCTGTTTTCCACATTTCTCCACATGTTTTTCCACACCCGTCCACCACGATGGTTTCAATATAAAAAACCGCCGTATAGGAAAACTATATGACGGTTCTGATGGATTAAAACAGGGTAGAGCTGTATCCTTGAATTTATAACTCTTCGGGAGTTATGGTAATTGTCTGGGTCTTGCCTGTGCCATCTTCTACATAGACATATTTGAGACCCATTCCGAGTTCTTTGAGTCGTTTTACTGCTGATTCGCCGGCCGCTTCAATTATGTTTGCTTTGTTTTCGGCAGAATCATCTATTTCAAGTTCTGTGCCTTCCTCATATGTGCATGTGCTCACGAGATAGCCGTCTTCGATAGCCATTTTGGTGAGTGTGAGTCCTTCGCCTGTTTCAACCGGGAGTTCTTTGTTGACTTTCTCGATTTCATGCTCCATACCTTTGAGCATAAGTTTCTGTTTGGTTGTAAGTTCTTTGTTTTCAGAACCTGTTTCCCCCTCATTTTTTGAACCTGAGCATGAAGACATACCAAACACGAGAACGGCAGCTGTGAATAATTTCAGAATTTTTGTCATGTTAAAGAAATTTTAATTGTTAAGTCTTTATAGTTATGCAAAGTTATCCCATTAAATCGGTTCGGCAAAGCCGCCATGTTGTTTTTTGGAGGATTATTAGTAGATTTGCAAAAGGGAAGGATGGAATGTTTTAGAACCCAAATGCATAGTTTGAGAATCATGGTAGATGCTGTTAAAGAATTTCTTACGTCTAATATTTCAGGGCCGATGAGTGGCCAGATTATAACTCTTGTGCAGCTTTGTGGAATTTTACTTGTTGCTGTTGCAGCTTACTATCTGACTAAAAAAATCCTGATGGTTCTGGAAAAAGCCATTCTCAGAAGTCCTACGGAGTGGGACGATGACCTGTTGAATCCCCGTTTCATGCGGGCTGTTTCTCAGTTGTCGCCTGCAATAACAGTGGCATGGTTGCTTCCGAAATTTTTCTCTGATACGCCTGGAGAGGTAAGATGGATAGATATCCTGACTTCCCTTTATATACTTTGGGCTGGAGTCAGGATTGTGACCATATTTATAGATAATCTTTATGATGCCTTTATCCGCCGTGAACAGCTCCGGCCATATGCAATCAAGGGGATTTTCCAGATGTTCAAATTGGTAGTGATTTCCGTTGGTGCAATCATAGCGCTTAGCATACTGATAAATAAAACCCCTGTGGCTATTTTAACGGCTTTGGGTGCTTCTGCCGCAGTGTTGATGTTGGTGTTTAAAGACACTATTCTCGGCCTTGTGGCCAGTGTACAGCTTACCGCTAACAAGATGCTTGACCGTGGCGATTGGATTTCTATGCCAAACCGTGACCTTAACGGTGAGGTGCTCGATGTGTCGCTGACAACGGTGAAGGTTCGTAACTGGGATAATTCAGTTACAACGGTTCCTCCATATTCTTTGGTTTCAGAATCATTCCGCAATTATCGTCCGATGCAGGAATCGGGAGGCAGACGGGTTGACCGTTCTGTTTATATCGACGTCAACACGGTCGGTTTTCTTTCTTCTGAAGAAATTGAAACGCTCCGCTCCGAAGGTTTTCTCAACGGCATTGAGTTTAAAAACAACTCCCGTGTGGTGAATCTCGGTCTTTGGCGTGATTATATTGAGGATTATCTGCGTAAACGTTCCGATATAAACTCTGAAATGACTTTGATGGTGCGCCAGATGCAGCCTACGAATGCCGGATTGCCGGTGCAGTTATATTTTTTCACCCGCACAACCGCTTGGGTGGAATATGAGCATATACAGGCTGATGTGTTCGACCATGTGTATGCAACCGTGCGCCGTTTCGGGTTAGCTATATATCAATCGCCGGCCGGCACTGATTTGTGTCGGATCGGGACATATTCAAGAATATAGTGACATGCCTTTGTTGACCGCCTGGAATTAGAATAACCGCTGTTGTAATTATTGTTTTAAACGGTTTATCTATCATTGCTGATGCCGTTTGTTTCGGGGATGGTGGGTGAGTATTTCTTCGCGCAGATGCGAGTTGTCGAGATGAATATAGATTTCAGTGGTGGAGATGTTTTCATGACCCAGCATGGCTTGGATAGCTCTGAGATTGGCACCTCCTTCAAGCAGGTGTGTCGCGAATGAATGACGCAAAGTGTGGGGGGAAATTGTCTTGTTTATCCCGGCGGCTTCAGCCAGGCGCGAAATCATTATGAACACCATCTGGCGTGTCAGCCGTCTGCCCCAGCGGTTAAGGAAGATGAACCTGTCTTCACCCGGTTTTATTCCATAAATGCCACGCGTGCCTTCCATGTATGCCTTTATGCATTCCACAGCTATAGGCGATATGGGCACAAGCCGTTGTTTGTTGCCTTTACCGGTAATTATCAGATATTCCTCGTCGGGTGATATGCTTCCTACTTCAAGGTTAAGCAGTTCCGACACCCGTAGCCCGCATCCGTAAAGAGTTTCTATAATAGCCTGGTCACGGTCGCCATAAGGAGATTGGGGGCCTATGGCTTCAATCATTGCGTCTATCTCTTCTATGCTCAAAACATCAGGCAGTTTGCGCCCCAGGCGTGGTGTTTCAAGAAGCTCAGAAGGGTCTGCTTCAATATAATTCTCGATTTTCAGAAAATGGAAAAAAGAGCGTATGCCCGAAATTACCCGTTTTCTTGAAGCAGGTGCTATTCCAAGATCGTAGAGCACGGTTGCGAAATCTTCAAGTTTCTCGTAGGTGACATCGCGCAGACGCACCCCTTCGTCGATAAGGTAATCCAGCAGTTTTCCCACATCAGAGGAATATGCCTCTGCCGTAAGTTTCGATAAACCACGCTGAAGTGTGAGATAGCCACGGTAATCGCGCAGAATGGCATTGATATCGTTGATACTTCTCAGCTGGGGCATTATATAGTGTCGGGGAGGAGATTGCTACATGAATACTTCATAGTCGGTGCGGGGCAGCTTGCGTCGGGCAACGAATATGCCTGTGTATCCGTCGGTGAAAGACATGCCGAAAGGTGTGGCGTCGAGAATCTCACGCCATATCGACGCGAATGCCGGAACTGAGTGAAGGTTGCGCATGATCAGCACAATGTCGCGCGAGACTACCAGATTGCGAAGAAGTTCCATTGTCTCTTCGGCTTCTTCATTGCTGCATTGGTTTGCAATCACAACCGGCTCACCTGTTGGTTCAGGAGTTATACTTTTGCCACTATGGAAAAATTTAGTTTTTGCGCGGGGCACAGCGTTGCGCAGAATCACATTTGTCACCTCATGGCCATGTCCGATTTCAATGATTTCTTCCGGATTGAAATAACACAGGACTCTGAATATCAATTGCCCTTCAGGAATAGACATGTCGCGGCCGGCAAAAATCTCATTGAATCCGGCTTTGCGCGATTTGGGGCAGAATGCCGCAATTTTGGCATATGCATAATACACAGCCTCCCGCTCGCCGATTACCTTTGTTATGAAATGATAGGCGAAAGGGGAGTGCACACCGAATCCGTGGCTGCGGCGCCACATAGCCGGGTATTTCAATATTTCCTTCAGCTTTTTCATTACTATAGCCGGTATTTTTGTTGTTAATACTTATCTACCCTGTTTTTCGATGTTTTGGAGAATGACCATAGAATTGCCGTTATCACCAAAAGATAAATCAATATCACGGCTACACGGGCTGCGGCGACTGTTCCGGTCACAGATGCCGGTTTGAAGGTCATTTCAATGCTATGTGTTCCTGCTGGTATTCTGACGGCACGCAACAGGTAGTTGACACGTCCGATTTCGGCTTTATTGCCATCGATTGTGCAATCCCATCCCCAGGGGAAAAACACCTCTGAAAATACTGCTATGCCACCTTTTTCGCTATGTGCTGAATATGTGAGCCTGTCGGGGGCATAAGAGGTTTCAAAAATAGTGTCGCCTATCGACTTCGGAGTCGTTGTCTCCCCTAGGATTCCGGTGTAAAGCCTGTCGGCGACCGCTTCTGTGGCCGGATCAAGGATCTGAAGCGCCTCCATCTCCTTATCTGCCCCGTCGGCATATGTGATGGAATCAATAAACCATGCGTTTCCAAGAGCGCCGGGGTTGCGGCTCAGCTCACCTTGCATGTTGATGATATATCTTGCATTGAGCATGTTGAGCACATTCATGTCGGCCTGAGTGGGGTTTCCTGAAGTGAAATGCGACAGATGTCGGTCGATAAGGTCCTGGTAACGGGTAAGTTTGGCGGCATGATATCCTCCTATTGCCTTATGGTGGAAAGATGGCGCGGCCTGATAGAAACCCGGTATGTCCATAACCCTGTAGTTCATGGTTGTGTCGGCTTTTATAATGCGGTCGTTTGCAGACATGGGGAAAGGATCCGATGCTGTTACCTGGGGGGTGCAGAAACTGTCATGGTTAAGGTAGCGTTTATCAACCGTATATAGGTCAGCCACTACAAGTATGCCGATGATGGCAGCCGTCAGCCACGCTTTTATTTTTCCTGCCATGCAGAGCATGATTGCGGCGAAGGCCAGGGTTATGAATATCAGTGAGCGCAGAGAATCGGCGCTCACCATCGAATGGCGCAGTTGTTCTACAGCTGACGCTATTGCTGGGTTGTCGATTGAAAACATCGCCACCGCTTCCTGGGGATACCCCGCTTGCATAAGCTGGTAACCGAGCATATGGCTGAGCTGTATGTCTGATTCAGTTATTGCCGGGCCGTAGATGGCGGGGAAAAGCCATCCGGCGGTGCATAGCAGGGCAGTGGTGCCGAATGCTATGAAAATGGCTTTGCGATGTGACCTGACACCGTTTTTGTCGGTCAGCAGTTTCTGTAGCCCGAGTATGGCAAGCAGGGGAATGGTGAATTCTGCAATGACCAGGATGCTCTCGACTGTGCGGAATTTTGAATACATCGGCACATAGTCTATAAACAGATCTGTCAGCCACATCAGGTTGCGCCCCAATGCAAGACCTGCCGACAACAGTGTGAGCGCCAACAGTGCCCATTTCACAGGGCCGCGAACAATGAAACAGCCCAAAAGGAAAAGGGTGAATATTATGGCTCCGGCATAGACAGGGCCGTTTGTGCCTTCCGGTTCGCCGAAATACTGGCTTATGTAGTTTGCCAGAAACTGCCGTTCACCCTCGTTGAGCTGCATCTGAGCCGCCGTTTCTTCTGCCGCTGGAAGATCCATCACCGAGGTGCGCTCCAAAGTGCCGTTGGCTGGTTTCACCGATGCTCCGCCTTTCACATTGGGAATGAGCAGCGAAAATGTTTCGGAACGTCCGTAGCTGTATTGTGTTATATAATCCCGGTCGAGACCCGAGGTTTTTTCCATGGCGGCTTGTGGCTCTGCGGCTGATAGTTCCGAATGGTTGCCGCGCATGGTTTCTTTAGAATACTTGTATGTGTTGTAGAGGTTTGGCAGATTGGCGGTCACTGCTAATAATGCTGCCACTGCGAGTGCTGCCGTGGCTTTCAGCCAATTCCTTGTCTCACCCTTCTTTATAGCCTGCACAAGATAGGCGATTACCAGGCCGGCGATTACCATAAGGAAATAATATGACATCTGCACATGGTTGCTTTGTGTCTGCATCATGGCGAACAGGGCTGCCAGAGCGCTTCCTGAAAACCATCTGCCTCGGTATGCCATTATGATTCCGGCTATGGTTGGTGGAATATAGGCCAGGGTTACGAATTTCCATATATGACCAGCACCGATGATTATGACGAAATATGATGAGAATCCCCAGGCAATGGCGCCTATAAGGCCATAATACCACCTTACCCTCATTGCTGCCATGAGTATAAGGAATCCGGCCATCATCATGAACAGCAGGTTTGACGGGGATGGAAGCCCGGCGCCGAACAGGGTGTTTATCCATCTGAACAGTGAATCTGACGGGTAAGAGGGTGAAATCTGGAAAGTCGGCATTCCAGAAAAGAGCGAATTAGTCCATCGGGGTTCATCTGCTCCTGTGGCCTCGGTGTATGCCTTGGCTTCCTGACCTATGGCTGCTCCCTGTTGCATGTCGTGTTGCCGCAGGGCGTTCCCCATGGTTGCGTCGGGATAGAAAAATGCAATGGAAAGCAGAGCTATTACGGCCAGACTTACGAGGAACCCCCAGTAGCGGGGCTGCCGGATGGCGGCTGATATATTTGCCGGAATGGCGCTCAGGCGCTCTTTCAGGTTTTTAAGCATCAGTTTGTTGATTTGTCAGTATATGAATCAAACCGCGAATTCCTTTTTATGGGAATCCGGCGGCTATAGCATTGCAAAGTTAGCAAAACTCTGACAATGGCGCAAATCTGACTTAATCAGGGGGTTTTATCGGTTCAACCGCAACGGCGCAGAACCGATTTCACACGCGCAAGAAGTTCGCGGATCGAAAACGGCTTGAGCAGATAGTCGTCGGCACCTGCCCCCAGCGCATCGATAATGGTTGTTGGCGACATCTGCACCGAACATGTTATTACTCCAAGCCTGTTCGTATCGCGCGACTGTTTCACTTGCTCAACAATCCCTAATCCCGAATGGTCGTCTATGTCAAGATCAATAATCATCAAGGCATATTCGGTTAATTCAATAGAATAGAGTTCCCGTAATGTATGGCAGTCGTCAACCACATATCCGTCTGACTGGAAGTGCGCTCTGACCATGTTGCATACAATCGGGTCGGGGTCGACCACAAGTATTCTGTTGCGATTATTCTGGTTGGTAATATTACTGTTATGTAATAACATCGGTTTTATTTACCTTGAAAGAGGCTTTTCAGCTTTCACGGTGTCAAATTTACGATAAAAGGTTATCGTCTCCAAGACGATAACCCATTTGTATATTTTTTGTATTGCATATTTATTAATATTGACGGTGGTGTTACAGATGTCACAACAAAACGCCTCACAGCGCTTTGTGGCGGTGTTGGCCACACTTTTTATGCTAACATATTCAGTTATATTGCATATACATATACATAAAAACAACCTTCCGGCTTCTTACTTCTTATTTCTTACTTCCTGAACACCGGCCACCGGTATGTGTTCAGTTTTTTTACCAGCTCTGACTCCCGGCCGCCGAGATAGCTGTCGAGCAGTTGGTGGAAACCGGGGCCGTGGTTCATTTCTGACAAATGGGCAAGTTCGTGGCATATCACATAGTCGCGCAAGTCGTCAGGCAGGAATAGCAGCACATAACTCAGTGATATTATGCCTCTGCCGGTGCATTGGCCGAGTATGCGATGGCCTGATGATATTGTCCACCCCATGGGTGAACGGCCTATATCGGAAGCAAGTTGCCTGGCATGGGGCACAAGCACTTTTGGTGCTACTTTCCGGGCTATTTTGCAGAGCATATCGCTGATTGCCAATGATGTTTGTTCGCTGTCGAAGTCGAAATCGCTGCCGACCTCAACCGATGATACCGGCACTGATGCCGTGCCGAGGATTTTCGACGGTGCGAATCCCTGGCGTCTTATCACGAAGTCTACAAACGGAAACATGAGTTCCATGCCGTCATAATAGCTGACTTTCGGACGATTTGCCAGCAGACGTGGAGTCAGGTCGTCGAGTATGCGGTGCAGATCTATTATCCTGACTCCTTGCGGCACGTTCAGGCTGACGATTCCTTTTTTCCAACGCGCTGAAACATAGCGCGAGTTGTTTCTCACGGTTACAGACACTTTCCCAAGGGCTGCATGTTGGAGTTCACCTATTGCCATTTCAGGATTGTTTGTTATGCCAAGGTTGTGCCCATGCCGAGTTTATCGCGAAGTGTGTCTGCAAAGGCATGGCCGGTCTGTTGTATAAGTTTCACGTTATAAGGTGCTTTTTTGAGTTCAAGCCGGTCTGAAACATGGAGTGATACCGGTTTTCCGTCAGCGCTCACGCGGTATCCGTCGGCGCGTGTTTCCACATTGATTTCTATCACAGAACTGTCTTTGACCACCAGCGGGCGCATTGACAGGGAATGGGCTGCGATAGGGGAGAGCACCCATCCTGCGAGTTCCGGATCCAGCACCGGGCCGCCTACTGACAGATTGTAGGCAGTGCTTCCGGTAGGGGTGGATATGATAAGTCCGTCACCCATATAGTTGAGCGATGACCGGTTGCCGATTCGGGCTGCTATGCGTAGCATCGCTGAATTGTCGCCACGTGTTATGGCTATCTCATTAAGTGCTATAAGCCTATGAGTTTTTTCTTGAGTCTCTTTGATGATGTCGGCCTGGAGCAACGACCTGTTTTCGACCCTGAAATCCCCAACCAGAAGATGGCTGTAGATTTCTTCGGCATTCTCGAATGTGAAGGCCGACAGGTATCCCAGATGGCCGGTGTTGATTCCTGCCACAGGTATCTCGCTGTTTCCCACCCACCGGGCGGTTTTAAGAAATGCGCCGTCGCCGCCGATGCTTATGGCCATATCGGCCTGTGGGCGGCGGGTGAGCGGAATATAATCGATTCCGGCGGCGAAGTGGCCGCCGAGATTGTTATCCAGATAATTAAGAAATGGCTCGGCCATTACCACATCGTGCCCTTCGCGGATAATGTGGCTGACAAGCCGGTCTATCTCTTCAAGGTGTCCTTCCTGATGTTTGTTGCCGTTGATTGCGATTCTCATAATACTCGCTTTGTTATGCCCTTTATTATCCTGTTATCCTGTTTGTTTTGAAAAACTGTCCTGTTTGCCGGTGGGGTGCTGATGGATTTATATCTCGAGATAGTGGATCAGTTCGTTGACCCTTTCCATAGCTTCGCGATGCTCAATGCTCATTTCGCAGCTCAGAGAGTGTATGACCTCATAGCCATAACGCTCAATAGAGCGGATTACTCCTGATGCTGCACGGGCATTGACTGTCAGAGCCACAACCAGCCGCCCGTCGTCGGTGCGCATTCCGGTCACCGACAACATCAGCAGCTGCACATCGCAGTCTTCAACAGCCTTGGCCAGCATGGAAGCGCTGTAGTCGCCCGGACGACATGCAACCAGCAGCCGGCTGCAGTCGGTATGGGCCGGCATCACCGCTTCGGCTGTTTCCGCCGGAGAGAGTTCCGACGCTATGTAGCGCCTTAACATGTCAGTCTGGCTGTTAATCTGCTGATTGAAGTGTGGCATGAGTGTCAAAATCTGTTAAGAGAAGAATTTAGACCCCGTTTTTCAGCTTTCCTTTGAAATTTCTGAGTAATTTTGTGGGTAAATTCCATTCACAAAGGTAGGGATTTTTCTCGATTAACCCCCTGTTTTATCAACAAACGGAACTATATTTTAGATTTTTTGTTAACAGGGAAATGCGATGTTTTAATTGACGGAATATGACAACTAATCTGAGTGTCAATATCAACAAAGTGGCCACTCTGCGCAATGCCCGTGGTGAGAATGTGCCCGACGTGGGGCAGGTGGCTGTTGACTGTGAGTCTTTCGGGGCTGATGGCATCACGGTGCATCCCCGCCCTGATGAGCGGCATATACGCCGTGAGGATGTTTTCCATCTGCGCCCGTTGGTGAAGACCGAATTCAATATCGAGGGGTATCCCACCCCCGAGTTTATGGATCTTGTGTTGAAAATCAAGCCTGAGCAGGTCACATTGGTGCCCGACGCCCCCGGAGTGCTTACTTCGAGTGCCGGATGGGTTGTGGCCGACCATCTTGAATTCCTGACCGGGATAGTCGATGCGTTGCGTGAGGCCGGAATCCGCAGTTCGATATTCGTCGACACCGATCCTGAAAACATACGTATGGCGGCAAAGGCCGGAGCTGACCGTGTCGAGCTTTACACTAAGCCTTATGCCGACATGTATGAAAAAGACCCTGAAGCGGCTGTTAAACCTTATGTCGAGGCTTCACGCGCTGCCCGCAAAGTCGGTCTCGGGGTCAACGCCGGCCATGACCTCAATCTGAAAAACCTGCGTTATTTCAAAGAGCAGGTGCCGTTCCTTAACGAAGTGTCGATAGGCCATGCCTTGATTTCCGATGCCCTCTACCTGGGTCTGCCTGAAACAATACGCCGTTATAAAGCGGCTTTGAAAGTCTGATTTAAGAAATCAGGCCGGTCAGGCCGGTCTGACAATTTAACTACAAAATTGCGAATCCATTAGCCTTTTAACTGAAATATGCTTTTTCTTGACGCAGCAATAACAGGCACGCCATTGGCAGAAGCTCCCGTGCGCACCGAAATGGAAATGTCGTTGTGGGACTTATGCCTGAAAGGGGGGCCGCTTATGATTGTAATCGGCGCTCTTTCGCTGGTATGTATCTATATTTTCATTGAACGTGCGATAGTTATCAACCGTGCCAACCGCGAAGACGCCACGTTTATGAAACGCATCCGCGACTATATCCACGAGGGTGAGATTGAAAGCGCTTTCAATCTCTGTAAGAAAAACGGCTCTCCTTATGCCCGGCTGATAGCGAAAGGAATCAGCCGCATAGGCCGCCCGGTAAATGATATCCTGGCTGCCGTTGAGAACACAGGCAACATTGAAATCGCAAACCTGTCGAAAGGGCTTCCTTGGCTTGCAACAACTGCCGCCGGAGCGCCTATGCTCGGATTCCTGGGCACGGTTATCGGCATGGTACAGGCATTCTACGACATAGCTTCCGAAGGTAATTCGGCCAATATCGCCACATTCTCGTCGGGTATCTATACCGCTCTGGTGACAACCGTTGCCGGTCTTGTTGTGGGGGTTATCGCCCTGTTTGCCTACAACTATCTTGTGGCGCGTATTAATTCGGTGATGAACCTGCTTGAATCGAAGTCGATGGAGTTTATGGATCTCCTCAACGAGCCTGCGGCCTGAACCGTTGAAAGGCCTTGGTGATAGATGGCATTGCTTTTCAGATGTAATATTATGAGATTGACTAAAAATCAGCAGACAATCTCATTGAAAAATTTTAGATAATCTCTAATTTTAAAACCTTCAGTTCAGCGTGTTAAAACGTCAGAATCGGATGATGGCAGAATTTTCGATGGCATCGATGACCGATGTCATATTCCTTCTGCTGATTTTTTTCATGGTGACATCGACATTCGTGTTTCCCACAGGTCTTGAAGTCACCCTTCCGCATAGCACCCAACAGAGCGCCGTGAAGCCTTCAACACGTGTGTATATCGATGCTGAGCAAAACATATTCGCATCAGCCGGTGAAGATGCGCCGCAACCACTGCAGATAGACGCACTGGTCACATTCCTGCAACTTGCCCAACAACAGGATTCAACAGGGTTCATAGCTCTTTATGCCGATGAGACCGTGCCTTACGGGCGTATTGTGGAGGTGCTTAATGCCGGAGCGTCGCATAATCTGAAAATGGTGCTTGCAACCAAACCTGTGGCCAATCATGATAATGCTGCCGTAGCCCCCGCTGTGCCTGCGGAAACTGCTGAGGCTCCATCCTCCAACGGCTCTTCAGCCCAACCTGAGCGTTAATCAGATACCGACAGCCCATGCGAAATTCCGACCGCATATATGCCATAACGGGAACAGTGCTTTTCCATGCACTGCTTCTGATTGCGTTGCTGTTTTCGTTTTTGCGTTTTCCTCCGGAAGGAGTAGAGGAGTGGCCTCCTGAGCCTAAGAATGAGATAGTATTCGATGAGATGGAGGAATTATATGCCGCCGGAGATTTCGTGCGTACCGGTGACAACCTCAACGACTATGTTCCCCACGACACAGAGGCACCGTCGTCTGAGACCTCTCCCGAACCTACTCAAGACTCACCTGATGCCAGTAATTCCGGAATGAAAGCCGACCCCGCTCCTACTGTCACATCGGAACAACCCTCCCCGGCGAAGATAGAAAAGAAACCGAAAGGCCCTACGAAAGAGGAGATTGCAGCCGAAAAAGCCCGTCAGGAAGCCAAGCGGCAGCAACAGACCAGGAAAAATGTGGCCGAAGCCACCACCCGTGCATTTGGAGGGGGCGGCAAGGGGAAATCCACCCCCGGCTCTGTCGAGGGTAACTCCACGACCACGGGTAATGTTACCGGCACGCCTGGCAATGGTGTGAAAGGGCGCACCTTAGAAAAATGGACCTCTGTGCGTGGTCGCAAACTCGGTTCTATTGCAGTAAATGTGAAGGTCGATTCGCAAGGGCGCGTTGTAAGCGCCTCATATAATGCTGCCCGCAGCAGTGGCACTGTGTCGGCCGATGAGAACATGCGCCGCCAATGCGTTGTCCGTTCCCGTGAGTGCCGCTTCTCTGTAGCTGAAGGCTCTCCGGTTCAGTCAGGCACAATCACCTGGACATTCAAATGAATGTAATCATTCAATAGTGGAAGGAGCTGCCACCAAGGAATTCGCGGAGCAGGCTTGTTGGCGGCACGTCGCGCTCGCCGATGGCTTTGAAATAGCCCAGGAAACGCCGTAGCCTGTAGGCTTCGGCATATTCCGGCAATGCATTGGGCACTTCGCGCAGGAGGGTTTCCCCATAGTCTTTCATCACGCCTAATTCAAACAGAAGGGAAGAATTGAAAGTGCTGTCGGCATTTTCCTGGTAGGGGAATATCCATTTTTCCTCCCCACGGCGCACGCTCGGCCACCGGCGCAAGGTCTCGACGGCTGATGTGCCACGGTATTTATGGTCGCGGATTATGCGGCGGAGCAAACGGTTGTCGGTTGTGGGAATCCAGTTGTGGTCATCAATAGACAGGGTGGTGAGCGCCGACACATACACGCGGTATTTCATCCTTTCGTCTATGGCGGCTGTGAGTTCCGGATTCAGTCCGTGTATGCCCTCGATGAGTATTATCGAATTCTCTTCCAGACGCAGTGTGTCACCCTTATAGATACGTTTTCCAAGCTCAAAATTATATGTGGGCATCATCACCTCATCTCCGCGCAAAAGAGCCGTCAGATCGCGGTTAAATGAGTCCAGGTCGAGTGAATAGAGCGATTCGTAATCATAGTCGCCGGTCTCGTCGCGCGGAGTGCAGTCGCGGTTCACAAAATAATTGTCGAGCGAAATCATCTTAGGCTTCAGCAGGTTTGTCATAAGATAGATTCCCAACCGCTTCGTGGTTGTTGTCTTTCCCGACGATGATGGCCCGGCGATCAGCACTATGCGCGCCCCGCCGTTATGGTAGCGGCGGGTGATTTCATCGGCTATGGCGGCGATTTTTTTGTCGTGTAGCGCTTCGGCCACGTTGATGAGTTCCGACGTGCGTGAGAGTTCAACGGCCTTGTTGAGCTGCCCCACATTCGATATGCCTATCACTTCGTTGAAGTGGAGATAGTCAACATAAGCCTCATACATTTTTTCCTGTGTCACCTCCTGTGCCGGCATATCGGGATTATGTTTGTCGATACCCATCAGCAGGAATCCCTTTTTATATGGGATGAGGTTGAACGTGTCGAGGCATCCGGTCGAGGGTGCCAACGCCCCGTAATAGCTGTCGATTACCCCGTCGAGACGGTAATAGGTGGTGTAGAGTTCGTTGACGCTTTCTAACAGTTCCACCTTGTCGGGCTGGCCGCCTTGACGGAATTTGTTGATAATGTCGGATGTTAGTCGTTCTTTCCGCTCAAAGGCCACGTCGCGTTGCTGCAGAGAGCGCATGGCGCCGAGGAGTCGCCCGGTGATTTCGGCCATTTCGGCTGGGTCTGACACGCCGTAGGTATTGCCGGAGAGTGTCAGCAAGCGGCAATAATATCCTCCGGCTATGGAATGCTCAATGCGTAGGCGCACATCGGGCAGTTCCTGCCTGACGGCGCAATAGAGCATCATGCACAGCGACCGTATGTAGACCCTCTCGCCCGATGCGCTGCGGCGGTCGAGGAATTCCACCTGTTTGGGAGCGAAAACCTGATATTGGAGCGGCTCTGTCTTGTTGTTGACGGAGGCACAGATGGGCGACATCCCTCCGAGGCGCTCTGATAAGGCCTCTGCAAGTTGCAGCAGGGATTCACCACCTTTTATGTCGACATATTCCTCTATGTTCTTGCAATATATTTTCATCGTAGAGCTCATGGCACTGTTTATTGGCATTTGTTGGCAATCAGGGTTATTTGCCGATAAGATGTTTGAAATTTTCTTTGCGCTGGTGGCCTTTGCGATAGTCGTGTGCGGCTTTTATGGCCATTGCCACGGTTTTTTCGCGGTCGGTTCCTGCTGCCAAGGCATATTCGGCCGCGAGTTTATCGAGCCATTCGTCGTTGAAAGTGATGGATTTGAACATCTGCATGAGTTTGCGGCGGTCTGTGACGTTGAACTCCATCCTGTTCAGATCCACATAATAGAACTCATAACTCCCCCCTGCGGTTTCCTTGGCCATGATGTTTCCTGGTGAAAAATCCCTGAACCATATCCCCGCGCGGTGAATCCGGGCTATCTCTGCCCCGAAAGCCGGCAGAAGCCTGTCTATGTCGGGGCGTTGTTCCCAGTTGCGGAAATTTGCCAAAGGCAGTTGTTCGCAGAAATAATAGCTGCGGGTCAGCCTGGGCCAGAGGCCATGTTTTCCGAATGTCCTGATTCCTTGGCGGCATTCGCTGTAGCCCAACGGCAGGGGAGTGTGGAACCCCTGCCGGAGCAGTTCAAGCGCATGGTTATAGGAGCGTTGTGCTTTGCTATGCCTGAAACTGCGGTAGACGAAATCGTTTGGAAAGGGGGGGATGCGGAACGCTTTCACGTTGATGTGCATCCCTGTGGAATTATCTATAGCCCCGTCAGAGCAATTTATGTCTACAAGGGTGTTGCGCCGACCTTTATAGACCGTGGTGGTGCTTTCCTCAGGTAGGCCCCCGCAGGTCACTTTCTCAATGATAGCGCGGGCGTGTGGCACTGACGGATTGACTACTATTTTATGTTTCGTGGCCATTAGCGGATAAGGCAAGGTTGTGGATGAGTCAGAATGTGATACTGCAGGAAACGCCATAGGCTCCGGAGCCTATGGCCGGGGATGCCATCCATGTCATCCCCGTTGTTTTCTTTTCTGGAAGGATATTGCGCTCTAAAAGTTCATCGCGGTGCATCCGCGTGCGTTTGCGGAATATTTTGGGATATATCCAATAGGCGAAAGTGGTGCTGAGATATCCCAGCGCAGCCCCTCCCACAACGTCGTTGATCCAATGTCGGTCGTTGTGTATGCGAAGATAGCCTACGCCGAGGGCGACCACATAGCCCGACATGGCCACCCATTTGTTCTGGTCCCAGTATTCGCGCCGCAGATATTCTGCTCCGGTCACAACAGTGCCGGTGTGGCCTGAAGGGAAAGAATTGTGGGCGTTGCTGTCGGGGCGTTTTTCGCTGAATGCGAATTTGAGGCTGTTGTTGAGCACGGCGAATGTGGCGTAGCTCATGGCCAGCAGTATGGTGCGGTCTAACAGAGAGTGTTGCCCTTTCATCCCGCAAAAGTAGAGTCCGTAGGCTCCGACCATAGGGAGGTATTGTATGTAGTCGTCGACAGGTGTTTTGTGTTTGCCATGCTGCGAGAGGTGTTTCTGCACATATTTGCGGGCTTTCACAAGTGCGGGAGTCCTGACAAACAACGCTCCTGCGGTGAATACGCCCACAGGTACGGCAAATTCGGCAATCGACACGTCGTGGGAAGAGTCTCCGAGCCTGATGAGGTCTTTGCCCACATTCTCCGACCGCAGCCATTCCGGGGTGTCGGCAACGATGGTCGACTCAACCGTCTCCCCTTCGGCCTCTATGGTTACACTTTCGTCTCCGTAGATGTCATCCGGTGCCGGCACCTCAGGCGATTGGATTATGACAACCGTATCGTTCTCTGCTTGGATATTGACTGCCGTAGGTTGGGGAATTGTGAGCGGTGCGTTGCCATAGACCAACGATGCCGCTCCGAAAAACATAATTATGCCTGTTATGATTGATTTATTCATAGTCATGTGTATAATTGCCATGCATGATGCAAAGATACCGATTATTTCGCGTATTTTCTCTAAATTTGTATGTTATAACGTTTGAGGTGGGATAAGTTGACAAATTATGGCATATATAGTTTATCTTGTGGCGGCAGTGGCGGTTTTTGGTTTTACCACTGCATTGTGGCGAGGCCTGTCGAAGGGGCTTTCGCGCAGTGCAAAGGGGCAGCAGATCACCCGTTTTGCCGTGGGGTCGTTGTTGGCGGTGTTGCCGTCGGCAGTAGCCGGGCTTCCGGCGTTTTCGCTGAATGTGGTTCTTATGGGGGCGGTGGCGGTCTGCTGGATGCTTGCGTTTCCGTTGTTTGATTTTGTGGCTAACCGCCGGTCAAAGGCGGAAATCGATAACCGGATGGATTTCGCATTCGGCCTGTATCTTTTCGGTTTCCTCACCTCGTCATATTATGCCCTTACTGCGGTTTTCCCTTCATGGCTGACAGTTATCGACACTCTTTATGCCGCCGTGGAGATTCCGTTGATAATCGCCTACCTGTTTCAGGTGGCCTATTTCGCTATATATAAGTCATCGGTCGACCATGACGGTTTGAAACTTGTGCTCGACACCAACGTTAACGAAGTGCTTGAATTTGTAAGGTCGTTTCCGGTGTGGGCGGTAATATGCGGTCTGATAGCGCTTGTGCTGTTTGTTATTCTTTGGTTCTTTTGGAATATAGCCTATGAAATTCAACCTGAGGGTCTGCATCTGTTAAACATCTCTGCGGAAATTCTTTTTTCGGTGGTTCTTGGTTCATTAATGTTCAAGGGGAGGAAAGCGGCATTCCGCCGTTCAGGATTGCCTGGGATTTATTATGATAATATTGAATATGCCCGGCAGATGGCCGATTATGATGCACACCGCTCATCACGCATTGAAGAGCTTAAAATTTCATCACCTTTGATGAAAACAGGGGATCATGGTGTGCGGAAGGGGAAAACGTTCATTCTTGTCATCGGTGAATCAGCCTCGCGCGATTATATGGAAGCGTTCACCCCGACGGATGCCAACCGCCACACAACCCCATGGTTATCTGCAATGGCTGGCAACACCAGCCGGGTGTTTCTGTTTTCTAATGCTTATTCGTGCCATTTCCAGACGGTGCCCACACTCGAAAGGGCGCTTACGGCGATGAGCCAGTATAACTCGTTGCGTTTTGTCAGCGCTCCGTCGATAGTTGACGCTGCTAATGCGCTTGGCATAAAGGTCTACTGGTTTTCAAACCAAGGTCATATCGGACAAAACGATACGCCTGTCACTCTTGTGGCGGAAAATGCCGATTATGCAAAATGGACGTCGCAGCGGCTCAATCATCAGCCCTATGATGGAGAGATGGTTAAATTGTTGCCCGAAATCAACGTTTCCGAGGATAAACTGCTCGTGTTTCATCTCAAGGGTTCTCATTTCACTTATAGCAATCGTTATCCGCCGGCACATGAGTATTTCCCCACCCATGGCGGGGCAGACTATGTGGCTGCATATCGCAACTCAATCCGTTACACCGATTCTTTCCTCAAGGCGGTATATGATTATGCTTCGGAAAACCTGAATCTACAGGCAATGGTATATTGTTCCGACCATGCCGATATACCAGACCGCCGCCGTTCACCAAGTTTCGACGGTTTCGGCCAGGTGCGCATCCCCCTTGCCGTCATGCTCTCTGATTCTTATGTCTCGGAAAATCCGGAAGTGGCGGCTGCTTTGTCGACGAACACCATGAAACCTTTCTCCAATGATTTGCTCTTTGACTTGATGGCCGGTCTTTGGCGTGTCGAATCTCCGGTGCTTGACAAAAGTCTGTCGCTTGCTTCTTCATCCTACCGGCTCACTCCGGAAACCACCTTTGTTCATCTGAATTCCCTGGCAGTATCTGCCGATCCGAATTTTAACCGCGTCTGAGACTGAAATTCACGTGCTGCTGCCTTAGAAATCAGAAAAAACGCGCTCTCGGAGCGTTAAAATGCCTGTTCTTGGGGGCTAATCGCAATATCCATAGGCTGTTGCATGGCATTTTTGCCTGTGGTCTTTTTCGGATGAAATAATTTGAAATTTTAGACAATCAACAATAACCCGATAAATCGACCGACTGTGGTACTTAATTACATCTGGATAGCTTTTTTTCTTGTGACTTTTGTTGTGGCCCTGTTTCAGACGGTGGTGGCCGGCGACCTTTCGGTCTGGTCATCCATCATGTCGGCATCATTCAGCTCGGCAGCCACTGCGTTTGAAATTTCGTTGGGGCTGGCGGGAATCCTGTCATTATGGTTGGGGTTGATGAAGATCGGTGAACGTGCGGGTGTCATCGGTTTTTTCGGGAGGTTGGTGTCCCCCTTGTTCACGCGGCTTTTCCCCGGAGTGCCGAAAGGGCACCCGGCAATGGGTTCGATTTTCATGAACGTGTCGGCAAATATGCTTGGTCTCGACAATGCCGCTACGCCGCTCGGACTGAAAGCCATGCAGGAGCTTCAGTCTATCAACAAGAAGAAAGACACAGCCACAGATGCCATGATAATGTTTCTGGTGCTTAACGCCTCGGGACTATGCTTCATCCCAATCAGCATAATGATGTATCGTGCCCAGGCCGGGGCAGCGAATCCTACCGACATTTTCCTACCCATCCTTCTGGCCACCTTTATCTCCACACTTGTGGGGATTGTTGCCCTTTGCATAAAACAGCGCATCAGGCTGACCGACCCTGTGCTGCTGGCATGGCTTGCTTGCATGGGAGCGATAATCGCGTTAATAGTATGGCTGTTTTCAGGCATGGAAGGTGAAAGGGTAGAGCAGTGGTCGGGATTCATTGCGAATGCATTGCTCCTAAGCGTTATTGTTCTCTTTCTGATGGCGGGAATGCGTAAAAAGGTAAATGTCTACGAGACCTTCATAGAAGGGGCTAAGGAGGGCTTTAAAACAGCCGTCACTATAATTCCTTATCTCGTGGCCATACTTGTTGCCATAGGCATGTTCCGTGCGTCAGGGGCGATGGACTGGCTTACTCGTGGCGCAACGTGGATTGTGGGTTGCTGCGGCATCGACACCGGCTGGGTGGAGGCGCTTCCCACCGCATTGATGAAACCGCTCAGCGGTTCCGGCTCGCGCGGCATGATGATTGATCTGATGACAGCCCATGGGGCTGATTCTTTCGTAGCCCGCGTGTCGGCGGCAATCCAGGGTTCTACCGACACTATGTTTTATGTCCTGGCCGTGTATTTCGGCTCTGTCGGCATCCGCAAGACCCGCTATGCCGTGGGTTACGCCCTCCTGGCCGACATCGCCGGTTCCGTCGCAGGTGTCCTCGCCGCCTACCTCTTCTTCAAATAACTCATATTGACAAATTGGGCTTAGTTGCCACTTTTGTGCTGTGTGGTATGTGGCGGTTAAGCCACATACCTTAATTATTTTTTATTATCTTTGTAGCCGGTTAAATTTGCTTTTAGACGCTTATGGAAAACCGGTTCCAATGGTTGGCCGAGGGGGTAGAACTCCCTGAGCTTGATTATGGATTGCTTGAAAAATGGATTGAGTCTGTGGCATCATGCCATGGCCGCATAGTCGGCAATCTATCGTATATATTCTGCAACGACGACCGTATAATTGAGGTCAACAGGCAGTTCCTCAACCATGATTACTACACCGACATAATAACTTTCGATGATTGCATGGGCAGACTGCTGCGCGGCGACATGTTCATCTCGCTCGACACTGTTGCAACGAATGCAGAGCTTCAAAGAGTGTCGTATGGCGATGAATTGCTGCGTGTCATAATCCACGGTGTGCTCCATCTTTGCGGCATCAACGATAAAGGCCCCGGTGAGCGTGAAATCATGGAGGCAAATGAAAATGAGGCTTTGGCCATGCTCAAGGGTATGGCCTAATGCCGGCCGTTGTGATGCGGAGGTGTTTTAATCAGACGGAATATCAGAAGAAATAGAAGAGACAACAGACGATGAAATTCGACTACGATGTGATAGTGGTTGGTGCGGGGCATGCCGGTTGCGAAGCAGCATCGGCAGCCGCGCGGCTTGGAGCAAGCACCCTGCTGATTACTATGGATTTGAACAAGGTGGCTCAGATGAGCTGTAACCCGGCGGTGGGAGGCATCGCAAAGGGGCAGATTGTCAGGGAAATCGATGCCCTCGGAGGCCAAATGGGGATTGTGACTGACCGCACGGCCATACAGTTCCGTATGCTCAACCGCTCGAAAGGGCCGGCTATGTGGAGTCCGCGTGCGCAGTCTGACCGCATGAGGTTTTCGGAGATGTGGCGCTCCATACTCGAAAATACTCCGGGGCTTTCGCTTTGGCAGGACTCAGTGACAGAGCTTGTTTTTTCCAATGCTGATAACGGTGGGGTAGGGGAGTGCCATGGCGGTAAGCAGAAAACAGCTGTCACCGGTGTGAAGACTGCCCTTGGGGCGACTTTTTCGGCGCGTGCAGTTGTGTTGACTAATGGCACTTTCCTTAACGGCCTTATGCACATAGGGCGCACTATGATTGAAGGAGGGCGGATTGCAGAGCCGGCTTCGCATGGCATAACTGAACAGCTTAAATCGCTGGGTTTCAGTGCTGAACGCATGAAAACCGGAACGCCTGTCCGTATTGATGGCCGGTCTGTTAAATGGGAATTGACTGTGCCTCAGGAGCTTGAAGAGGATTTTCATAAGTTTTCATATCTACCCGATGTAAAACGAGGGCTTCAACAGCGCCGTTGTTTTACTGTTTTCACAAGCGAAAAGACTCATGAGATATTGCGCCGCGGACTTCCTGATTCACCCCTTTACAACGGTCAGATTCAGAGTATCGGTCCCCGCTATTGCCCGTCGATAGAGACTAAGATAGTGACCTTTGCCGACAAGACAGAGCACCAGCTATTCCTTGAACCTGAGGGTGAGACCACACAGGAGTTTTATCTCAACGGATTCTCCTCGTCGCTTCCGATGGATATCCAGATTGAGGCTCTGAAGACTATTCCTGCGTTTTCAGATGTCCGGATTTATCGCCCGGGGTATGCAATTGAATATGACTTTTTCGACCCGACCCAGCTGACCCATTCATTAGAGACAAAACTTGTGGATAACCTCTTTTTCGCAGGTCAGATTAACGGTACCACCGGTTATGAGGAGGCTGCCGGACAAGGGCTGATTGCCGGAGTGAATGCCGCTATCAACTGCCGCAACATTGCCGCCGCAGAATCAGGAGGAGAGATTACCCTTCCCTTTACCCTGGCTCGCGATGAGGCATACATCGGTGTGCTGATTGATGACCTCGTGACAAAAGGGGTGGATGAACCATACCGCATGTTTACCTCTCGTGCGGAATACCGCATACTTCTCCGCCAGGATGATGCCGACATGCGTCTGACTGAGAAAGCCTACCATATAGGCCTTGCAACACCCCGGCGCTATGAACTAATGGCTGAAAAACGGAATATGCGCGATTCTCTTATTGATTTCATAAGCGGATATTCGGTGAAAGAGGCAGATGTGAATGATTGTTTTGCCAGGCTTAACAGTCAGCTCGGATTGATAGGCAGCCCTTCGGAACTCTTGCCGGTAAGGGAGGGGTGCAAATTGAAAAGCCTCGTTCTCCGTCCGCAATTGGGTATATCATTGTTGGCCCGCGTAATCCCTGCTCTTCGTGAAGAACTGTTGAAATTGCCCTCTGACCGGCGTGAAGAGATTGTTGAGGCGGCAGAAATACTGCTCAAATATGAAGGGTATATAAAGCGAGAAGATATGATTGCAGATAAAATCCGCCGTCTTGAGGCAATCCGTCTTGGCGACCGCTTTGACTATTCTTCGATTAATTCAATATCAACGGAAGCTCGGCAGAAACTTGAACGAATACGCCCCGAAACAGTTGCCCAGGCATCGCGCATCCCGGGGGTTTCTCCGGCCGACATAAATATTCTCCTGCTTTTATGTGGGAGATAAAAATAAATCGCATGTTCCACGTGGAACCATCGCATCTGCTCAGGATTCAGACGGTTACACAGATTTAATAAAGATTATAACAACTAAAAAACGATATGGAATACATCAAATCAAAAATCCGCGATGTCTATGACTTCCCTCAGAAAGGGGTAGTGTTTAAAGACCTTACAACAGTGTTTAAAGACCCGCGAGCCCTCCATATAATCGGATGGGATCTCTCTCAGCTCTATCGCGACAAAGGGGTGACGAAAGTTGTCGGAATCGAGTCGCGCGGTTTCATCGGAGGCTCTATCCTTGCCTTTGAACTGGGTGCCGGTTTCGTGCCGGTTAGGAAACCCGGCAAGCTGCCTGCCGACACTCTCCAGGCTTCATATGACAAGGAATATGGCAAAGACACGATTGAAATACATCGCGATGCCATAACAGAAGATGATATTGTGGTGCTCCACGATGATGTGCTTGCCACCGGCGGAACCATGGCCGCTGCCTATGAGTTGGTGAAGCGCATGAACCCGAAGAAAATTTATATCAATTTCATCATAGAATTGGGTATGCTCAACGGCAGGGCCAACCTCCCTGCCGACGCTGAAGTCACATCGTTGATCAAATATTGAATCGGCATACAACAGCAAAAGCGGCCCCGGCAGATTTAGTGCCGGGGCCGCTTTTGCTGTTGTATATGTGGATTTATTTCACAAGCACGCGGCGGGAGAAGTCGCGTACAACGACGATATATAATCCCGGGGTTAGGTTGAGGGCTGTTTCGCCTTTAGGGAGTATGTCAGAGTAGACCTCTGTGCCGTCGATGGAGTAGACGCTTACAATATCGCCTGAGGTGCCGTTTGATTCAAGTATAAGCCGGCCTGAACGGCTGTATGCGTCCCATGAATGGTATTCGGCCTTGTTGGCTTCTACAACTCCGCTTTGATTCCGGTAATCGCTTATGCGTAGGTCATCGAGCATCAGGCGTGCTCCGGCGGTCTGTTCCAGTTTGAGGCGCAACATACCTTCTTTATTGATTGGAAGAGTGTATTCCGCATACGCATTATTGCCGCCTGTTGAGGTGGACGGTATGGTGATTGTACCTACGGTCTCCCAGGTTGTGCCGTTGTCTGCCGACAGTTTCACGTCGAATTTGGCCGTTGTTGTCTCGTTGCGCCACAGGTGCGCCCAGAAGCTCAATGTTCCCATACCGCCGGGTTTGGATTCGAGCATGGTCAGATAACCTCCGCTTTTAGGCATACGTGCGGCCTGTTCGCCGTCGTGTGGGTATGCGTTGCTGCCACCTTTCTCAAACAGTGCGTTGGTCTGCCATGAACATGCCGAACCCACATAGGTCTTGTCGTTGTAGCTCATCGCTCCGGCTGCCTCGAAATCTTCATGGAATGAGCCGGAGTTCTGGCTGACTTTGCCCTCTACGGTCAGATCATCGGTGAAATAACTGCCGGCCGTGGCTGTGACTGAGGTGGAATATTCACCTTCGCTTTGGCTGAACAGACGCATGTAGAAGCGCTCTTCTTCCGGCTGGAGCGTGATCGATGTGCTCCATTGTGATTTGTCGGTGCTTACCTGGAAGGGGGATTTTACAATGATTGTGACGTTCTCGGAGATGTTTTCTATCTCCATCAGTATTTCTGCAATTTCCGAAGGTTCGCCCGGGATGGCAAAGAATTGCAGTTCACCGTCGTAGAGAAATGATATTGAAGGTTGGGGAGCCGAGGTGGTCACTTCAACCGGTTCCGAAGTCTGTGTGGGGGAGCTAACGGTGTAGCTGTATGCCGTTTCAGGTTCAAGTCCCGTCACAATGGCCTTCTCATCGCCCGAGCGCACCTGGCGGGGGTAGCCCGGCAGTGTTTCTCCGTCGCGGTAAACGTGTAGGCTGTAAGGGGTGGATGGGTCGTCGATGCAGCTCCAGTTTGCCATGAATGAGTTTTCGGTTATTTCTGTTGCAGGCCCGACGGGTAGTCCTTCTACTGCAGTGCATATGATAGTGCAGACCGATGTGGCATCTCCCGATTTCAGCAGAAGCACTCCGCTGCCGTGGGTGGCAGAGGCCGACCGGTAGCTCACGGTGATCTCTGCTCCGTCGTTATTCACTGCATCGGCACTCAAGGTGGCCGGAGTGGCGGTGAATCCAGTGCCTTGCGTGGTCACAGTAACGGCAGATGTCAGGGCCGTTCCTTTCACTATTACGGTTGTTGACCGGCTTATATCCGTAGAGGTCATTCCCAGGTCGATGAGAGAGCCGTCGGCAGGTTCAAGAATCTGGGGTTCGGTAGAGGCATTGGCATACCATGCCACACCTTTCTTGTTGCCCCATATGTACTCGGCCAGTTCCGGATGGTCGATAAATGGATTGCGGTTTTTCTGATGTTTGCTCACCTCTTCGTTGCGCACAATCTCTTTTTCGCTCACGGGGTCTTGCCTCGACCATTTCAGCAGCATATTAACCGCCCATTCGCGGTAGACGGGATAGTTGTTACCGGCCATCATGTCGGAATGCCACGACGAGATGCGGTCGTTGTAGGCTGCCGCCATATAGAAATAGGTTCTCGCGAAATCACCTTTGTATTGGTCGTCGGGTTCAAAGACCGTTCCGGTATAACCGGGGAAAGTGCTTGTGCCCAGACGCCCCAGCGGTTTTACGTTCCCATTGGCCGCCAGGTATTTGCCGTTGGCGCATTCTCCAAATGGGAGATTGCTTCGTTGCCCGTTAACCTTGCCGTCGGTCGGATAGAGGTGGTAGGCGTCGGAAAACATCGGGTAAGCGTCGTCGAACCAGCTTTTGGGCATCGAATGCTCTTTGTTAACACAGTCGCCGACAACTTTGTAGTTGCCGCATTTGGTGAAATTCTTAGGCCATTGTTTGGTTGAATACATATCCCACAATGTGCCGTCGGGGCGCACATCCGAGGTCTTGTAGACTTCCCACAGTCCGGTTTTGTAGTCAATCTTCGTGTGGGGGCCTACAACGCTTAGGAGCGATTTAAGAAGAGCTTCGCCCGTTTTCCCCTCGCATGCGGAGTAGTAGCCTTCCGGCTCGGCGGCGTTTGCCATAAACGCCGCCCCTGCCAAAAATGCAATTAATTTCTTCATCAGGCAATATATTAAGATTTTAACTTTTCCCATGGCATTTCCCGAACCGGAAAGTTCGGGAAAAAAGGACATAAAATTACCTTAAAATTAATTATTATTGTCGTATGTTAATTGATTTAACTATTGGGTGCGGCAGAGCCGGTCTATGGCCGGATATGTCACGTTATTTGAAATGATTGGAAAGGATGAGTATTTTTCATTAACTTTGTGATGCGGGAGGATGTTATTATTCCTGGAGGCTGCCATGGTGGTTCCATATCCGATGGGCAGCCCGGTCTGTTAAATTTATAAACGTTTCAATTATGGAATCTACACGTCAAGCCAAAATAGCGCGCCTTATCCAGAAGGAGCTGAGTGAAATCCTGAGGCTGGAGACTGCTAAAACCCACGGTATCCTCGTGTCTGTGTCGTCGGTGAAAGTGAGTCCCGATCTAAGCATAGCCCGGGCTTATCTGTCGATTTTCCCCTCTGCCAAAGGGCAGGAGATTCTCGATAATATCAACCGCAACGCCCGAACGATCCGGTATGAGCTGGCGCAGCGTGTGCGTTTCCAACTGCGCAAAACCCCGGAGTTGACATTCCACCTCGATGATTCGCTCGACTACATCGAGAATATCGACAATCTGCTCAAACAGTGAGCTTTATTCCTGTCACATTGTGCTGTCACTGCGCATAGCGCTCCGTTATCTGCTTTCGCGCAAATCACACGGGGCTGTAAACATAATATCGGCGATTTCACTTGCGGCAATAGCTGTGGCTGCGGCAGCCATGGTCATAGTGCTGTCGGTGTTCAACGGTTTCACGCACCTGGCCGACAGCAAACTGTCGGCCATTGATCCCGACTATATGGTGGTGCCTTCGTCGGGAAAGACTGTAGCCGGGGTCGAATCGCTCGTCAAAGATTTGTCGGATGTTGACGGTGTGTCTTTGGCTGCCCCTGAGATTACCGAACAGGCTTTTGCCGTTGGAGGCGGAAGCCAGATGCCGGTCACTGTGAAAGGTATGCATCCGGAGGCCATCAGCCTTTCCGGCATAAGGGATATAATTGTCGACGGTTCGGCCGCGATGGATTCGTCATCGTCGCTGCTCAGCGTTGGTGTTGCCATGAATCTCAGTCTGCGCCCCTCTGCCGGTGGCGACTCTCTGACCATTTACGAACCGCGACGCATAGGGCGCATCAATCCTGCCAACCCGATGGCGGCTTTCCGCAGCGCTATGGTTTTCCCTGTAGGGGTTTATCAGGTGGAGCAGGAGGAATATGACCGGGATATGGTTGTTGTGCCGTTTGAAACGGCTGCCTCGCTGCTTAACTACTCCGATGAGGCCACCTCTGTTGCGGTGTATCTCACGGCCGGGGCAAAAGTTTCCTCTGTTGCTGAAGGCCTCCGGGAGGTGTGTCAGAAACGGGGCCTGGTTGTCAAAGACCGGCGTCAGCAGCAGCAGCAGGCTTTCCGCATGATTGCAATAGAGAAGTGGATAACATTCCTGATGCTTGCATTCATCCTCATTATTGCTTCTTTCAACATCATCTCCACACTGTCGATGCTCATTATCGAGAAAGAGGGGAATATGGCCATCCTTTCAGCTATGGGCGCTACACGGCGCATGGTTTCCGGCATTTTTGTGGCGCAGGGATGGCTGATTATAGTGATAGGCGGAATGGCGGGTATGTTATTTGGAACGGTTCTTGTGCTTTGCCAGCAGCATTTCGGTTTTATTAAGCTTGGTGCTTCCGACCCGTCGTTGATGTCGATAGAGGTTTATCCTGTCATGCTCCGTGTGGCTGATTTGTTGGTTACATTTCTGACCATAGTGGCTGTGGCGTTGGCAATCACTCCCGTTATCCCGCTTATAAGAAAACGGGAGGCAGTCCTCAACGACTGACCTCCCGTTTTCGCGAATTTACCCGATTAAATTCCGTTATTCCATATCATCTCTGGAGGGCTGCCTCTCCGGGGGTGCCTTTGGCCGCCACAATGCGGTTGGCCATCTCTATAGCCACTGAGATGTGGGGGCAGATGTGGTCGGCGCCGACAAGGCGGTCGATACCGGCATGAATCAGGGTTTCCCTGACATTTTCCCTGACTCCCGACAGCACGATGTGTATTCCTTCGCTTTGCGATGATTTGATGAGAATCTCAAGGTTATGGAGCGCCGTGGAATCGATGAACGGCACTTTCCTCATGCGCACGATTCTGACTTTAGGTTTCTCTGCAAGGGTGGTGCGCATCATTTCGTCGAACTTGGTTGCCACACCAAAGAAAAACGGGCCGTCGATTTCATAGACTTCCACTCCTGGAAGCACGTTCAGAACCTCATGGTGGGAGGCGTCGAGGTCTGTCCCCTCAGCCACGTCGAGCTGTTCGGAGTAGACCTTTATCGAAGTGTTCTCCATGACGCGGCGCAGGAAAAGCACCACCGCCAGCAGCAGGCCTATTTCTATCGCGATTGTGAGGTCGAAAACCACCGTGAGAAGGAATGTCACAGCCATGACCGAAATGTCGCTCTTAGGGGCTTTAAAAAGCCCCACAATAGTGCGCCAGCCGCTCATGTTATACGACACTACTACCAGCACCGCCGCCAGACATGCCATCGGCACATAATTGATCAGCGGCATAAGGAAAATGAAAATCAACAGCAGCACCACGGCATGGACAACCCCTGCCACAGGGGTGCGCCCGCCGTTGGTGATGTTGGTCATGGTGCGGGCAATGGCGCCGGTCACAGGAATACCACCGAAAAACGGCACTACGACGTTGGCCAGTCCCTGGCCGATGAGTTCGGTGTTGGTCGACGTGTGCGAGCCTGTCACACCGTCGGCAACCGTTGCCGACAGCAGCGATTCTATTGCGCCCAACACGGCGATGGTGAATGCCGACGGAAGCAGCATGTTGATGTTGGCCATTGTGAGAGTGAATCCGTGCACTTCGGGGATGTCGGTCGACATGGCGCCGAAACGGTCTCCGATGGTGTCTATCGCCACCCCGGGGAGGTAGCTTTTCATCAGATAGACTATCGCTGTGACTATTATTATCGCCATCAGTGCTCCCGGCAGACGCTTTGATATTTTCGGTGTAACGATGATAATCGCAAGCGAGAGGAGCGCCACACCGAGTGTGGGCAGGTCGATGTTGCCGAAGTTACGGAAATACACTCCCCATTTTGAGATGAACTCCCCCGGCAGGTCTTTCAAGCCAAGCCCGAAGAAGTCGTTGACCTGGGTTGAGAGGATGGTCAGGGCTATACCGGCGGTGAACCCCACGACTATGGGATAAGGAATGAACTTTATCACGGTGCCGAGCTTGAAGACACCCATAAGCACCAGTATCAGACCGGCCATGAACGTGGCTACGGCCAGCCCTTCAAGGCCGAACCGCGATATGATTCCGTAGACTATTACGATGAATGCTCCCGTGGGGCCGCCGATCTGCACAGAGTTGCCGCCGAATGCCGACACCATGAAACCGCCGATAATGGCAGTTATAAGGCCGATTGTCGGGCTGACGCCCGACGCTATTCCGAATGCTATGGCCAACGGAAGGGCCACGATGCCTACCACCACTCCGGCGATTATATCGGCCTGGAGTTTCGCAGTGTTGTAATGGCGCAATGCCGACCATAATTTTGGCCGGAAGTCAATTGAACCGCTAAAATTCATAATTTCAAACCTTTATATTTTCTTACCTTAGTCAAAGACAACATATGCAGTCAAAGTCTGCCAATGCCAATTCCACATCCCGCGTTTGAGGCCGCAAAGATACAAAAAAACGTTAATTCGCGCAAATTTCCGTTATCATCCAGCGCCCGAAAAAATTCCTAAGAACGTTTTCCGATGTTTTATTTTTACGGAAAAATATCTGTTAAGTAAGTCGTCACAATTATTTTATATTATCGGAGAGAGATTTTTCAAGGGATTTTAGCCTGAGAATGAAGGAGTGTAGTTGTCTACACGACTGAATATGAAGGCTAAAAGCACCGAAAAAGCTCCGCCGATGATATAAAGTCTCAAAATTCATAATATGCGTAATAATTTTGATGACTTACTTATACTTTTGTGTGATATAACAAGCGCGACACATGGTAACATCTCATGCAGGAGGTAGCCAATGGCAACGTAAAACTGAATCTACAATAGAAGCCGACAATATTTTGATTATAGTGATGCGACATAGTTGCTGCCACTTTTTTCAACTATTTGGGAAGTATGCCATTATAGATCAATTAATTCCACATCATATTGATAACCATCCGATTTGCAGGATTTGGGAATATGTGCTAATTTTGACCTGCAGTCAGCATTGAAGGTGCTGGTTGTAGAGACGGGGCAGGCCGGATGCCCGTAACAGAGCAATAACTTTAAATAGCATGGAGAAGAAAACGATATGGGAGATGGGGCGCGATTCGGTCGAGGAGTTCAAACGCAAGCGGAAGATTCCGCTGGTGGTGGTGCTTGATAACGTCAGGAGCCTGAACAACATCGGGTCTGTGTTCCGCACATCCGACGCTTTCCGCATTGAGCAGCTATGCCTTTGCGGCATCACGGCGACGCCCCCCTCTGCAGAAATCCATAAAACGGCTCTTGGTGCGGAGGACTCGGTTGAATGGCGCTACTTCACCGACACTATGGATGCGGTGGCCGATTTGAAAAGCCGGGGCTACACCGTCTGCGCCCTGGAGCAGGTCAACGGCAGTGTGCCGCTCGACGGCTTCTGTCCGGAACCCTCAGGCAGATATGCTGTCATCGCCGGACATGAAGTGAACGGGGTGGCGCAGGAGGTTGTCGATGCCGCCGACCTCTGCCTTGAAATCCCGCAGGAGGGAACAAAACACTCTCTTAACGTGGCCGTCAGCACCGCCCTCGCCATATGGCATTTCTACTTGTCGCTACGTTGATTTCACTACACAAGAGGCAAACCCTGATGGGGGCGTAGTTGTTGGTTTTTATAAATTCTATTAAATCAAGGTGTTTTTCACTTTGTTTTTAGTAATTTTGCCCCCGAATTTTGAAAGCGCACCTCTAAAAAACAGCCTCCGATGGTCAAAAATCTTGTGATAGTTGAGTCTCCGGCAAAAGCCAAGACGATAGGAAAATTCCTCGGCCCCGATTTTACGGTCATGTCGAGCTACGGTCATATACGCGACCTGAAAAAGAAAAACTTCAGCATCGATGTCGACAACCGTTTCGAGCCGCAATATGAAATCCCAGACGACAAGAAGCCGTTGGTGGCCGAGTTGAAAAAGAAGGCCAAGGAGGCACAGGTGGTTTGGCTCGCATCCGATGAAGACCGCGAAGGGGAGGCCATCGCATGGCATCTCTATGAGGTGTTGAAACTTAAGCCGGAAAATACCCGGCGAATAGTTTTCCATGAAATAACCAAGGAGGCCATTCTCCACGCCATCGAGAATCCGCGCAGCATCGACATAAACCTTGTCGACGCGCAGCAGGCGCGACGCGTTCTTGACCGCATAGTCGGATTCGAGCTGTCGCCTGTGCTGTGGAAGAAAATCAAACCGGCGCTCTCGGCCGGGCGTGTGCAATCGGTGGCTGTCAGGCTCATCATGGAGCGTGAGCATGAAATAAAGAATTTCAAGCCTGAGGAGTTCTACCGTGTAAACGCTGATTTCCTCACCACAGGAAATATTCCCGTCAAGGCTGAACTGACGAAGCGTCTGCCCGACAAGGCCTCTGCCGAGAAATTCCTTGCCGACTGTGCCGCGACATCGTTCAAGGTCAGCGCAGTCAATGTGCGCCAGGGAAAGAAATCGCCCGCGCCCCCCTTCACCACTTCAACTCTACAGCAGGAGGCTGCCCGCAAACTCGGCTTCACCGTGTCGCAGACGATGATGGTGGCCCAGAGACTTTATGAATCTGGGCATATAACCTATATGCGAACCGACTCGCTCAACCTGTCGAACCTCGCAATAGCTTCCCTTGAAAAAGAGATTACCAACCACCTGGGTGCGGAATATCTGAAAGTGCGTCACTACCACACCTCATCGAAAGGCGCCCAGGAGGCCCACGAAGCTATAAGGCCGACTTATATCGACCGGCAGACCATCGACGGCACACCGCAGGAAAAACGCCTCTATTCACTGATCTGGAAGCGCACACTGGCTTCCCAGATGGCCGATGCCGAAATCGAGAAGACCACTATCGACATTGCCCCAGCCTCGCGCCCCGAGCATTTCACCGCCACAGGCGAAGTGATTAAATTCGACGGTTTCCTGAAAATCTACATGGAGGGGAAAGATGACGATGGCGCTGACGAAGCGCTCCAGGGCATCCTGCCGGCCATGCATGAAGGTGACACCGTTTCTCTCGAAGAGATGACCGCCACGCAGCGCCACACCCAGCAGCCTCCGCGCTACACTGAGGCTTCGCTGGTGAAAAAGATGGAAGAACTGGGCATCGGACGCCCGTCTACTTATGCCCCGACAATCTCAACCATCCAACAGCGTGAATATGTTGAAAAGGGAGAGAAAGAGGGCGTGCCCAGGCAATTCTACGTTATAACATTGCGCGGGGGAAATATCACCTCACAGCAGAAAACCGAAACCGTCGGTTCTGAAAAGGGTAAACTCGTTCCTACCGATATAGGCGAAGTGGTCAACAGTTTCCTGACTGATTTCTTCCCCGATATACTCGACTATAATTTCACCGCACAGATTGAGGAGAAGTTCGACAGCATTGCCGAAGGGAAGCTCCCATGGCACAATGAGATAAAAGATTTCTACAACCAGTTCCACCCAACGGTCGACAAGGCTCTTAACATGCGCATGGAGCATAAAGTGGGCGAGCGCGTGCTCGGCAACGACCCTGCCACAGGCAAGCCTGTGTCGGTTAAAATAGGCCGTTTCGGCCCGATGATTCAGCTTGGTGATGGAGAGGGCGATGAGAAGCCGCAGTTTGCGTCGCTGCTTAAAGGGCAGTCGGTGAGCACAATCACCCTTGAAGAGGCGTTGAAGCTATTTGAATTCCCCCGCATGATCGGGGAATATGAAGGGCAGCCGGTTACTGTGGCAATAGGCCGTTTCGGCCCATATGTGAAACATGAGGGCAAATTCGTGTCGATTCCTAAAGAGCTGTCGCCTGCCCATATTACCCTTGAAGAAGCCGAAGCGCTCATACGCGACAAACGTGCGGCAGAGGCCAATAAGATTGTAAAGACATTCCCCGAAGATGAGGCCCTGCAGATTCTCAATGGCCGTTACGGAGTCTATATCTCATATAACAAAGGCAACTATAAGATACCAAAAACGGTTGATGACCCTGCGGCTTTAACTTTGGAGGAGTGCCGCCGGATAATCGCCGATTCAGATGCCAAGCCTAAACGTCCGAAAGGCCGCAAGAAAGCGTAAACACCTCTTTAAACATCCCCGACCGATGCCAAGACCTGTGATAAAAACCAAACCGGGGGCTGAACGCAGAGCGCTGCGCCCCGACACCATAGTGACCTTTGCAGTTGCCGGGCCGTCGAAGCTGCTCGAATTCCTTTTCGCAGCCATGCCCGACCGCAAGCGCACTAACATCAAAGAACTGCTGAAATATGACCAGGTTATGGTCAACGGCACTGTCACGCGGCAATTCGATGCTACGCTGCAGGCCGGCGACGAGGTGAGGATAAACCTCACACGGGCTTTTGTAACGTTCTACAACCGCCGTGTGCAGCTTGTTTATGAAGACGACGACCTGCTCGTTGTAAACAAAGGCTATGGACTGTTGTCTATCGGCAACGACAAGATAAGGGAGGGTACGGCATATTCAATTGTGCGCGATTATCTTAAAAATAAAGACCTGCGCAACAAAGTGTTCATAGTCCACCGTCTCGACCAGCACACATCCGGGCTGATGGTGTTCGCTAAAAATATTGAGGCAAAAGAAGGGCTGCAGCATAACTGGAACAACATGGTCCGCCGACGCCAGTATGTCTGCGTGGTCGAAGGGAAGCTCGTTCCACCCGCCGGCGAGGTGAAAAGCTATCTGGCAGAAAACTCCGAGCATGTTGTCTATTCAACCGATAACCCGGAAGAGGGGCAGTTTGCCTTGACCCGTTACAAGACTGTCGCATCAGCCAACGGCTACACCCTCGTGGAGGTTGAGCTTGAAACGGGTCGCAAAAACCAGATCCGCGTCCACATGAAGGATCTCGGGCACCCCATAGCCGGTGACCGCCGCTACGGTGCCCGCACGTCGCCCATCCACCGCCTCGCCCTCCACGCGCGCACCCTCGAATTCATCCATCCCGTCACCCGCAAGCTCCTCAGCTTCTCCACCCCCGTTCCGGCTCCCTTCCAGTCGATGGTGAAATAACCGGCTTACCGGTTGTATATCAGTAAGCCTGATTCCATGGGATGAGAGTGCCATGAGATGTTTTCATGGCAGTGCTGCAGGTGTAAATTACCGACAAACGGTCTTTTGGAACGGATACGAGGTTGCTCCATTTGTCAAGACATTTGAAGAAGGCGTTGTGTCGAAATTCGACCAACGCCTTTTTGGCATCCGGATGGAGAGGGTGCTGTCAGAATGGTTCAGATGGTAGGAGCCTGAGGGTGAGGGTGAAGGGAGTTGACTAAGGTCAATGACCGAACCCGAAGCCCTCGGGCGACGACCCAGATGAGCCATTCTGACACACCCTCTTTATTTCATAGGCGTGACGGTTTTCTCCCTCAGATAGTGTAGCCGATAAGGTGGAGGATTAGGGGGGCGAGGATGGCAGTGAGCAGCCCGTTTATGGTAAGTCCCAATGAGGAGAATGCGCCGTAGCGCTCGCTTAGTTCCATGGCGGCGGATGTGCCCATGGCATGGGCAGCGGTTCCCATGGAGAGTCCCTTGGCTATAGGGCTGTTGACACGTCCGAGCCTGATTATGCGGAATCCGGCCATTCCGCCAAAAATGCCTGTGCAAACAACCACGGCAGCAGTCAGGGCGGGAATGCCTCCGATTGAATTTGACACTTCCATGGCTATGGGGGTGGTGACGGCCTTAGGCGCCAGCGACATTATCACTTCTTGTGACGCCCCGAGGAAACGGGCGGCAAGCACCACGGATATCACCCCTGCCACGCATCCGGCCATCTCGGCCACTAACAGCGGCAGCATCTGTTTCCTGATAGCCCCTAACTGTTTATAGAGCGGCACTCCGAGTGCCACCACGGCAGGCTTGAGCCAGAAATCGATATAGTCGCCGCTTTCTTTATAGGTCGAGTAGTCTACCCCTGCCGACATTAGGATGCAAATCAGAACCACTATGGAAACGAGGATTGGATTGAGCAGTTTGACCCCTGTGGCTCTTTGGAGTTGTTGGGCCAGCACGAACACGATGAATGTCAGGGCTATGAGGAATAATTTGTTTGTGAAGAAATCCATATGCCGGTTAATCTGCGATTTTCGTTGGTTGGTTTGCTCCCGCGTTATCATGTCTGTGCCTTTGGCGTATGCTCCGGCGCATGAATTGATGCACATGTCCGGTCACAACCAGTATGACTGTGGTGCTGACGACGGTTGCCCCCGCTATCGGCATCCATTCCCTTGCGATAAGCCCCAGGCAGCTCATAAGTCCGACCCCGGCCGGCACGAAAAAGAACCCGAGATTGTGCACCAGGAAATCGGCGGTTTTTTCCACATGCCTGAGTTTCACCACTTTCAGCTGTAACGCGAGTGTCAGCAGAAGCATCCCAATGATGCTCGACGGCACTGATATGCCGGTGAGCCACACCGTAAACTCTCCGAGCGCAAGAAATGCGAACAGCACCCCGCATTGAAATATCATGTTCATCAGAATAACGGTCAAAAATACAAAAGCCAGCCATCAAAAGTTTTCACGGCTGGTCATAACAGATTTCACAATGCAAAGTTACAATAATTACCCCGGATGTAACCGCTTTTTAACACTAATTTTCAGGATGCATCCCCCTGCAACCTTCTGCCAATCCATCCGGCGCAGTTTATCTGTTCCAGACTATTCCAATTTGAGCAAGATTGGAATAGCCTGGAAAGGTGGGTGGTGGGGATTCAGAGGGTGATCTGTATCCCCCTCTGGCCATGGGGGTAGGCTTGTTTTTGCCAAGCCTCTGAAGAAAGTTTCAGGAAATGGATGATTTGTGGGGAGGTGGCATTTGAGAGGGTGGTGTTGTCTGTAATCGCTTCATTCCCGGAATGGTCATATGTGGATCCGCATTTTTCGGCAACGCGGCGCGAGCGCAGGTTGCCGTCAAAATGGCTTATCCATAGGCATGAGAGGCCTAAGTTATTGAAACCGTGCTCAACCAAGGCTTTGGCCGCTTCTGTCATATAGCCGTTGCCCCAGTGCGTTTTCCCCATCCAGTAGCCGATTTCCGCCTCACCCTCCGGATAACGGTTTGCGTCAGAGACTATGCCGATGGCTCCTATGGGTTCTGCGGTAGATTTCAGAACAATAGCATAGGTTTCCGGTTCCGAAAACACTGTGCGTATGATTTCAAGGCTGTTTTTCACAGATGTGTGTGGAGGCCACCCTGCGGCAGGGCCTACAGCCGGGTCTTTGGCATATCTGAACAGTGATTCGGCATCTTCGTCGGCCCAACGCCGGAGTATCAGCCGCGATGTTTCAATTATCGGCATTGTTGGTAAGATGGCTGTATATCGTGGCGGAAATCATGGCAATGATTTTTTCTGCCTCCTCTTGGCTACCGCCGAAATCTTTTATGAATACCGCGATGGAATATCCATTCCCGTCGGGAAGTGCCACATAGCCCCCGTCGTTGACCGCAACGACCTCCCCGCGAGAGTTGGTATAACCCGAACCGGTGCGGTGGGCGAATCTCACTTTGCCGGGTTGCTCCTTGATTATCGCAGATAGTGAATTCTGCAAGCCGGCTTTATCCGTGATTCGGCCACTGTTATCCTTGTTATGGCTGTTGCCGCATGAAACCAGGCCCATGCAGAGCAACAGCATAGTTATGGCCCTGCCAAGGCCTTTATGGGAAATATTCAAGAATGATGTCATGATTTGTGTCTGGTTTGAAGTTGACCCCCCTATTAATATTCCGAGAAGAGCGTGGGTTTGATGACTATGCCGACGCGTAGCTGCGAATGGTATTGCTTATAGTCAAGAAGCCCTTCGCCATAGCCGTTGTAGTATTGGGCGAAAAGATACTGGTTGGATTTGAGGGAGAAACGATAGGCGGCTTCGATAATGAAATTATAGTTGAAGTTCCATCCCGAGCGTTTCACCATGGTGACGCCGCACGACAGCTTTTTGTCGTTGGTCTGGAACGACCATCCGATCTGGTAGATGCCGCAATATTTTAGGATATCCTTGTTGTTGACACCGTCGACATAAGGTATCCAGAATTTTCCATAGACTATGAAATTGGGATCCACCATTATTGAGCCGCCAAGCGTCAGGCGCTCCCATGAGCGTGATTCAAGCCCGTCGCGGCCATTGCTCTCATGCTCCAGCTGCAGGTTGATTTTCCCGATAAAACGGTTCTTGATGAATATCGGCTTGGCCAATCCTATGCCGGGATTAAAATTCAGGTCGGTCATCGGCATGGAGTTCTGCAACACGTTCCAGAACACCTTCTGGGTGTAGTAGAGATAGAGATAAGTGCCCCATGGCAGGGTGTTCTTTGTCAACTTCTGCGCTATTGAAATCTGGAATTTTATGTTGGTATTGGCTGCCGTGGGCTTACGGCCGATGGGGGGGCCGAAAATAAAGTAGTTATCGCGATAGAGGCCGAAATAGTAGTGGGTGTCGGCAAAAGCCCGTTTCAGCGAGTCTACATTGACCGTCTCATCCTCAACGGGCACAATCTGCCCTTGTGCATCAAATGAGGCAAGGCATATCATCAATGGGAGTAGTATGACCGGTAATCGGAATTTCATAAAAAAACAGTCGGCAACCGGAATAAACGTGTATGTCGGCAAAAGGATTCGGTTGCTATGCAAAGTTAATCAAATTCTCCGCAAAACGGAGGCTTCACCGCCAGGTAGGGCAAATTGAGGAAAGAAAAAGAAAAATAAGAACACAATTTATCGTATCTTTGCGGATAGAGGCATTGCAGATTCCTACACGATGCCCGCCAAATCAAACCGAGCAATGAAAAATAAATTTATCAGTGCCATGGCCGCAATGGCGGCAGCCATAATCCTTGTGGCCTGCGGCGCCGACAAGGAATTCCGCATCGATGGCCGTATCGACGGGTTCGGCACAGGTAACCTCCGTCTGGTCTACTATAACGGCGAGGGGGTGCAATCGATGGCCGCCACGGCTGTTGACGGTAGGTTTATGGTCACAGGCAGGCTCAACAAGCCCGCGATGATGAGAATCTACACCAACAACGGCGTAGTTGTGGGGCGTCTGGTCATCGAACCGGGAGAAACCGTAAAGGCCGTGTTCAATCTCACCGATCCGTTTAACATAAAACTCGAAGGCAATGATGATTCGCAAAGATATGCCAGGTTCATCACCGATAATGCAGATGTGATTAAATCAGGCGACAGGAGTGCAATCAATGCTGCAATCGATAAATATGCGGTGTCAAACCTTAATAGGGCGGTTTCAGGGCTGCTTATCGCAGACTACTACGACAGCAACGGATATGAAGAGCGCGCATTGGAGCTTATAAACCAGCTTGGACGCGACGCCCGCAACACGGCCGCTCTCGACGGATTGCGCGACATGTTGCAGTCGTTGTCATATCCGCTCGATTCCTTGAGGCTGGAACCCTTCAGGCTCTTCGGGCAGTGGGATTCGCTCTCATCCATAGACCCCGGGCGTGTGGCGCTGACGGTAATCACACTCACAACAGCCGAAAACCGTGGTGCGGACTCAATAGATGCAGCCATAAGCCTGATAAGAAACGGAAAACAACACCGAAAAGTGCAGGTTGCCGACATTTCCTGCGACACCGACACCTCCACATGGAAACAATCGCTCAGGCAGCTGGCCGACAGCGGCAAGACTTCCGCCGATATCCGCCGGTTCTGGACTCCGTCGGCCTATAACCTGGAGGTTTTCGAGAATATGCCCGTAAGGCGTGTGCCATGGTTCGTGGTGGCCGATTCCACCGGGCGTGTGCTCTATAGAGGCAGCTCGGTGGCTGAAGCCCGTAAATCAACAGAACAACACTCTTAAGAAGGCGTTTCATAACACACTGAAAACCATCAGACCATGCTTGTAAAAATCCTCGGAGCGGCGCTGCAGGGCATCGACGCGATTCCAATCACCATAGAGGTAGTGACCGACACCGGTTTCCAATATGTCATGGTCGGGTTGCCAGACACAGCTGTGAAGGAGAGTGCCGAAAGGGTTATGTCGGCCATCCATCAGAGCGGGTTTGAATTCCCGCGTAGGAAAGTTGTCGTCAACATGGCCCCCGCCGATGTGAAAAAAGAGGGGTCGGCCTACGACCTCCCCATAGCTCTCGGGGTGCTTGCCGCCGATGAGAAAATCCCTGCCACACGCCTTGGCGATTTCCTCATCATGGGGGAACTGTCGCTCGACGGCAGCCTGTTGCCGGTGAAAGGGGTGCTCCCGATGGCGATAATGGCACGCAGCCGGGGAGTGAAGGCAATGATAGTGCCGCAGGCGAATGCCACAGAGGCGGCTGTGGTCAATAATCTGGAGGTCTACGGCATGGATAGCCTCCGCGAGGTCATAGGCTTCCTCCGCAATGAAAAAGAGCCGACGCCTACAGTGGTCAACACCCGGGAGGAGTTCGGGCGGGCATTTATGGATTTCGACCTCGATTTTTCCGACGTAAAAGGGCAGGAAAGCGTCAAACGTGCATTTGAAGTGGCATGTGCGGGTGGCCATAACATCCTGCTGGTAGGCCCTCCCGGAGCCGGGAAATCTATGATGGCCAAACGGCTTCCGTCGATAATGCCACCCCTTACCCTCGGCGAGGCGCTTGAAACCACTAAAATACATTCCGTTGCAGGGAAGCTCAAAAGCGGTTCCACACTTATGACAACGCGCCCCTTCCGCTCCCCCCACCACACCATCTCGCCCGTGGCGCTCGTAGGTGGCGGCGCGAATCCAATGCCGGGGGAAATCTCGCTGGCACACAACGGGGTGCTGTTTCTTGATGAATTCCCTGAGTTTTCGCGGTCGGTGCTCGAAGTGATGCGCCAGCCGCTCGAAGACCGCCACATCAACATCTCACGCGCAAAATATTCAATTGACTATCCCGCAGGATTCATGCTCGTGGCGAGTATGAACCCCTGCCCATGCGGCTATTACAACCATCCTACCAAAGAATGCCACTGCACCCAGGTGCAGGTGCAGCGCTATCTCAGCCGCATCTCAGGGCCGTTGCTCGACCGCATCGACATACAGGTGGAAATCATGCCTGTGCCTTTCCGGGAACTTCAGGATATGCAGCCCGGCGAAAGCTCCACCACCATCCGCGAGCGTGTAATCAAAGCCCGTGACATCCAGCGCGAGCGTTTCTCCGGTGAGAAAGGAGTGCACTGCAACGCTCAGATGACCCCGAAGATGATAGCACAACACGCACGCCCCTCCCAGGCCGCCATGAACATCCTCCAGCAGGCAATGACCCGCTTCGACATGTCGGCCCGTGCCTACGACCGCATCCTCAAGGTGGCCCGCACCATCGCCGACCTCGACGCTTCCCCCGACATAACCACCCTCCACATGCATGAAGCCGTCTCCTACCGCAACCTCGACCGCTCCACCTGGGGCCTCAAAGGCTGACCCCAACCATGCTAAGAATTAGACCAATTAGACCAATATGAAATTCATAATTCCTGCCTCAACGCGGGAATTTCAGGAATCAGATAGCTTTTCAGAAATCTGAATGCATCTATGATATAACCGTGCTTTTCACCCGCAAATTCCTTGAAAGAGGTGACCGGACTGTTGACCAGATGGTTCAGGCCGCCAGAAGCGGCAAACATAACATCGCTGAAGGATGTGCCGCTTCCACCACTTCCAGGGAAACAGAAATAAAGCTGCTCAATGTCGCCAAGGCATCTCTTCAGGAAGCATGATTCAAACCATACTGCACCCTCTTTCTTTTCAACCGGAAATGTTATCGTGCTCCAAGAATGGTTATTGCCCAATTCGGCTGTATTTGACTACCCGGTTTGGCGGTTCATTGTCCGGGTTATTCAGGCGGGAGAGGAGGTAGGCGCGGAGGGCGGCCCAGGGGTAGAGGTGGGTGGTGCCGGGATGTGGGGAGAGAGGGAGGGCGGCGGGGCGCTCGTTGTGGCGCAGGAGAACGAGGGTGTGGCCGGCAGTGTTGCGGAAGAAGATGAGCTGGAGGTTGGCGCCCATGGGGGAGACGCGGTAGTCTTGCCAGGCGAGATGGAACTTCTCAAGTGAGGATTCGCTGTCGGCGCACTCTTCAACCTGCATAAGTGCCAACAGGCGGATTAGGTTTGTGTCGTGGCCGAAACGGAGGGTGACACCTGGATGGTTTGATGCAAGCTGCCGGTCGGCATCGTCGATGATATGCTTCAACAGAGATACGGCACTTCGTGGCCCGATTCCGCCTGACAGAGTGGCATTGGCGTGTTTTATATACATTTCGCCGTTAAGTCTGCGCCATAGGGCAAACCGCTCGCCAGGGGTGAAAATGCCGAGGATGCCGGTGCGCACAGTGGTGTTCTGCTCGGCCACGGCGATATCGTGGAGTAGCCACATGAGCTGACTGTGGTCATCGACTTCGGATGGATTCACAAAAAGCTCACTCATAATCCTGGCGGGATGGAGCAGGGTGTCGCACCATTCGTTAAACCTGGGGCGCCATGAGGCCGTGTCTGAGCCTAATGCCTTGGCTTCAGGGGTGGAATAGGCGATAAAATCCATGTTGCCGGGCGACACCGTGCGTATAATCTCCAACGAGGGCTTCATCTCTTTGAGGCGCTCGCAGAATGCCGCCATGCTGACGATGCATCGCGGCTCGGTTGATGAATACGCCCTGACGGCCATGCTGTCGGCAAACAGGGCAGGATAGCGGTCGGCCAGCCTTGAGGCGATTGCCTTATGCTGTCTCTCCCCGAGAGGTGTGAGTGCCCCGGCGTTACCTTGCGCATCATCCCAAAGGCTCTGTACCATCTTCTCCACCCTTTCTCCTGCGGGGGTGAGATTCCCGTTTCGCCGCTGGGCGGCAAATATGTTGAGCACCATGGTGTATTTCCACTCTTTTATCGCCCACCGCGAACCATGGCGGCCATAATGGCTTATGAACACCGGTTCATAGCCTTCCGGGGGTGACGGGGCTGTGTCAGATTCGACGGGATAGGCATAGTAGATGCCCCCTGAGCGGCGCGGGTCATCGGTGACCTCCTCATAGACCGACGCAAAGGCGGGGAAAGAGGCCAATAAAAGAAGTAACGGCAGAAACAGGCTGCATTTCATGGTATATCGGTTGGTGGCTCAGAAGCCGAGTTCGTGGCGTAGGGGATAGTTGTTGCGGAGCGATTCAAAGACTGAAGGTGTGAAGCCTCTCTTCAAAACAGCGGTGTCGGCAAGCGGATTATATGAAGCAAGCACCTCCTGTGGAGTTATTTCGAGCCCGCAGGGAATGGCTGGAGGGGGTGCTGGCAATCCTTTAAGGGCGTCTGCGGCATCTTGAGGGGTTATCAACCGTTCATGCCGGAGCATATCTATTAACGCCGACAATGCCGCATGGGTGGCACGCTGCTTCCCCTCTGTCGAGTATCCGGCGATATGCGGTGTGGCGATTGCCGCCAGCTCCAATAGCTCGCGATTTAAGGCCGGTTCCCCCTCCCAGCAGTCAACTGCCGCCGAAAGCGATTCTTTTGCCGTCAGCGCGTTTAAAATGGCCTCTGTGTCGACAACCGGGCCTCGTGCGGCATTTATCACAACCCTGCATCGGGATAAATCGTTGAAGAATGAGCTGCCTGCCATATGGTGGGTCGGGAAATCCCCCGACAGGGTGTGTGGGGTGTGGAATGTAACCACATCCGCCCGGGCCGCAATCTCCTCGAGCGATACAAACGGCTCGTTTCCGGCCATGGCCGGGTTTTGCGGATTCCATCCCCCGTCGGCAATCCGGCGCGGAGGGTCACATGCCATGATGTCCACGCCAAGCCTACGCCCCCAGTCGGCTATTATCGAACCCACATGTCCCAGTCCTACTATGCCGAGGGTTATCCGTTGCCAGTCCTCAGGCAGAAGGGTGAATATGGAAGCCCACACATACTGGGCCACCGCCGGTGCATTGCAGCCTGGCGCGGAGACCACCCGTATGCCGTTATCCGCGCACCAGGGCAGGTCGATATGGTCTGTGCCTATGGTGGCTGTGGCCACAAGGCGCACCTGTGAACCACCGAGCAATGCGGCATTGCAACGGGTGCGCGTGCGCACAAGAACCGCACATGCGTCTCTGACAGTCTCCGGTGTTATCTCTCCGGGGGAAAGACGTAAAACCTGTGCCGCCCCGGCCAGGAATCCCTCGGGGATAAACGGGATGTGCGATTCGATTATGATTTTCGGTTGTGACATAGCCGGTTGAATTTATATCCTCAACAAAAAAGAGGGGTAAGGAACATTCCATGGCATCAGGCAGCCATGGCCCATATGTAGAAACCGAAATAAACCAGGATTATTGCAAGAATGGGGATGAAACTGTTGCGGTGACGGCGATAGGTGAAGAAGTGCCCCACCTGGTATGCCGCCATGCAGTTGAGCAACGGCAGATAGAATGCAAGATTGCTGAAATTCACCACCGAGAGTACAGCAGTGAACATGAACAGCATTGTGAAGAAGCCGTTGAAAGCCCTCACTCGCGAGTTATAGCTCAGAATTTTCAGGATATTGGCCACGGTGAAGAACGTGCCGGTCAATATGGTGAAAACGGCCACTGCCATTATACGCACCATAGCCCTGCTGCCGGGCAAAGCCCATTCCCCCACAAGTTCGCGCACATGAATCAGCCCCGGGTCAACGATTCCGAAGCCGAATATTATCCAGGCCGGGGTGATAAGTCCGAGAAGCGCTGCAAGGAAACCCCGCAACGACAAGACCCTCATCTGGGCGCAGCCCAACAGCAGCACCGGAACAAAAAACAGATATGCCGCTCTCGAAAACGCAGCGGCGCCTATTATGCAGAACACCAGGAACACCCGCCGCTGCCCCTCCGGGTTATCGAACACGGAAAACAACAGCATCGAACACACGAGCATCACTATAGCCAGCACCGTGCCGTCGTTAAACCGTGCCAATTCAGATGGAACGGCAATCTGCATGGCCAGGAACATAGTGGCCACCAAAGCCGTAAGGCTTCGCAGGATATTGAAAGCGCGGTTTATATAGATTATCAGAATAGCCACGGCGGCGTTGGCCGCGATATTGGCTATCGCAGATGCCTCTCCGAAAGGAATCCACAGATTTGCCGACGGGAGGCAGACCCCCACATCGGCCCTGTCGGGTGTGACCGCCCCCCACTGCCATGCGGAGAAAGCACACAAACACGCCACCGCCAGCATGGCCACCGCCGAGGACTGGGCATGTAAAAAAGCTGTGACCGAGCGTGCTTTGATTATTGACATGGACGACGAGGGTGTTTAAGAACGGCGAGCGGTATGTGATCAACGGCCTGAGGCCAAAGCCATCAGGTCGCGGCCTATGTCGCGGCGGAAATATTTGCCGTCGAAGCACACCTTGCCGGCGGCATCATAACTGCGCGACAGGGCTGATGCTATAGCCTCGGCAGCATCAGGAAGCATGTCGCCATACGACGACAGGGCTATCACACGGCCGCCGGATGTGAGCAGACGTCCATCTTTCAGAGCCGTGCCTGCATGGAAGGGGATGGTTTCGGCTTTTCCCCCTGCTGCCGGCAGGAGGGCTTCCAGCCCTGTAATCTCCATCCCTTTGGGATATGAGCCTGGATAACCGCCCGACACAAGCATCACGGTGACAGCCGTGCGCGGGTCGATGTCCATAGGCATATCGCCGAGATTCCCTTCGGCGGCGGCTTTCATCAGAGCCACCAGGTCGCTTTCGATGCGTAACATCACAACCTCAGTCTCTGGATCTCCCATGCGTACGTTATATTCGATTACCATCGGCTCCCCATCAACCTCGATGAGACCGAGGAATATGAATCCGCGATAGTCGATGCCGCGCGCGATAAGCCCGTTGACCGTTGGCTGCACGATGCGCTCCTCTACTTTATGCATGAACACCTCATCGGCAAATGGAACAGGGCTCACAGCCCCCATGCCTCCTGTGTTAAGACCCGTATCACCTTCTCCAATCCGTTTGTAGTCTTTAGCCACAGGCAGTATGCGGTAGCCTCCATGGCCGTCGGTCAGAACGAAAACAGAGCATTCCACCCCTTTGAGGAATTCCTCTATGACCACCGTGGCCGAAGACGCCCCGAACATGCCCGAAAGCATTGCTTTGAGTTCCTGCTTCGCTTCTTCAAGAGAATCGATGATAAGCACTCCCTTGCCGGCAGCCAGCCCGTCGGCTTTTAGCACATACGGTGGCTTGAGAGATTCAAGAAAACGGTAGCCTTCTTCAATGTCGGCAAGGGTGAAGCTGCGGTAACGCGCGGTCGGGATATTGTTCTCAACCATGAACTGCTTTGCGAAATCCTTGCTTCCTTCGAGCATGGCACCGGCTTTTTCAGGCCCTACGACCAGCAGCGACGGAAGTGCCTGGCGGAAATAGTCTGTTATTCCGGCTACCAACGGGTCTTCATTGCCGACCACAAGCATGTCAACGGCATTTTCGGTAACGAATTTCCCTACAGCCGGGAAATCGAGCGGAGACAATGCCACATTAGTGCCATAAGCGCCGGTGCCTCCATTGCCGGGCGCAATAAAGAGCTGGTCTACGAGAGGGCTTTGTGCTATTTTCCAGGCGAGAGCCGATTCGCGGCCGCCAGAGCCAAGAAGAAGGAGGTTCATGGGTAGGTGTTTGGGGTGGGTAATATGGTTACAGGAAATTAATCTTCTGAATTATTGTCGGAATTTTTTTTGCGTGAACGCATAGGCGACAACGACGGCTGTTTGCCGGTAATCATCTTCAGGGCGTCTTCATTTCTGCGTGCTGCCAGGGGGTTCTCAGAATCCACCGGCTTTTGTTGCGGAGCCTCATACCGTGAAGAAATTCCGAATTTCTCTTCACGGCCGAATTTCACGTTACGGTCGAAACGGTCGTCGCTGCGGCGGAATGTTTTCCCTGCACCGGGACGCCCGGGGCGGTAGCGCTCTTCGAGCGGATTGCGCGGCGGCCGGGCTGTGTTTTCGCGACGCTCGCGGCGCTTGTCGGCGAAATCACGTTCTTTGGAACGTCCGTCGCGGAACCGCGGCCGTTCATCCCGGAATCGCGGGCGGTCGTCGCGGAAACGGGGTCTTTCCTCATCGTCGTCGAAACGTCGACGCTCGCCCCAGCGCGGCGCTTTCCTGTCGGCAAACCGCCGTGGGCGGTCGCCATTATCGCCACGCCCGAAACGGCGCTCACGGCGCTCGGAGCGCTTTTCTTCCTTCTTATCCTCAAGTTCGCGCAAGCGTCCCCCTTCGCGGCGGAACGACTTGTAGTCGCCCTCGAAAATGATGTATTCACGCAACTCGCATTCCAACGCTCCGTTGAGAATCGGGATTTTCACCGAAGGGGCAAGCCCGATTTTGGTGATATATTCGTTTTTGGCGGCGATAATCCAGGCATGATAGCCTTTAAACACATTCTTGAGTTTCTGCCCGATGAGTTCATACAGGCCGTCCATGTCGGCTGCGCTTATGCGCTCGCCATAGGGGGGATTTGTCACGAGCACACCGTCGGCAGGGGCTTCGGTCCAGGCAGACAGAGGTTTTGTCTGCAGGTCAATCATGCGCCCCACACCTGCGCTCTTGATGTTTTTTGCGGCAATCTCAACCGCTTTTGGCGACATATCCGCCCCATAGATTTTGAAGTTGAACTCGCGCTCGCCCGAATCGTCGTTATAGAGCTTGTCGAACAGCTCGTGGTTGAAATCTTTCCAGTTCTCAAAAGAAAAATGGCGGCGGTAGACCCCCGGATTGATATTTGCGGCAATGAGGGCGGCCTCGATCAGGAATGTGCCCGAACCGCACATGGGATCGACCAACGGGGAATCGCCTCTCCAGCCGCTACGCAGGATTATGCCGGCGGCAAGCACCTCGTTAATCGGCGCTTCTGTCTGGGCAACACGGTAGCCGCGTTTGTGGAGCGATTCGCCTGAGGAGTCGAGCGACAGGGTCACATCCGAACCGGAGATATGCACATTAATCATCACATCGGCATCCTGGAGCCTGACCCCCGGGCGCTTATCCTCGCCGTAGCGGTCTTTGAACCAGTCGACTATCGCGTCTTTTACACGGTAGGTTACGAAACGGGAATGGGTGAATTCGTCGCTGAACGCAACGGTGTCGATAGAGAAAGTGCTTCCAACCGACATCAGGCTGCCCCAGTCGAATTCCTTGGCGCGTTCATATAGCTCGTCGGTGTTGCGGGCGGTGAACTTATGGATAGGCTTGAGTATGCGCAAGGCTGTGCGGCAACACAGGTTTGTTTTGTATAGCATCTCCAGGTCGCCTTGGAACGACACCATGCGACGGCCGGGTTCAACATTTTCCGCGCCTAAATTGCGCAGCTCCTCGGCCAGGACATCTTCCAGACCCTGGAAGGTTTTAGCCACCATTTCAAATTGATTGTTCATCGTCGTCAGCAGATTACGTTGTTGGGGGGAAGAGACCACGCCCGCCCCCGAATGCGCCACAAAGTTACTACATTTACCTTGACCCGCAAAATTTCAGCCCATCAGCCGTCAAAGAAAACGCGGCTGCCTCGCCGGCAGCCGCGTCTCCGTTAAAACCCAAACGTATTTTCATCCACGGTCTTCATTGAGAAAGTGTCGTGGCGAAAGAATCTGTGTCAGCGCTTGATAAAGCGCACCGCCGTGTGGTTGCCCTTACGGTCGGCGATATCAGCGATATATGTGCCGGGGGAAAGCGTGGCTGTAGATGCCGAAGCGCTCCCTTCCAGTTCGTGGGCTGCATGGAGCATCCCGTCGGGCGAATAGATGCGGAGAGTGTAATCACCTTCGATTCCGATAACCGACAGAAGGTCTGCGTTAGGAGTGAGAACCTTCACATCGTTCCAGGATGCTGCATCGAGAGCGGAAGCCGGGTCGGGAGCACCGATGCGGTCGAAGCAGGCGTAGGCGGGAACTTTGTCGGGTTGCGAGCTGTCGTAGCTGAAACGGAGTTTGCTGACTTTGCCCAGCGGAGACAAATCGAACCATTTCCAGTCGGAGAGAACGGACGTGGCGTCGGCGCGGGTCTCTGTTGAGGTGCGGAAATCAGCCAGCGGAATTTCAACCGTGGCTTTGACAGTACCGGCAGCATCGAGTCCTTCGATAAAGAGGGTGAAATAGTCGCCGTTTTCCGCAGAGAATTTCTCGCACCAGCCATCGCCGTTGAGCATTGAATTCATCGCATAGGCTGTGTTGGTGACATAGATTCCAGGCACAGAAAGCCCTTCGTCGGAAGCAGCCCCGATAGCAACAGACATGTCGTTGCCTCCCATCATGTAGGCTACCCCGTAGTTGGACGAACCGTCGGCACCTCCCCCCACGACATTGCGGAACTGGTCGTGGTAGTCGCGGAACTCCGTTGAGGTCTCGTTGGCATAGCCGTAGCCTGTCCATGAAGCATACAGGAACCAGGGATAGTTGGGGAAACGGAATGAGCCGCTGTAGAACATGTCGGAGGTGGCATCTTCGGGCAGGGTGGTGTCGAACATCCAGTAGCTTTCGGATTCAAGCGGCAGGTCGTCGAAATCGGCGATATGCAATTTGCCGTTAAGCACATCGACAAGGATTTTCGCACGGGCTTCCTGCCCGTCGGCAGAGGATACGCATATGCGGTATGTTCCGCTGACAGTAGCCTCGCGGGTCAGAACGGCGTCGCTGCCTACTACATTGCCCATCTGGTCAGTCCATTCATAGCTGTAGGGCGTTTTACCACCTGCAGCTAATGCCTCAACGGAAAGTGTCTCACCTTCGTTGATTGCCGTGCCGTCGAAATCGGTCTCTACGGTCAGCGGCTCGATGGTTTCAAGCGTTGTGAACTCCTCGGATGCTATGATGTCAGACTCCATGCCCAATGCGCTCACTGCAAGGAAGTAGGCCTTATAGGCTGTGAGCTGGTCGAGGAACCGGAAATTGGTAGTGACTTCCGCATCAGCCTCGAAGGCCGCAGGGCGCGATGATTTGATGTCGTCGGCTGTGGGAGCCTCTTCCGAGGCTTCCTTCACCATTGAATAGAGGCTTCCCCCTATGTTCCAGCGGGTGCGGACTGTTGCTGTGGCGTCGGTCAGGAGGCCTGTCTGCGGATAACCGTCGGCGATTGCGGGTGCATCCTGCGACACTGCAGCGAACTCATATGCCCCTGCGGTTGTCTGAGCAGGGCGTTCCTTTCCGTCGGCATCTGCCGCCACTGCGTCGAGACGCTCCATGGCTATCCCTTCCGGGGCTTGGAGCAGATGGAGGTCGGTTGCGCTAAGGAATTCCACTCTCTGCCAAAGTGAAGTGTTGTCGGAGGCGAGAACCTGGTAGCTTTCAAAGGTGGTGGGGGTGGTTTCATTGTCGATATTCCGAGTTCCGGCTGCGCCATAATAGACGTTTCCGCTGAAAGAAACAGATTCATAGACATTGGCATCAGGCACGGTCATAACCGGACTGATTGACCCGCCCTGGAATATGTTGTTGCGGACTTCAAGGCCTGAAATGTCGGAGGTTTTGCCGGAGATTGCAAAGGGATAGCCCTCTTTGGCTGTCTCAGAGCCGCCGACAAACGAACTGTTGTGGGCAATCACGAGGTTGTGGATCTGGGCGGCAGCCTGGATGCCTCTCGAAGAAGTGCCATGACCTTTGACGATTGACACTGCGTTGTTGACCACCATTGCTGGATGTGAGGCGTCCTCAGTGCCGGCAGCCCCGTTGGCACGCATATAGATGCCGGTGGAGTATTGGCCGAGGTCGTTTACCACTTTGTTGGAGGCGATGACGAATGCTCCGTGGGGCCAGTAGATATCCATTCCCTGGTAGTCGTTTTTGGTCGACGTGGAGCATGCCACCGTGTTGCCTTCAACAGTGAAATCCTCGGCATTTGCCAGATAGATGCCTTTGGAGCGGGCATTAACAATCGTGTTGCCTTTAACCACAATCCCTTTCTCGTTTGGTTCGGCCACTTTCTGGCTTCCATACGAATAGATTGAGATGAATCCGTTTTCAAAATAAGAGTCCTTGACTGTCAGATAGTCGCAGTTCTGGTTGGCTTCGCTGCCCGATTCGGTCTTTACAAGCGATGTGCCTGTAGAGCCTGAAGCTTCGGCGCCGATTACGGCGCAGTTGTCGATAACACCGTAGCGGGAACTGTTGCGGTAGAGGATAATCGAGGGGTATGTAGCGCTGGAGGTAGAGAATGTGAGAGTACGGAAGTGGATGTAAGGGGTGTTCTCGACTGTCACCATCGGGTTTGACGTGTCGAGCGAGCCGGTAACCAGCACTGCGTCGCGGTTGCCCGATAGGGAGGTGAAAATCACCGGATGGGCTTCGGAAGTGCCCTGCACGTTTGCGATTTCTATGTTTTCTTTGTATTCCCCGTCTTCAAGCTGGAAGATAACGGCATCTTCAACACCGAATTTCAGGGCGTTGACGGCAGCAGAGATGGTTTTATAACGCGCCTGGTCAGACGGGCCTATGCGGTATGTGCCACCCATGCCTGTGATTATGTGGCGCGAGCCGGTGGCTTCAGGCACTTCTACAGATGCGCCATTGGCAGTCAGGCTGCTCAGACGCACAGAAGCGATATTGTCGGGCACAGCCTCCGCCGAAAGGTCGGCGGCAATCCACAGGTTGTAGCTTCCGGCCTCATCTACCACAATCGGTTCATCGAGGGTGAATGTGGCCACTCCGTCGGCAAGTTCTGTCACTTTTGCAATCTGCGTTGTGGCTGAATAAGAGGTTGACTTTCCGGTGTAGCAGAGCGAAGCGGAAATGATGTCGGCAGTATTGGTCGATGGGGTGAAGTCTGCTTTTATTTCCGAAATCGATATTTTGCCATAGTTTCCACTGACATTTAATGTTGCCTGGAGCAGAGCCACATTTTCCGCCCCACGGGTTACATCTTCATCTGAGGCGGGTGCGCATTCCACCGATTCCACCACATGGTCAACAGGTTCGACAGGGGTGATGGCGATTGCGAAACCTGATGTGGAGCTGTAGGTGCTGCCGGTGAATGTGATGGTGATAGTGCCGTCGTCGGCTTTGGAGAAGAGATTGTCAGGGCCTGTTGTGGATGAATAGCCTGTGACAGAACCTATTTTTGCGTTTTCAACGGCTTCACGGCCGCTGTAGACATACATGCGGCCTGAGCCGATGCCGCAGTCAACGGTGTTGATGCCGATGATTTTCCCGATGGGTGGAACAAGCGTCACCTGGCCCTGGAAGTTCTTCGTGTAATTGCCGTCGGGGCCTCCGTCGTCGTAGAGAATCAGGGCCTTGTCGACATTCACAACAGCCTCGCCGGGCTGCATTATATGGATGTTTTTGGTAAGGCGAACTCCTTCGGGGTCGCCATTCTCAACTGCGTAGGTCTTGTCGCCGAACAGGAGGGCCGTCAAGGCGGCATCAACCTCAACGTCGCTCTCAACAGATTCATTAACATCAACAGCCACACGGAACCAGTTGCTCTGGTCGGCAAGCACGGTCGTGGTGTTGTCGGCCGATGGCAGAATAGTGACCTCGTTGCCTTCAGCAGGCATTCCGGCCTCACCCCAGACCACTGCTTTCGTGGGGTCGTTGGTGTCGCCCGTCGACAGCAGGGTGATTTTGGCAATCTCCGAACCCCCTTTAAGGCGCAGTTTCACTCCTGTGAGGTGGAGAGGGTTCTTCAATCCTTCGGTGTAGACGTTGAAATCGATGACAGGTTCGCCGGTGGCACCCGGTGCGAGAATGGCATCGCTTGCCTGGACGGCATCGACTTTCCGCACCTCCGCGTCATGGTCGATATACTGGCGCACGGCGGCTTTCCATCCTTTCCGGGTGTAATAGCTCGATGTGGTGTTGGGGTTGAATTTAACGGTCAGAGAACCGTCGGCAGCCGTAGAGCGTAGTTTCTTGCCGGGGCCGGTTTCGGCTTTCGAGGCATCGTCGAGTTTCCACAGAAGGTTTGACTGCTGGGTATCGGTGCCGCTGTAGATTTCAAAAAGGGCTTTAGTGCCATATGATGTGGAAGCATACTGAACATCAAACGAAGAAAACTCCAATTCAACCACAGCCCCCGGTTCCGACGGCATGAAGATGACTATATGGTCGGCGTTGACAGCCGGATAGTTTTCGCTGTAAGATGTGGGAGGCGCAGCAGGGCTGTAGAATTCCCATTCGCTGTAGAGGGTGTGGGAATGGGAGCCTTCGGTCATGGTGCAATGGTTGCTGATTGTCACTTTGGCCGGGATGTCTTCGGCGGGAGTGGCCGAAGTATCACCAACTTTCACCGTGCCTAATTTTATTGATGCCTCCATTGCATTGAGGGCTTCGGGGTCGATATCGGCGGTAACGGCAAACCAGTTGTCTCCCTCGGCGAGACGGCATTCACCTGTAAGTGCCGTGCCTGATGAGGAGAATGGGCTTTCTGCGTAAAGGCCAGACAGTGGGGCGTTTTTGTTTTCCCCGAGTTGGAATACCGCCACTTTTTCGATGGCGGCGCTTTCAGCCCCTGCGGGAACTGTCACGGCCACTTCTCTTAACTGAATGGGATTCAGTTGGTTTTCTGCCTTGATATTGAAATAGAGCATCGGCACACGCTGCTGACCGGCATAGGCGAATGTTTCGGTTCCGGCGGCTTCAACATCGAGGCCTGTGAATGTCATCTGCGTGGGGACGAACTGCGACACCGTGGCTTCCCACCCTTTTTGCCGCTGGTTTTCGTTGCCTTGTTTTGATCTGAACCACACGGTCAGAGAGCCGTCGGGGGCAGATGATTTGATGTTTTTCGGATTTTCAACCAGGGTGGCGATAAGGTTCTCTTCCAATGCTTCCCGCCCGTTGTAGATTTTCATCACGTCGTTGTTGCCTACCGACACAGCCGAGGAATTGTCGAAAAGTTTGAACTGGGAGAAGTCGATTTTCACCGACTGCCCTTCGGTGGCGGGGATGAAGGTTGCAGTGCCCTCTGAGTTCATCGGGATATTCCCGTCTGCTCCACCTGCGTCGAAAAACGCAACATCATCGCCTACGGTATAAATCTGATGGGATTTGTCGGCAGCTATCAGGATGCTGTTGGCGATTTCGAGGGTGGCGACCGCCGATGCATCGACCTGGCGGGACTCTCCGGCCACAGAAAGCGCCGATACCTCCGGAGCGGCGAGTGCACCGGTCACGTCGGGTTTCACATCGGCATATATCGAATAGGGGTTGGTGCGTTTCAAAACGGCTCCTGACACGGCAAAAGATGTTTCACCCTCGGCAAGTGTGGCCACCAAGGCCTCTTCTTTAGGCTCAGCAGTGCTGTATAGGCGGATATTATCCACTTTGCCGGAAGCGGCGGTGGCTGTCAGGTCGAATGAAAGGTTGTCGATTGACAGCGGGTTGAGAGTGCCGTCGGTGGCTATGTCGAAATTCAGCAATGGTATGTTTTTTGCACCGCGCCAGGCCTGTGTTGAGGCATTCGTTGCGGTGGCGCTGACAAAAGCCATATCGTGTGGCACACCGGCAGTCACCGTTGCGGTGTAGGTGCCGGTGATTGTGCCGGAACTTGCCGCAGGGGCGGCATAGAGCACACAGAGTTTTCCTGAAGCGGCGGTGTATTTAATTCCCGTTTCCGCAGGTGTCATCGCCACAAGATAGCCCTCCGGAGCAGGTTTTGAATAGCCTGTGAAACTGGTTTTAAGAGCTTCGTCACCGTCATAAACAAATACCACCGGCTTGTCGCCACGCAGGCAATTGAAGTCGGTAAAGGTTATCGACACCGGATCCCCTTCGTTCTCCGCGGAGAAAGTAACCCATCCACCATAAAAAGTCGGAGGATTTGATGGATAGTCCATGTTGTGGTAAATCACACCCTCGGGGCCTACGGTGTAGTCACATTCCGCAGTATGGAGGTCTTTTTTCGGATGGTTCCATTCCGGCGTTGCCGCCACGGTTGTCGCCATGGCAAACATTGCAATCAAAAAAGTCGGAAGACGTTTCATGAAAAAATGTGTTGTTGGTTAATAATTATCAATAATTGCGATAACCATCTTCCACACAATGGAATGCCGGGTTGAAAAAGGATAGACACAACGATGCCGGCGAAACCGTGAATAGGGATTCGTCGTTGCAAGCAGTCAGACCCGCAGGTCGCCTGTTGTGATGAAATCGGTTTGGCTTAAACGGAAAATGTCGGCAGCCCCAGTCTTAATCCTCGAAGACATATCAGTTGGTTTGATGGCTAAAAACGACGCACAGGCAGGTCTTCTGACTTATCTTCATTTCCTGTCGGCCTTGCCTTCCCACGCCCCTTTACAGACAGGGGGCAGTGGCATTTCCTTACGGAACCGGCCAGACAAGATGGATTTTACAAGTGTCGACTCTTCGAGCCTTGAAATCCGAAGACACACAGCAGCGGGTCTGTCAGGGATTCTCACCCTGTTCCCTTTTCAACCGTCAATCCGCCCCGGTGGGGTTTTAATTCGGTCACCTGTTGTCGGCTGCAAAGTTAGCAAAAATTTCCTTTTTATCAGTCTGCTTTTTTGAAATTAGTCCTTCTTCTCTACTACTTTTCCGGGTGGTATTTTCCGGATACCGGCATCCGTTGCGTTTGTGCTATAGGTGCAGGTGCAAAAAAAAATTACTCGTCGTCTCGACGAATAATCTTCTTACCTTAAATCTAATACCATGAAAAACTGATGCAAAGGTATAGAATTTATGTTTTACAGCATAATTTTCCGGCAAAAATATTACGTGTATTAACTAAAATTAAGAATAGGCGCCCTGAATGGGTGTCCCATTTAATACTGTTTTAACATTTTGCGACACATCTGTTTTTCCAACGGGTAACCAGCCATGCGGTGATGAAGTAGGCCAAAGATAGCCTCCATAACCAATGGTAAGGTGTTGATTGTTGTGCGAGGGTGGCTCCGTTGTTGTTTATGCGTATGAATCCTTCCACGCCCCATGTGGCCGGAACTATATCGCCCAGCAGTTTCCATAATGGCTGCATAGCGTAGCGCGGCCATGTCAGACCGGATAGGAAAAGGAACGCTACCGATGTGAAAACCACAACGATGAAGGCGCTTTCACGCTCAGTCACCATAATCTGCAATGTCTGCCCCAGCATTGCCGAGGCAATCAGAAGCGGGAACATAAACAGGATGGCCTGCCACATGTTGCCGATGTGGGGTAAGGCGAACCACACCGGGATATAGTGGAGGATGTAGATGCACAGCGGGATATAAATCATCACATAGCATAGGGCTTTCCCGATGACTATTGCCGACGGAGATGCCACAATAGCTGCCGGATCCACACCGCCGTGAAGGCGTTTGCGGTCGTCGGATGCTCCTGAAAGGAATGTGATGCCAAGCAACATGCTCTGCTGCAGGATAAGCACAACGATGCCCGGCAGGATGAACGAAGCGAATCCCTGCTCGGGGTCGCCAAGGAAAAATGATTCCGTCTCCACTCCGCTCTCTTGGCCTGGTGCGCTAATGCCAAGTGTGTTCATGGCCATTGTGCGCAGGTCGGCATCTGTGGCCATCTGAAGCGATGTGAGCGATTCGAGGAATGTGCGGTAGCGCAGCAGCAGGCTCATGTCGCTGTAGAAGTTGATAACACCCTGCTCGCCCCTGTAGGTGCGGCGGGAGTAATCGGCAGGAATCTCAAGAATGCCGTAACACTTTTTCTCTTCCCACCAGCGTTTTGCCTCACCCATGTTGGAGGCATACCCACATATTTTGATGGCCTGGGTGGCATCGGCATGTCGCACGAATTCGCGGCTTTCAGCCGAGCGGCAGTTGTCAACCACGGCAACCGGCATGTCGCGTGTGACTTCGGTATTATAGATGGTGGCATAGATTATCGGATATGCCAGTGGTAACGCGAAGAAAAACAGCAGAGTGCCGGGGCTGGATAAAACCAGTCCGAATTCCCGTCGCAACACTTTGGCTGTTTCGAGAAACCATTCTTTCATATCGTTCCAAAACCCTCTGAGCATGGCTGTTATAATTTTATTGAATTGTCTGGAATTGCTTTTGAATATTTTTTCAGGTAGCGGTTATGGCACATAGACCGGTTTCCTTGCCGCCCGCCTGAGCAACGGGGCGAAGAGCATTGCCATTATGGGGAATACCAGGAGCGCCGCATAATAGTAGCGTGAGAAATAGAGTGCCATGCCGTTGAGTGCCTGGTCAATATATATAAGGAAATACCATCTGACGGGCAGTATGTAGGAGAAGATGGCTATGCCGCCATACATTGCCTGGACCGGAAATGAAAATGCGGCGATTGAGAAGGCCAGGATTCCTGATAGCGAACAGAGCGACAACGCAAGGCGCAGGTTAGGCATGATTTCGCAGATGAACACAGCGAAACCTTGACAGGCGATTACGAACAATACCATTCCAAGGGTCATATGCCATGTGGGGCAGTTGTGGGGGAAGTGCAGGTAGTGGAACATCAAGGCGTTCATGCCCAGACCGATGACGGTGAATACCAGTGTCTGGGGTGCAAGTTTTCCCACTATCGCGGTCCATATGTCGCCGCGCCCTGTGGCTAACCATTCGTTTGAGCGTCCGGTTTTGATTTCGTGGCAGATGGCATAGGCGGTCATCAGGAAAATCATCAGTTCAAGAAGTCCCGGCAGGAATGAAGTGCTCAGATAATAGGAGTAGTTCATCCAGGGGTTGTTGAGGGGATGGTTGTTGATGGTCATTGGTTGCAGCAACGCCCCTGTGAGGGCGTCGGGGGCGCCTTTCGAGCTGAGGGTGGTCTGCACGATACGTCCTGAGGTTGTGACGGCCATGGTCTTGAAACCTTTGAAGACCAAAGTGCCCGGCACATAGAACGTCAGGTTGGAATAGAATGTCAGTTTTGTGCCGCGGCCTCCGATGGCGTCGCGCTCGAAATCGTCGGGAATCATGAAGAATCCGTAGATGTCGCCACGTTGCACCGCATCCATCGCTTTGTTGTAGCTGTCAAACTCCCCTTTTATGTCGATCAGTTCCATAGCTTCGAGCGACCGTGCCATCTGCCTGGAGGTCTGTGAATGGTCGAGGTCGACTATGGCGGCGGGCACTCTTTTCGGAAGCCCCTCGCCGAGCAGCGACACGAAGAACAGCGCCATGCAGATGGGCACGACGGTCATGCCGACAAGATATATCGGTCTGGAAGTGAGTAGCCTCACTTCTCGCTTAATGACGTCCCAAAGTCCGCTTGCCACTTTCATCGTTTCTTATGTTTATTGTGAATCAGTCTTTATAGATAACCGTCATGCCGGGGCGCAGGTCAGGCACCGCTTCAACGGGGCGGGCTTTCACCTCGAATGTCTTTGAATCCCAGTCGCCGGTGGTCTTGGTGGCGTTCCAGGTGGCATAGCTGCCGAGGTCACGAACATAATAGATTTTGGCTTTGACCTCTTTCTGTTTCAGGGCCGGAATCATCACATTGATTTCCTTGCCCATGGTCATGTCTGACAGATATTCTTCGCGCACGTTGAAAGTAACCCATTTGTCGTCGATTTTGAGCACGTTCATAATCGGCGCGCCCAATGCCACGAGTTCACCTTCGTGTGGGAAAATCACATCTATCTGGCCGTCGCAGGGAGCGGTGAGGTATTGGTCTTCGAGAATGGCTTCCACTTCCGACACTCCGGCGCGGGCCACGTTGACCATGGCTTTGGCGCTCTCTTTGTCTTCTTTCTGTGCGCCCTGTTTTGCCATTTCATATTGGCTCTTTGCGGCTTTCGACGCTGCCACGGCTGCATCATATGCGGCCTTCGCTTCGTCGCGTTTCTGCTCCGACATAACCCCTTCCTTATAGAGGTTCTCAAGGCGGGCGTAGGTCTTCTGGGTAATTTCTTCAGCGGCTTTTGCCTGTTGCCACAGCTGGTAGGCGCTTTGTATTATCTGGCTGCGCGTTCCGGCATCGACCTTGTTGTCCATTGCCTGGGCTGCGGTTTCCATGCCGCGTGCCTGCTGCAGTTTGGCCTCGACCAGCGACGAGTGGATGTGCACCAGTGTGTCACCGGCTTTGACCATGTCCCCTTCATTGACATAGAAGGCCACCACGCGGCCTGGCAGTTTGCCTGAAACCCTCACTGAGGTGGCCTCGGCTTGACCTTCCATTATTTCGGCGGGTTTGTTGAGAAACAAAAAGCCGATTATCGCCAGTGCGGCCACTGCGATGACAATTAGCCCTAAGGCACCCAGTAGGGTGCGGTTCTCTTTTTTCTGTTCCGGTGTGAGCGGATTGAGTTCTGACATAGTTCTATTCCGTTTTGTTGGTTTTCAGATTGATTTTGGTGTGTCGGGTGGCGAAAGGGTCAATTGCCGAGTGTGCCCAGCACTTTTGCCAGGTAGACGTCGCAGAGCTGCACGTCGATCATGGCGTCGATATTCTCTGAGTTGGCTTTCAGCCATGCCGTCTGTGCCGCCATAACGTCGTCGGTTGTGACCACGCCCTCGCGGAAACCGAGGGTGGCGGTGCGCATGTTCTCCCGGGCCTTTTCAAGGTTGCTCTCGGTGGCCAGATAGGTTTTCACCGCTTCCTGGGCTTTATATGCGGCCTGGCTGACCTGAAGGTCGATTTTCTCCTTGGCATCGTCGAGCTGCAGTCTCATGATTGTCTCGTTGGTGGCCGCAGCTTTGTATTTGTTATAGTTGCCTCCCCAATGCCATAGTGGCACACGGGCTACAACGCCGACTGAAAATGCTCCGGCTACTTTGTTTTTGAAGCCGTCGAACATGTTGGGGGTGCTGAATGAATATGCTCCTATAAGGGCTATGTTGGGGAGCATTGACGACAGCGCAACCTGTTTCTGTGCCCCGGCGGCTTTGGTGGCCAGTTCGAGGGCGTTGAGGTCGGGACGGTTGGCATAGACTTGCTCCATGTCGTAGTGCGTGGCTATTTCTGCCTGTGTGTCGACCTGGCGTGTGCCTTCATCCTCTACATGTATGTCTGCGTGGACGGGAAGGCCGCAAATCTGGGCGAGGGCCATACGGCTGAGCGACAGTCCGTTCTCAACTTTCAACAGGTCGACCTTTGCTTCGTTTAGTTTGACGTCGACACTCAGCAGGTCGCTGCGAGTTGCCACCCCTTGGTCTACCATCAGCCTTACGTTGCGGTCGAGTGTGTCGAGAAGGTTCACGAAGCTGGTTGCCAGTTCATGTTTGGCTTTGAGCGACACCACAGTCCAGTAAGCGGCATCAACGGCATAAATTACGTTCTGCGCTTCGTTTCGCTGCAGTTCCATTGCGGCTTCCTCACCGATTTTGGCGAGTTTGTTCAGCGCCACGATCTTACCACCCATGAATATGGGCTGGGTAAGTGTCACTGCTCCGAAAAACACATTGTGGATATCGAATTCCATCGCCTCTTTTGGAATCAGAGCTGTCTGGGCAGGCACGGGTGTGCCGTCAGGGAGCACTATGGGCTTCTGTGTTATCGGGTTTATCGCCGGGGCATACTTGTAGCTTTGGGTAAGGGGGTCGAATGTGCCTATCGGCAGGTGCTGGTCGCTGTCGAAAATCGATAGGTTCTTCTGGTTGTAGAAATAACCGCCGGTGAAATCGAATGCAGGGAGATAGGCCGCGAATGCCTCCTTCCGGGTGTAGTGCGCCTGTCTGACCTTTTCAGCTTTGACCATCATCTCCTTGTTGCTCGTCAGGGCCATCTGGCGGCATGAGTCGAGCGAATAAACTTCGGCCGACGCTCCGAAGGAGCATCCGGCAACCGAGGCCATGATGCCGATGATAAAGAATAACTTCCTCATATAGAGATTTTTTCTCATAAAATACGATAGTTGCCAGCCTTATCCATCTCTATCCCTGCATGGGGCATGGGATGATTGCGCCGCTATGCAGCGCAGCAGACTATGGCTGTTTTATTATAACTGATTATATGTAGCAAAAGTTCCGTTAACCGGGCTTGTTTTGCTGTTTGGCGGCGACTATGATGCTACATGCGTTTTGTTCAGGCTTGCAAAATTAATTAAAACGTCTCTTTTACGGTAGGTGGATGTTGGCCTTTTTTTCTGCTATTATGCTTAAAATTGGCCGCTTTGGCTTATTCGACGTAATTGCCCATAAGGAGATGAAGTCAAAAAGGCTTTGATGCTTCAACTTTTGCCATATGACCGGTGTTTTGATTGTGTGATGGTTCGGTTGTCAGGGTCGCTATGTTTCGTTTCGTATAGTGCACCCTATTCTACGATGTAACTTCTAATAAGTATTGACATGAAAAGGATTGTCGCATTAATGTCTATTATGGGGCTGGGGATGTCGGCCATGACTGCGCAGACTTTTTTTTCGGTTAATGCCGGAACAGACGGATTCAATTTCAATGTGACCAATGTTCCTCCGCTATTCCCGGTGGTGCATGTTGCGCCTCCCCCTCCTCCGCCTCCACACAGGGTGGTGTATGCACCATTGATGCCGGGGGTGTCATATGAGGATTATGGCTATTATCCTTCAAAGAAGGCGTATAAAAAGGCTGCAAAACATTATAAGAAGGCTGTTAAACATGCTGCCAAAGCATGGGGCGCAATGGTGGTCGGTGTGCCGGGTTACTATTACGATTATGATGATGACGATTTTTATGAGGAATACTACCATCATCATCATAAAAAGCGCCATAAACATAAGAAACACCACAAAAAACACAAGCATCATCACGATGACTGATGCTGCTCAGCATCCGGCTATGTTTCTGACAGCCATCCATGCCAACATGGCGAGTGCCACGGCTATCAGCGCCCGGGGGGTGGTTATCCGGCGGTAGATTTTGCTGATGGTGTTGTTGGCGGGGAATATCCAATGCATGCCGCACAAAGACAGATAGGCTAAGGCTGCCGGTAGGATGTAGTTGTGGCTTACGGCTTCGGCTATGTGTCCTTCGAGCAGTGAGGCGAGCGCCCTTTGGCTGCCGCATCCCGGACAAGACAGGCCTGTGAGGGCGTGCACTGGACATAACGGCATCCAACCGAGCGCACTTGTAATCCGGAGATAGAGAAAAATCATGGCCGCAGTAAGCATCAACGCTCCTGCGGCCATGATTATCCTTTTGTTTCCGTTCATCAGAGTAATCCCATGAATATGGCCTGGAACGGTATGCCGACCACTCCGCATACGATTGACGTGATTATGAACCATTGGGCCAGTTCGGAATAACGTTTGGCCTTTTGAAGGTCCCCACGGTAGTATGCGCTTTTTGTCATTGACGAAAATATGATGGCAGGTATGCCTATTATGGTGCAACAGAGCACTGTGACAATCACCGACCAGGCTATGTAGGCCGGAGGGCATGGTTCGGTGCACTGCTGTGCAATAGCCTGGGGTGGTGCTTCATATGGCTGGGTGTAAGCGGCCTGATGCCGGCAATGGCAGTCTGTTACCGTTGATGCCTGTTGCGGAGCGGCATATGCTTCGTTGTATGCCTCGACGGTAGCATCGTCTTCTGCCGCTTCAACATCGCTTTCCGACCGGGCTTCTGCATCCATAAGTTGGGCGCGCTGCATTTCGGCTGCCAGTTCGGGAACTTCTCCTGCTTTAGCCCAGTCGGCCAAACCTTCATGCCACACAAGAGTCTCCGGCGTCAATCCGGCGTCGATGAGCTGGGTGGCGCTGTAGGGCCCGGCGTGTTTGTTGTCGATGATAATCCAGTATTCCATTGTGTGGGGTTATGCTGGTTGGGTCTGTGCTTCAGGTTGATGACTGACAACCGTTTAGAAAAATCTGGTCTCGGTTCCGAAAATCGCGGTCAGCAGGTTGTTGGCCAGGCCGCTGGCTCCGATGCGGAAATATTCGTTGGTGAGCCATTTCTCGCCGAGCACCTCTTTAACTATGCAGTAGTAGCCTACGGCCTCTTCTGGAGTGCGCACGCCTCCTGCGGGTTTGAATCCGACCATATTGCCGGTTTTTTCGTGATACTCTTTGATGCATTGGCACATCACATATGCTGCTTCAAGGCTTGCGCCGGGATATTCCTTGCCGGTGGAGGTCTTTATGAAATCGGCTCCGCTATACATTGCCAGCACTGATGCAGCCTTGATATTGGCGGCTGTCTTCAATGCTCCTGTCTCAAGGATTACTTTCAGGCGGGCGTTGCGGCAGGAATGCTTGAGCTCAGAAATCTCGTCGCACACTTCCTCGTAGTCTCCGTCGAGGAAATTGCCGAGGTTGAGCACGATGTCAATCTCATCGGCGCCACCTTCTACTGCCAGGGCGGTCTCTGCAACTTTCACTTCGATGAACGATTGCGAAGAGGGGAAGCACCCTGACACGCAGGCAATATCCACCTCACTCACTTCGAGCACTGAGCGCACCACCTGTGAGAAATTCGGATAGACGCATATAGCGGCTACGTTTTTCATCTCGGGGTGTTCGGTCTCGAACTGGTTGACTTTTTCGGTGAAATCGGCCACGCTCTGGGGTGAGTCTGTCGATTTCAATGTGGTGAGGTCTATGCAGTTGAAAAGAAACTTATAGACGTCCGCATTCATATTCTCATGCAGATGGTCGGCGAGGATTTTCTCTACCGCTGCTTTCACGGCGCTATCGTCGGTGGTCACTTTCGACTCCTCGATTGCCTGGTGGTATTTGTCTTCTGCCATGGTTGCGTTGTTTTTGATTGTCGGTAATATTATAACAATTCCAGGTCGCCGTTTACCACTTCATGCCAGGGAAGTCCCTGAATCGAAAGCTGCTCCATGAATGGATCGGGGTCGAATTCCTCAACGTTGTGCACTCCGGCTTTCTTCCATTTGCCGGTGAGAAGCATCATGGCTCCGATCATGGCTGGCACGCCGGTGGTGTAGCTGACGGCCTGCATCCCGGTCTCTTTGTATGCCTCCTGGTGGGAGCAGTTGTTGTAGATGTAATAGGTCATCTCTTTCCCCTCTTTGTCTTTGCCTGAGATGCGGCAGCCGATGGAGGTTTCTCCGGTGTAGTTTTCTCCGAGATCCTGCGGGTCGGGGAGCACAGCTTTCAGGAATTGCAGGGGCACGATTTTCTGGCCGTTGTAGTCTATTTCATCGATGCGTGCCATCCCTATGTCCTGGATTACGCGCAGGTGGGTCAGGTATTCCTGCCCGAATGTCATCCAGAAGCGTGCGCGTTTGATGGTGGGGAAGTTCTGCACCAGCGATTCCAGCTCTTCGTGATAGAGCAGGTAGCTGTCGCGCGGGCCTATGTTGGGGTAGTTCAACTCCTTGTGGATTTCCAGCGGGCCGGTTGTCACCCATTTGCCGTCGAGCCAGTAGCGCCCGTTTTGGGTGATTTCGCGGATGTTTATCTCCGGATTGAAGTTCGTTGCGAAAGCTTTGCCGTGGTTTCCTGCGTTGCAGTCGACTATGTCGAGGGTCTCCATGGCCGAGAAGTAGTGCTTGGCGGCATAGGCGGTGAACACGCCCGATACCCCCGGGTCGAATCCGCATCCGAGGATGGCTGTCAGCCCGGCTTTCTCGAAGCGCTCGCGGTAGGCCCACTGCCATGAATATTCAAAATGGGCAACGTCGCGCGGCTCGTAGTTGGCTGTGTCGAGGTAGTGCACCCCGCATTCCAGACAGGCGTCCATGATGGTCAGGTCCTGATAGGGGAGTGCCACGTTGATTACCATCTCCGGTTTGTGGCGGCGCAGAAGTTCGCAGAGCTGCTCAACGCTGTCGGCATCAACGCTGTCGGTGCTGATTGCCGGCAATGTGCGCCCCGTTTTTTCTGCTGCTGCGGTTATGGCCGCAGCCAATGCGTCGCACTTTTTGCGGGTGCGTGAGGCTATGACTATTTCACTGAACACTTCAGGGTTCTGGGCGCACTTGTGGGCAACAACGCTACCCACCCCTCCGGCGCCGATGATGATGACTTTTGACATTCTTTCTGTGTGGTTGTTTCTGCCGGCGGTGTTGCTGCGATATGCCGGCAATCTGTTAACAGACTGTTTTCGGTTGTTGTTTAGAGAGGATTATGCAAATTTACACAAAAACTCTGAAAAAACAACATCCCGTTTACCAGATTGAGTCTACAGAAAAAACCTCCAGGTCTTTCACTTCTATGCGGTTGCCCCAGAAATGGAAGCCTTCGGTGTTGTTGGGGTCGGGGCGTCGCTCCATGGAGTAGGAATAAAGGCCTCCGTCGATGAATACCTCGATTGATGTGCGGTCGATGTAGATGTCGGCACTGAGTTCCATGCTGGTGGGGTCTTGTAGAACTCTTTCATATGGCGGTTCGCTTCATCTGAAGTGAGCGATCCCCATGCCCCGTCAGGTTTAAACCGTGTTTCGGCAATCCCCTTTCGTCTCCGTCGTATGTGAGGGTGACATTTTGCCCCTTATAGGCCGACATGTCCTTGAAAACCCAATAGTCTGCTTCATCGGGAGCCACGCGCACCACAACCGACAATTCCGGAATCCCCTTGGCGGTGAAGGTCAGCCGAGAGCGGTCAACTTTATGCGACACCGGAATGTTGAGATAGCGTTCTGATATTTTGAACGTTGTTTCAGCTCCGGTCATGACAGCAGGCAACAACATCAGGGCAGAAAGGAGCGCAACGATTTTTCTTGACTTTTTCATGGTTATGTTATAAATAATTGTCTTGGATTTTGGTAAGCAAAAGTAGCCAAACATTGACTATATGACGGTCCAAAATGTTGTAAATGTTATAAAAACTGCTGCATGACACAGATCACACTCTTCTCCGACCAGCTTTTTCTTCCACAAGCGGGGACAAAAGAGCAACCGGCAGCCCACTGCCGTTAGGCGGATTTGTTGTAACTTTGAAGTAAACAACCGTAGCAGATGGGAAAGCATTCAAAAAACAAGTCGCCGGAACTACAGCAGAAGCTGGCGATACTGCCGGAATCGCCGGGGGTATATATGTATTACGACGCCGAGGGCACGGTCATTTACGTTGGTAAGGCCAAGAATCTCAAACGGCGGGTGTCGTCGTATTTCAACCGCACCCACGACGTTTTGCGCACGGCGCTGCTGGTGCGCGCTATCGCTGACATGAGCTATATCGTGGTGCCTACGGAGCAGGATGCCCTGAATCTTGAAAACTCGATGATCAAGGAGTATAAGCCCCGCTACAATGTGCTGCTCAAAGATGATAAATCATACCCATGGATATGTGTTACCCGTGAGCTTTATCCCCGCGTGTTCATGACACGCCAGCGCCTGAAAGACGGTTCGAAATATTTCGGACCTTACACCGAGGCCGGGTCGGCGCGGGCTGTGCTTGAGCTTGCCCGCGAGCTTTATCCTATACGAACATGCCGGTTGCCTATAACTCCCGAATATCTTGCGCGGGGAAAAGGTAGGTTATGCCTGGAATACCATCTTAAACGCTGCCTCGGTTGTTGCACCGGTCGCATATCTCCGGAAGATTATGCGGTATATATCGAGCATATCCGCCAGATTCTGCGTGGTGAGACCGGTGAGCTGATGGCCTATCTCCGCTCGGAGATGGAGCGCCTGTCGGCAGACCTGCGGTTTGAGGAGGCCGAGGAGCTGAAGCAGAAATACAGGCTGGTGGAGCGCTACCGGGCCAAGAGCGTCATTGTCAGCCAGACCATCGACAATGTGGATGTGTTCGGGGTTGATGACGACGACCGCGACGTGTATATCAACTACATGCATGTGCGCCGCGGGGCGGTGGTGCGCAGTGTCACCCTTCAGTATAAACGTCGTATGGAGGAGACTGTGCCAGAACTGCTGTCGTATGCAATTGATGAAATCCACACCCGGTTCGGCGTTGTCTGCGACGAGGTGGTTGTGCCGGAACTGCCCGATTCGGAGTTTGATGGTGTCACATTCATTGTTCCGCAGCGGGGCGACAAGGCAAAACTGCTTGATGTGTCGGTGCGCAACGCCCGTCAGAGCAAAATCGACAATCTCAAGAATCTTGAGAAGACCGACCCGGAAAAACGCGCCGAGCGCACACTTGAACGCATGAAGGCCGATTTCCGGCTCAACGTGCTGCCGCGGCATATCGAATGCTTCGATAACTCCAACATCCAGGGCACCAACCCGGTGGCAAGTTGTGTGGTGTTCCGCGACGCCAAACCGTCGAAGAAAGACTACCGCCATTTCAATATCAAGACCGTGGAAGGTCCCGACGATTTCGCGTCGATGAAAGAGGTGCTTACCCGTCGCTACACCCGCTTGATGGAGGAGTCCCCCGACGATCTGCCGCAGCTCATCGTGGTCGACGGTGGTAAAGGCCAGCTCTCGGCCGCAGTGGAAGCTCTCGAGGAGATTGGGTTGCGAGGCACCATTGCTGTGGTCGGCATAGCCAAACGGCTCGAAGAAATCTTTTTCCCGGGCGACAGTGTGCCGTTGTATATCGATAAGAACTCCGAGTCCCTGAGGGTTGTGCAGCATCTGCGCGACGAGGCGCACCGATTCGGCATAACACATCACCGCGACCGTCGCTCGAAGTCGGCCATTGTCAGCGAGCTGTCCACAATCAAAGGAATCGGACCGACCACAGAGCAGACCCTCCTTGCCCACTTCAGAAGCGTAAAACGCATCAGCGAGGCTTCCCTCGACGTCCTCGCCTCAGTCATCGGCCCAGCCAAAGCCCGCCTCGTCCGCGCCCACTTCACCACTCATAATTAAAAATTCTATCATTTTTGCTGAGGTGGAGTATTGCTTCGGTTTTATATTGCAGATGATGAATCAATGTCGTTTAGCAGAGATATGCCGATTCGTTCCACTATTCCGGTGACAAGGGCATTGCCCATCAGGAATGCGCGGCGCATGTCAGATGTACCCTGGGTGTGGTTGTCGGGAAACATGTTAAGGCGTTCCAGTTCTATGGGTGTGAGTCGTCTGTAGCGTCCGGAAGGAGTTTGCACAACATGCTTGAATCGCGAAGGAGCTGCGCCTCCTTCTCCTGTAATTATAGTTCGTGAGGGCTTATCGATGCTGTCTGGAAAAGCCATGGCTCCTTCTGAATAATTATATTCATATCCGGTTGTTTTGTTAACCCGTTTCTCGGATTTTCCTCCTTTAGCGTATTTCCATTTATTAAGGGCTTCGGCATCAATGAAAAACTCCTGGGGCGTCTGCTGCTCATCAATTAATATATCGCCTAAGACCACTGATAGTCCGTCATAGCATGGTTTAAAATCAGCGGTATACACTTTCCGGTTAATCATTATTCCTGAATGACGAAACGGGCTGGCTTTCCCCCGATTATTAAAATTATCTGAAATATCGCCCAGGCTACCGGTTATATTGAACTCCGATTGATGGGTTGAGGTGGGTTCTACGGTAAATGCCTTGGCCATAATCCCGTCATTACTCAGCCATTTCCAAGGATCTGTTGTTTTGACCGACATTGGCATGTCTGATTTGAAGGCAAACATGTATGTGCGTTTCCTTCGTTGTGGCATTCCATATTCGGCTGCATTGATAACGCGCCATTCCACGGAATAACCTAAATCAGACAGTGATGCAAGTATGATTGCGAAATCGCGGCCTCTCTGTTTGGCCGGGGATCCCAATAAACGGTCTACATTTTCAAGTATCAGGTATTTTGGCGGATTTTTATGGTCGCGTAGAATCCGGTGTATTTCCCACCAAAGCACACCCTTTTTCCCTTCTATTCCACCTGAACGTTTCAATGTCGTGGCAACTGAATAGTCCTGGCATGGGAATCCGCCTACCAGCAGGTCGCCGTCAGGAATCATATCGACACTTACGGTTGAAATGTCTTCGTTGCTGTGGCCTGCTGTGCCGAAATTCCGGCAATAGATTATTGACGCATCCTGACGCTTTGTTGATGGTTCCCACTGGTTATTCCACACCGTTTTAAATCGTTTTGATGCCCGTTCCAATCCTATGCGGAATCCTCCTACCCCGGCAAAAAGTTCTATAACTCTTATGTCTGCGGCTGCTGTGTGAACTGGCTCATTTTCAAATAGGCTATAATGGGCGCAACTAATGCTATATTGGGCCAAAGGTTCACATAAGATGTGATTGTTATCGGCGGATTCAACAATATCTTTCCTCATCAGTTTGTTTCAATTATATTTTTCACGTAATCTGCATTAAACCAATAGCAGAATTTGTCAGCAACACCTCCGTTAGGATTATGGGCTGCGTTTATATAGCTTGATTTCGTTCCTTTCGGGCGCACATGGAATCTCCGGTGGTCTGAAATGCTCCAGAAATGGTCGAGGCTTATGTTGTTTTGCATCACATTGAGCCTGATGCTTTCCCAATATTGTTCAGCTATTGTGAGGTCTGCTTGCGGCATTGTCCAAAAAAAGACTTTTGTCAGAACATATGCCGGTTCTTCCGCCCATTCTCCGGTCTTTGAATTAATTATACTGATTGTTTCATCGCCGGCTTTCTGAAATACCGCAAACAGGAATCTGCTGGTGAACAGCTCATATGCTTCAGATTCAATCCAGTCGTCATTATTGTAAACTTCATCGTAATCGATGTTTTTAAATGACATGCTCTCTTCCGGCATTCCGCGTTGGTCAATTCTGACGGTCTTGAGTATGATGCCGGATTTTATGAATTCCTCTGCATGCGACAGGCGTTTTGACGTATTCTCCGACGCTATAAGAGCCGCAACATCTGCATATTTGCTCTTGCTCTGGTATGGTGGCATTCCAAGCATCTCGCAGATTTCAGTGTAGTTCTTACCGAAATATGGCAGAAAACGGTCTTTTATAATTTGCTCGAAGGGATGTTGGGCCAACTCCTCTTTCTTGACCAATTCCAGCATCGGTTGCTCCGGTATGGAATAGTTGCAGAAGTGGCTTGCCCCACTGTCAAGAACATGCTGAAGGATATGCCTCATATATGCAGGCTTCAGGCTGAACGCACGTTTTTTCGCTCCTTCATCTGAGAATGGCTGTCTTTGCAGTTTGTCACCTTTCTGTCCTTTCCGACATGCACCGAGATACATTGTGTCACCTTCCGATAACAGATGTGCCTCACCCCGCCTTACTTTTCCAGCTATGGTTTCATAGTCATTTCTTATTATGATGAGGTCTTTTTCAGGAATGGACCATAGAACCCTGAAGAGGAATTTGTAGCTGTAGGATGGTTGCCCTGATACATGCAGATAGAATAGCAACAACATCAGCCTGCATTTATGAATGAGGTGTGAATCTGCAAAATCCGTGCTGACAATAGCGAAATAATCAATCATGGTGCAGACAAGCCGCTCCTTAATACGGTATCCTGATGCGGTTTGGAGCAAAGGCGTGCATTTCAGTTCTACTCCGGCTTCTTTGAAATCCGCATGCCTGTCGGAATTTACCTCGTAGTTGAAAAACAGTTCCTCGACCATCTGTCCAAGTCCCCCTTTCCCTTTCCGGGTTGCCGATGCAATCTCTTTACCGAAAATGTCATATAGGCTTTTGCCAATCAGATATTGGCAGAAATCATATATTGCGGTTGGATTATTCCGGTCATAATCGGCTTTGAAGTTGTTCATCAGTTTTGTTGCTTGTGTGGTTACTCCTCTTGATGCAAATTTACAGAAAAAACCTGAGAATACCCCGGCTCTTTTTATATGATTGGATCAAGGGCAGTGGGGGTGGGGCGGGCGTTGCGGATGAGGCCGGCGAGGCGGGTGCGTTTGACCGGGGAGTGTCTGAAAAGGGTGGAGAAGGTGGGCTGGGTCATGTTGAGGATGTCGGCATGGGAGAGTGTGCGGAGGGATGGGCGGAGGTGGAATTCGGCGATTCTGGTGGGTAGGGGGCGGCGGTTGTGTGGGCATACACGCTGGCATTCGTCGCAGCCGTAGACGCGGTTGCCCAGTATGCCGGCGATTGGCCGTGATGTGCCGTCAGGCATGGCGAGGGTATCGGGCAGGTCGCCCCGGTGTTCGATGGTGAGATAGGAGACGCAGCGGCGCGCGTCAATGTCGCCGTCAGCGCCTATGGCCTGGCCGGGGCAGGCTGTCAGGCATCGGCGGCATCCCAGGCAACTGCGACGGCATGGTTCGTCGGGGGAGACATGGGCGTTGAAGATGACGGTGGCGAGGAAAACATATGAGCCTACACCGTCGACTATCAGCTGTCCGTTGCGGCCTATGAACCCTATTCCTGCCTCTACGGCCCAGTAGCGCTCGCGTAGAGGGGCGGAGTCGATGCATATGCGCCCTTTTATCCCGAGGCTGTCAAGATGCGCTAAAACCGGTTGCAGACGTTGCCTCAGCACCTCGTGGTAGTCGCTGCCGTGGGCATACATGGCTATCCGTGCGGCATCGGGAGTCTGCCGCTCTGTGTGGTAGTAGGAGAATGCACACACCATGAGGGTGCATGGTTCTTCGGGGTTTATACCGTTGAGCAGCAGCCTTGGATTCTGTCTGATATCAGGGTAATTCTTCATGTAGGCCATGCCGCCATGCTTCCCTTCCGAAAGCCAGCTGTTGAACCGGTCAACGGATTCCTCTCTAACGGGGTGTGCTGCGGCGAAGCCGGTTTTCTGCGCTCCCGCCCGATGCGTAAGTGAGATTAGTTCCTCTTTAAGGCGTTCCATTGCCATGCGTTCATTGCCAAGCATTCAGATACGATAGCCTGCGTGTCAGTCGCCGAGCCGTCCGAAATTGTAGCCCCTGGCCTGTAGCCATTCGATTGCGAGGGGAAGGGCGGTTTTCATGTTTTTTTCCGCTTTAAGAGAGTCGTGGAATACGATTATCGACCCGTTGCGGGCATATCGGCGCACATTGGCAAACACCTTTTCGGGAGTGAGTTTCTTGCTGTAGTCGCGTGTCACCAGGTCATACATCACAATGTTGTAGTGGTCTTTGATGGCGCGGGCCTGTTTCCAGCGGATAAGGCCGTGGGGCGGCCGGAACAGCGAGCTGCCAATCAGGTCGTTGGCCTCGGTGATGTCGTGCATGTAACGGTAGGAGTTCACCTTCATGCCCTGCAGATGGTGCATTGTGTGGTTGCCCACGCTGTGGCCGCGCCGTTTCACCTCCTCAAACAGTTCGGGGTTGCGCGCCACATTATCACCCACCATGAAGAAAGTGGCCTTTATTCCATAGTGGTCGAGGGTGTCGAGCACCCACGGGGTCACTTCCGGTATGGGGCCGTCATCGAAGGTGAGGAATACCATCTTCTCCCCATGTTTCTTAAGCCTCCATATGGCTTCGGGAAACAGTCGGCGGTAGATTACCGGTGGTTGCTCAATCAGCATGGCTACTTTTGGTTGGCGGTTTCCTACTGTTTTATGAAATAGCTCAGGTCGTTGAGGTTGATGCCCTTGTCGGCGAGTTTTTTCTGCAGGGCTGCGGTGTCGCCCCCTTCGGAGGCATAGGTCTGCAGAAGCAGGTAGACATATGTGGGCACATACCGGTCGGCGGCGCTCAGGCCCGAGAAGCCGCTGGCCGGAAGCGTGCGGCGCAGCTCCATGAAATATGGCAGATAAGCGCCGTAGCGCATCAGTTCGCCGTCAAGAATATTCAGGCCTTTCTCTTTCAGCTTGGCGTCGCCTGTCTCATGGGCGAGGCGCAGGTAGCAGTCGGCAATCTGGTAGCCTATCTGGATGCTGTAGGGTGAATGTTTCACCGGCAGTTTCTCCTCAATCATATCGAGGATATGGGCAGCTTTGCCATATCTGCCGGCAGCGTATACCATGTCGGCTTCGGGGGTTATGCCTGTGATTGAGTCGGTCATCGGATGTGCGGCATTATACCCTTCGACAAACAGGGCATAGGCAAGGTCGGCCATAGCGCTGCGGTGGGTGGTGACCATGCGGCGCACAGTCTCGTCGAGATAGATTTTGCCATTGTCGCCGAGCTGGTCGAGGCCACCCCATCGGAATTTCTCGGTCACGTTGCGATACATTTTGTCAGTGGCGGTCCAGGTGGCGTTTTCCCCGTCGGGGTTGTAGAGCGGTGTCACCTGGTAGGCCAGGCCGGTGTTGCGCATATATGGCGACAGCGACAGGTAGTATTCGTCAGGCACGGTCATTGCGAAGTATGCCGGGCGGTTCCAGCCGTTTTTGGCGCTTGTTGAAATCATGTCGAGCGACAGTGCCTGGCTCAGGGTGGCCCCGCTTGAAGGATTCTTCGGGTCTTTGTAGAGGTTAACCTCAATCCCTTCTTCGGCTGCCGGTGCCTCATCGGCTGAGATTACCCCTGCGGCCACGGCTCCGTCGATGTTCGACGGTATATACATCGACGGGTAGCGCCATACTCTCGAATTGTTCCACCGGGCATCGGGGTTATGGTAGAGGTCTTCGAGGGCTGTCTGTGCGTTGACCCTCTCGGTCTTCATGTTTTCAGGGTCGAAGTAGTTGAACTGCATCCTGTCGAACACATAGTCGGCGGGTTGCGCCGAGAAGTCGATGGCGGCGCCACCGTCGGTGGCCACCTTCATCTGGTTGGCATACCAGTCGGTGGTCAGATATGAGAGGTTGACCACACGCACGTCGGTGCGGTAGCCCTCCACCTCCTGGGCATACCACAAGGGGAAGGTGTCGTTGTCGCCGTTTGTGAAGATTATGGCGTTGTCGTCGAGGCTCGACAGGTAGTTCATTCCGAAGTCGCGTGTGGTGTATCGACCCGAGCGGTCGTGGTCGTCCCATGTCTGGCTGACAACCTGCAGCGGTACGAAAATGCCTGCTGCCAGGGCTGCGCATGCTGCAATGCAGGAACGCTTTTCAGACCTCCTTCCGTCGGAGTTATTCATTATGATGTTGACCAGCGACCACAGTCCGGCCACACCCATTCCAACCCATATGGCATAGGCATAGAACGAACCGGCAAAAGCATAGTCGCGCTCGCGCGGCTGCAAGGGGGGCTGGTTGAGGTAGAGCACAATGGCGATACCGGTCATGAAGAAGAAGAAAAATATCACCCAGAACTGCTCTATGCCCCGTTTCGAGTGGAATGCCTGCCATGTCAGGCCGATAATGCCCATCAGCAGCGGGAGCATGAAAAACACGTTGTGCCCCTTGTTGTTTTTGCCTATGTCGTCGGGTAGCAGGCTTTGGTCGCCAAGGCGCGGGTTGTCAATCAGGGGTATACCTGAAATCCAGTTGCCACGGTTGGCTTCGCCGTTGCCCGCCAGGTCGTTCTGACGTCCGGCGAAGTTCCACAGGAAGTAGCGCCAATACATGTAGTTGAGCTGGTAGTTGAAGAAATACCTCATGTTCTGCGCAAACGACGGCTGTTGGAGCTGGCCGCTCTGGATTGTGTTGCCATCCTCATCGACAAGCACCGGCGCCTCTACCGTCGGGATTTCGGCCTCGGTCATGTTGGTCCACTCCATGTAGCCTGTGGGATGGTTGCCCGCAGCGCTGTGCATACGCGGGAACAGCATGTTGGGGGTCATCTCATAGCGGTTGTCGCTGATGTGGCTGTCGTAACGGTCGGGAGCGTCGGCCGATGTCTTCACGGTTTTCTCATAGACGGTTTTGGCCGGTTTCTTCTTGAATCCGTAGTTGCCGTTGTTGTCGACTTTGTAGAGAACGGTCGATTTGAACGTGGGGCCGTAGAACAGCGGTGTCTCGCCGTATTGCTCGCGGTTGAGATATGAGCTGAGGGCAAACACGTTGTCGGGCGCGTTCTGGTTCATCGGGGGGTTGGCGTGTGAGCGTATCAGCAGCAGCGCATAGCTCGAATAGCCTACAAAAATCACCAGCACGCTCAGCGCGGCCAGGGTCAGAATCCTCACTGGCAGTTTCTTTGTCATGAAAAGCCAGCAGGCCAGTGCGCCGGTGAGAACCACAGGCACCCATGTGGAGCTTCCGATAAACGGAATCCCCGACAGCACTATCGACGCCAGGAAGAGCAGTTTGATTGCCAATGCATTTTTCTGCTTATAAAGTGCGCTTATGCACCATATGATTACTCCGACGAACAGAACGGCATAGATGAGTACCCCCATGTTGTAGGACAGACCGCAGGTGTTGACAAAGAACAGCTCGAAATATTGGGCTATCTCGATGAATCCCGGCACCAGCCCATAAAGAATCAGCGCCACAATCACTGCTGAAATCGCCAAGGCGATGAGCGAGCCTGTGGCCGTGGTGTTTTTAAACTTACGGTAGTAGAACACAAGCACGATTGCAGGGATGCACAGAAGGTTGAGCAGGTGCACCGCGATGGAAACGCCTATGATATAGGCAATCAGCACCAGATAGCGGTCGGCATGTGGCTGGTCGGCACGGTTTTCCCATTTCAGGATGAGCCAGAACACCAGTGCCGTGCAGAACGATGAGAACGCATAGACCTCACCCTCAACGGCAGAGAACCAGAATGTGTCGCTCCAGGCATACATAAGCGCCCCGCACAGGCCCGATCCGAAAATCACCAGCATTTGCGTCAGGCTCACCTCCTCGGCGTCATCTTTAACAATCAGCCGCTTGACCAGGTGGGTAATAGTCCAGAACAGCAGCAGGATAGTCCCGGCCGACAGCAGTGCCGACATCGAGTTGACCATCAGAGCCGCTTTCGACATGTCGCCCCCGGCGAAATTAACGAAGAAACGGGCCGCCAGCATGAAAATAGGGTTACCCGGCGGGTGGCCGACTTCGAGTTTTGTGCCTTGTGCGATGAATTCCGGGCAGTCCCAGAAACTTGCCGTCGGTTCAACGGTCAGAAGATATGTCACGGCGGCAATCAGAAAACACGCCCATCCGAGCACATCGTTAATCAGCCTGTACTTTTTCATCAAAAAACGTTGCTATATTTCGGTTTCCCCATTCTCCGGTGCGTAAGATTTTAACGCACATCTTCCTTCAAATCACCATCCAACCCACAAAATTACTCCATCCCGCATTCCCTGCCAAATTTTTATGAATTTTTATATGCAGGCATATCCACTGTAGCTATTCAGCCATTAAAAGGGTTGCTTAAAAGCGAAGCAGGTACGCGCGAACTGTGCGCCCCTACGTTGATTGTCAATGTTTTACTGCATCCTTTTTGCTGAATAGTTACTATCCACGCATGTTCATACGGATATTATGCTGATGTTTTAATCTAAATTTGTGGGTGTTGTGTTTGCCGGGTTACAAGTAATGTGGTTTTGTATTGATTATTTCGTTATGGTTATGCTCAAGGGGGAGGCGGCGCGCCAGGAGGCCGAGATGGTTAGTGTGCTGGTGGCGCTGGTGTATGATGATGTGATTTTGGCCGAGGTTGAAGAGACAACGGTGTCGGGTGCGGCAACGTTGGCAATCTCGAAGGTCACGGTGCGGAGGGCGGGCATGCCCGGGTAGCTGCCTGCCACGGTGGCTTCGAGGGTGATGCTGTCGGCGCTGTTGTCGGCAGTGAGCGTCAGAAGGGCGTATTCGTCGGCTTCGATTGAACCGGGTGAGCGTCGGTCGTCTTCGAAGAGTGTGAAAGATGTCCTGCCGCATCCGGGTGTGGGGAAATATTCGACTGTGTAGTTGTCGGGCCGGAAGCCGCCGGTGTTTTCCATCTGATATTTCGCTTTTGGAATCAGCGCACCGCCTCTGACAAACAGCGGTAGCCTGTCGAGGGGGGCTTCAACATCAAATGTGTTTTCACCGCTGTAGACGGTGGCCGGGTGGTTGTAGTCGACCCAAGTGCCTGAGGGGAAACGCACCTGGCGCGAGGTGGCGCCCTGCTTCATCACCGGAGCCACCATCACGTCGCGCCCCCAGAGATACTGGTCTTCTACATCGGAGTAATTATCAGGGTTGTTGTCGTGCATCCCTATGGGGCGCACCAGCGGAAGTCCGGCCGAGGCGTTTTCCCATGCGAGGGTGTAGTTGTAGGGAAGCCATTCATAGCGCTTTTTGACCAGGGGGAGCAATATGTCCTGAAGGTTTTCATAGACATACGGCTCGGCTGCCACTGTTGAATGTGTGCGGAAAACGGGTGAGAACAGTCCCAATTGCAACCAGCGCACATATAGCTCCGGGTCTACGGGATGCTCTTTGTCAACGGCGAAGCCGCCGACGTCGTGGCTCATGTAGCCTAAGCCGCTAAGGCCGGCGTTGAGCATTATTTTCACCTGTGGCTGGAGTCCGCCCCATGAGCGGCTCACGTCGGTCGACCATGGGAACACCGAGTAGCGTTGCAGCCCTGTTGTGCCTCCGCGCATGAGGGTCATCAACCGCCGGCCGGGATATTCCTCGCGGAAAAGGTTGTGGATGATGCTGCTCCAGTCATTGCCGTAGAGGTTGTGGTATTGTCGGGTTGTGAGGCCGTTGGCATGACGCATCCCGTCGGGATGCACTTCGGGTTCGCCCAAGTCGCCCCACCAGCCGGTTATACCTTCGTCTGTGAGGGTGCGGTAACGGTTACGTAGCCATGCGCGGGTGTCTGGGTTCGACACATCAAGCATTCCGCCTTCTCCGACCCAGATTTTCACGTTTTTCACACCGCCAACAGAATCTTTGCCGAGCATCCCTTTAGGGGCGAGTTCGTTGTAGTTGTTGATTCCGTGGCCGCCGCGCAGAACATATGGTTGGGAAATGGCCACAAGATTAACCCCTTTCTCTTTCAGGCCTGCAAGCATCTGGCGGTGGTCGGGCCATTGCGCCGGATTCCAGTCAAGGCGCCCCATATCCTCTTCTTTGCCATACCAGTAGAGGTCGAGCACTATGCCGTCGAGCGGATAGCCTTTCGATTTGAGCATATTCACGACAGAATCGGTCTCGGCCTGTGTCTTGTAGCCGTATTTCGATGTTATATAGCCGAGGCTCCACATCGGAGGGAGCGGCTGGCGTCCTGTCAGGGCTGTAAGTTCGCGTGGCAACCCGGTGAATCCCTGCTGAGAGCTGACAAAGTAGTAGCTGACGGGTGAGGGGCTGATTGTGGAATATGTCAGAGTGTCGGAGGCCACCAGTTCCCCTTCGGCATAGTCGTCGAACACAATGGCGTATCCGTCGGGCGACACCAGCAATGGCATCGATATGTTCATCTGGCTGATACGCGGGTCTCCGTCGGTGTAGCCATAGTTCTGGCGGTTATACATCGTCAGGGTGTCGCCGTGGAGGTTGAAGCTGTGGCCGCGTTCACCGGCTCCATGAAATGACTTGCCCGATGCTTTCAGCCGCATGGTTCGCCGGCCTTGAGTGTCGGTGGGGCGTAGCGAATTGTCTTCTACTGCGTTGTGGCTTCCTGCGGTCATCTTCAGTTCGCCGGATATCTTGTCGAGCGTGGCTACAACTCCGGTGGGTGTTGCCAGTGTGCGGTAGCGGCTGTTTTCGGTTGTAGTGCCGGTGAATCCGCCTGGCTGCATCACTGTGACTTTAGAGGCCTCAACGGTTTCGGTGGGGGCGGTGTTGGTCACTTTCAACACATTGTTGCTTAGCGCCTGCACCTTGACGATGCGCCCCTGTGGCGTGGTCACACTTATTGCATCTGGCGCTACATCTGCGCTCACACCGATAGAGGCCGCCATTGTGGTGGCTATTGCTAAAATCATTCTCATGGCATATCTCTTTGAAATCACAAATCCTTATCGTTTCCCCTCTCATTGCCCCTGTTGCACGGGGATGGTATTCATTCACCCATCATGCGGGAGATGTATTTGCCGATTATGTCGAATTCGATGTTGACGATGGTGCCGACTTTTATGTCGCCGAAATTGGTGTGGTCGAATGTATAGGGTATGATGGCGACGCGGAATGTGTCGGCCTCGGAGTCGCAGACCGTAAGGCTGACGCCATTTACGCAGACAGACCCTTTTTCAACTGTCACATAACCTTTGCGGATCATCTCTTTGGCCACATCGTAGCGGAATTTGAAATAGCGGCTTCCTTCAACCTCTTCGATTCCGACGCATTCGGCGGTGCAGTCAACATGGCCTTGCACGATATGTCCGTCAAGGCGCCCGTTCATCACCATGCAGCGCTCAAGGTTGACGCGGCTTCCTTCGTGGAGCAGCCCGAGGTTGCTCCGCTTCAGTGTCTCGTCGATGGCTGTGACGGTGTATGTGCCGTCGCCTGGTAGTGCCACAACCGTAAGGCAAACCCCGTTGTGAGCCACAGACTGGTCGATGCGCAGCTCGTCAACGAAACCTGACCTGACGGTCAGATGCACATTTCCACCTTCTTTTACCACTTTTACCACTTTCGCGGCTTCTTCAACAATTCCTGAAAACATGTCTGAAAATTCAAAATGCTGTTAGACAATCTCTTTATAGTCAAACTCCCCGCCCCGGAATGCCCGAAGCGGGGAGTGGTATGTGGTTGGTTCCAATGGCTTATTCGGCCATGTTGTGGAAAACGTTCTGCACGTCTTCGTCTTCTTCGAGTTTTTCGAGAAGTTTGTCGAGGGTCTCGCGCTGTTCGTCGGTGACCTCTTTCACGTCGTTTGGAATACGCACGAATTCAGTCGACAGGATTTCGAAGCCGTTCCCTTCGAGATACTGCTGGATGTTGGCATATTCCTCAAACGGGCCGTAAAGCACGATTGCATCCTCATCGGCCTCCAGTTCGTCAACACCGTAGTCGATTAGTTCCAGCTCGAGGTCTTCGAGCGACAGGTCGGCTTTGGGGGCGATTTTCAGCATCACCTTGTGGTCGAAAAGGAATGTGAGCGATCCCTGGGTGCCCAGCGATCCTCCGTGCTTGGTGAAGTAGGAGCGCACATTGGCCACGGTGCGTGTATTGTTGTCGGTGGCGGCTTCAACGAAGATGGCGATGCCGAAAGGCCCGTATCCTTCGTAGGTGATTTCCTTGTAGTCTTTTGCGTCTTTGTCGGTGGCTTTTTTGATGGCGCGCTCAACAGTGTCTTTAGGCATGTTCTCAGCCTTGGCGTTCTGCATCAGGGCGCGTAGGCGCGGGTTGGTTGTGGGGTCGGGGCCGCCCGCTTTCACGGCAATGGTGATTTCTTTACCGATGCGGGTGAATGTCCTCGACATGTTTCCCCAGCGTTTCAATTTTCTGGCTTTGCGATATTCAAATGCGCGTCCCATTTCAGTTTCTTTATTTTGTTTTTGTTCGTTTTAAACGGTCTGTTAATCCTGTTTCTTTCAGGATATTACCTCAGTTCGGCCCCGGTGTTTTTAACCAGGTTGTTGATGATTCTGTTCATCACGGCATCAATCTGCTTGTCTTGAAGGGTCTTTTCCTCGTCTTGCAGGATGATTGATATGGCATATGACTTTTTACCTTCCGGAAGGTTTTTCCCTTCATACACGTCGAACAGCGACACCTCTTTGAGCAGTTTGCGCTCGCTTTCGCGCACCACGGCTTCGATTTGTGCCATTGTTACCTGTTTGTTGACCAACAGAGCCAGGTCGCGTTTCACGGGCTGTGTCTTTGGCAGTGGGGTGAACTGCACTTTCTTTTTAAGAGCCAGTTTCACCAGTGCATCCCAGTCGAGCTGGGCGTAGAACACCGTCTGTTTTATGTCGGATTTATGCAGGAGAGCCTTGGCTATGATTCCCATTTCGCCGAGAGGTTTGCCTGAACGGCTCTTGATGGCGAGCGCTGCGGAGAAGATGTTGTTGCCGGTGCTATTTTCGAGCAGAATCTCTTTGTCGGCGATGCCGAGGCGCGCCAGTATGTTGGCCACATGGGCTTTGAGGTCGTAGAAGGTCGCCTCTTCAGAAGGTCGGCTCCAGTTGCCTGTGCGGGAGTTGCCTGTGAGCCACAATGCGAGGCGTGAGCCTTCGCTATATGGAGCCAGCGGGCTGTCTGCGGTTGATTCGGCTGCGGGATTGAGGGTGTATATGTTGCCGAATTCATAAAACGCCAGGTCTTCGGCCTTGCGGTTTACGTTGTGCGCGATAGATTCCAGGCCTCCGAAGAGCAGGGTCTGGCGCATCACATTGAGGTCGGTGCTTAGAGGGTTGAGCAGTTTCACACAATGGTCGGCAGGGTAGCGGTCGAGGCCAGTGTAATAGCCTTCGGCAGTCAGCGAGTTGTTGAGGATTTCGTTGAACCCTTGCGCCGTGAGCTGCTCTGAAATGAGCTTCTGCAGGTCGTCGGCTGCGTCAACCGGGGTTTTAAGCTGGAGCGAGGAGTGTACGGTTGTGCCGATTTCCACGTTGTTGTAGCCGTAGATGCGTAGCACATCTTCAACCACGTCGCATGGGCGTTGAACATCGACACGGTAGTTCGGCACAAGCAGGTCGATTTCGTCGCCACGGCGGTCTGTAATCTCCATTTCGAGAGATTTAAGTATTGCATCGACTGTTTCCCGGGGTATATCTTTGCCGATTAAGCTGTTGAGGTAATTGTAGCTGAGAGTTACTTTAAACGGCTCGGCTTTTTCGGAGTATATGTCGACCGGTTCGCCGCAGATTTCACCTCCGGCCAGCTCTTTGACCATTATGGCGGCGAGCTTCAGGGCATACATTGCCGCGTTGGGGTCGAGGCCGCGCTCGTAGCGGAATGAGGCATCGGTCGAAAGGCCGTGGCGGCGGGCGGTGCGGCGGATGCGCGTGGGGTTGAAGCAGGCGCTTTCAATGAAAATGTCGGTGGTATTTTCGGTGACGCCCGAATTCAGGCCGCCGAACACGCCGCCGATACACATGGGTTTGACAGCGTCGCAAATCATCAGGTCGGCGCTGTTGAGGGCGCGCTCCACTCCGTCGAGTGTCACGAATTTCGTGCCCTCCTCAACCGTGCGCACCACGATTTTTCCACCCTCAACCGTGTTGAGGTCGAAGCAGTGGAGCGGCTGGCCGATGCCGTGGAGGATATAGTTGGTGATGTCTACAACATTGTTGATGCTTCTGACGCCGATTGCTTCGAGGCGCTGGCGCAGCCAGTCGGGGCTCTCTTTCACTTCAACGCCACGGATTGTCACTCCGCAGTAGCGTGGTGCACCCTGGGTATCGATAACCTCCACGCCGGTTGCGCCGTCGGGGCGGTCGGCTTTGAAGCTGATGACCGACGGGCGATGCAGCTCTTTGTGGGTCAGGTGGCAGTCGCAATATGCAGCCAGGTCGCGTGCAACCCCGTAGTGGCTTGCTGCATCGATGCGGTTGGGTGTTAGGTCTACCTCCATCACATAGTCGCTTTTGAGCCGGTAGTATTCGGCGGCCGGTGTTCCGGGGGCAGGGGCGTTCTCTTCTGCTATGACGATGATACCGTCGTGGGAATTACCCACGCCAATCTCATCTTCGGCGCAAATCATGCCGAGCGATTCAATCCCGCGTATCTTCGAGCGTTTGATCTGGAAAGATTCATCTCCGCTGTAGAGGATAGTGCCTACCGTGGCCACCACTACCGTCTGCCCTGCGGCGACATTCGGGGCTCCGCACACGATTTGGGTCGGCTGGCCGTTGCCGAGGTCTACGGTGGTGATATGGAGATGGTCGCTGTTGGGGTGTTCTTCGCATGTCAGCACTTTGCCGATGACAACCCCCCTGAGGCCTCCGCGCACGCTTTCTACCTCTTTGAGGCCGTCGGTTTCAAGCCCTATCGAGGTCAGCGCCTCACTCACTTGAGCCGGCGCCATATCAATGTCGAGGTAATCTTTTAACCAGTTATATGATATGTTCATAATGATGGAATGTATAGCTTGGTTGTTGTCTCCCCCTATTGCCCCTAATCCAAGTTGCAAAATTACAAAATTTTCTCCAATAACCTATGAATGTGGGCAAATTCGGTCAAGGTGTTTTCCTCTACCGAACTTTATTGTTAACTTTGTGGAGAAGTATTGTGCGTCTAATCTGTTTTATTTTTCCGGAGACTGAATCCACAATTGATTTATGAGGACCGATAGGATATTTGTCATGTTTCTTGCCGTGGTTTGCATGGCTTGTGCCGGCATCAGTGCACCGGCGCAGTCGCTTTTCGATGAGATAATTTACGACGGGGAGACCGTCACTGCCGATTCGGCCATGGTGAAAGCCGAGGCTGCTGCACCGGTTGTTGAAGCGTCCCGGCCACAGCCGCGCCAGCGCACGCTGCCGCGCCGGCAATCGCGTCGCGGCAAGGCCAAAACACCCCCGTCGCTTTGGGATCTGACCGACAGCGAGGGGTTTCCTTTGGATTCGTTGATGTTCGGCCCGCAGCCCCTTTACCCTGATTCGTTGCTCGACGTGTCGGGCATCATACTGCCGAATGTGACGTTCATCCCCCCTATCTTCGGCACGTATTCAACCGCTGTGGCCACTACGCGTCCCGACATGCTTAACCCTTCGGTGTCATCGCTCGACAGCCTGAACTGGGCGCAACAGGCCATTTTGCGTAACCAGCGCTATGAGGTGTTTGTGCAGGATTTCATGATGGCCCACCCGGAGCTGGTCCGCTACAATCTGGCCACGATGCCGCGTGCTCCGAAAGAGTATGTGATGGAGGTGGATCCGCAACAGGCGAAAATCACCGTCACCGAGTTTTCGCGCGATGTGAAAGAGATGGCCTCGGAGGCCAAGCCTCTCGAGCTCAAGCATATCAACTGGCTTTATAACTTCGACGGGTCGCTGCAGTTCTCGCAGGCATATATCTCACCGAACTGGTACCAGGGTGGTAGCTCGAACCTTAACGGCATACTCAACCTGTTCTATAATATCCACCTCAACCAGGCGTTCCACCCTAACCTGATTTTTGACACTTCGGTGCAATACCGTCTGGGGGTCAACAATGCCCCTGACGATGAGGTGCACTCCTACAATATCACTGAAGACCTCTTCCAGCTCAACACTAAATTCGGTCTGAAAGCCGCCCGCAGGTGGTATTATTCAATCACGGCGCAGTTCAAGACGCAGATGCTCAATAACTACCGGGTCAATTCCAACGACCTCAACGCGGCCTTCCTGTCGCCCGGCGAGCTTAATGTGGGTGTCGGTATGACTTACGGCTACGAGAATCCACGCAAGACCATCAATTTCAATGCCGCCATCTCCCCGTTGTCATACAACCTGAAGATGTGTATCGACGAGCGGCTTAACCCGACAGCTTTCGGCATCGAGGAGGGTCATCGCTCGATAAGCCAGTATGGTTCGAGCACGGAGCTGACCTTCAGGGCGAAGCTGGCATGGAATATAGAATATTTCTCGCGGTTGTTTGCTTTCACCAACTATGAGTTTGTGCAAGGGGATTGGGAGAATACCATAACTTTCAATTTCAACCGCTTCCTTTCTACCAAGGTGTTTGCCCATCTGCGCTATCAGTCTGACACGCCCAAGCTCGACGACACCAAGTGGCAGAAATGGCAGCTGAAAGAAATCATATCCATCGGGTTCTCATATAAATTCTCCCGTTCCTGATCATGAGGGTAGGGCTGATCCGGATTGCGGTTGTCGCCGCCGTGCTTCTGCTGGCATATGGCCGGATGCTGGCCGACGCCCCCGGCGGATCATGGGTTATCGAAGGGCTGACGGCAGATTCTGTAAAAAGAGTGTTAGGCATGTCGCCAGGCCCGGATGTGGCGGGAATATGGAGCGCCACAGTCGACGGGGCGTCTTTAGCTATAATTCCCGGCGAACCCCCCGGCGCTCCCCGCAGTTTCACACGCTCATGCCTGATTGTGGTTCTACGGTCGCCCCGTCCCGGGGTGCGCCCCGGCACAGTGATGGGATGGTGCTCTCCGGCTGCCAAGGCCGGATATTATGACTGCACGATGTTTACCCGTTGCAACGGTTCGCAGCTTTCGGATCCTAAACGTTTCACGTTGCGCCTCAATGACAGCTCGCGCCTGTCGCTGATAAAAATTCACGACGGGCTTGAGATTGTTGTCTGGAAAATCATCCCGTATATGTTTCGCTCATTCCTGCGCGAGCGCCACGACCGACCCCGCGACCTCGACGGATTTATCCGTCAATGGCCGGTTTCCGGCTGTGGAGTCCCGGCAGCTCCCCGTTATCTATGAATACCCCTGTGCGCATCCTGTTGATTTTACTTGCGGTTCTGATGCCTCTGATGTCGGTTGCCGACAGAAAAAACTCTATCTCACGCAAGCTCAAACCGTCGACGTCGCGGCAGGTCGGTGCGGAGTGTTGTGCCGAACCTTTCGACACGGTAGCCGCTGATAACACCATGGTGCGCTTCTCGGGTTATGAAAAGACACTTCGCTCGAACCGCGAGACGGTGTTTGTCACCAATCTGCTTGGCGACAGGGAGATTGCAGCGGTATATTTCACCATAACATATTTTGACTCATCCGGAAGGCTACTGCACCGGTCCAGCCGGAGGCACAGGGCAGCTGTGCCTCCCGGTGAAACGCGCCGGGCCGATCTGCCTTCGTGGGACCGCCAGTTCACGTTCTATTATGCCGGTTCGCCGGCGCCTCGGGTTCCGGCCATTCCATACACGATTACGATAACTCCCGACACCCTTTTATTGTCACGCTGACCTAATGCTTATCCATCCAGATTATGCAGATTCTTGACCATATCCGTAAATTCGCCGACATCACTCCTGCAGTTGAGGAATCGTTGCGCGCCGTTATCCGCGAAAAGCATTTCAGTAAAGGTGACACGATACGTGGCGCTGTCAATCTGACCTCATATGCACACTATATCACCAGCGGGTCTGCAAGGCTGTTTTATACTCATAAAAGCAAGGAACATACCGTTTCATTCTCTTTTGAGAATGAATTCATAGTGATTTCGCGCCATGTTGTGATGAATCTTCCCGACACGGTGTCGATTCAGTTCCTCGAGCCTACCACAGTATTGACAATGCCACACCTCAAGGTTAAAGACATACTCGATGATGTCGGTAAGGTCAGTGACACTGCCGGCCTTCTTTTTCTGTCGACCGCTCTGATGCAATATGTGGCTTTTCTTGAAGAGCGGGTGAGTGTCATGCAGTCGTTGGGTGCTGAAGAGCGATATCAATGGCTTCTGCACCGTTATCCCCGCATCACCGAATGCGCCAATGCCACACAAATCGCATCTTATCTCGGAATTACCAAAGAAACGCTTTACCGTATAAGAGGCGGTAAATATGCTTCCACGTCAAAAAGAAAAAAATTAATAAGCGAATGACAACGGATTTTACCTCGGAATCTCCGGCTGCCGTAGCTGATGCGGTGAATCGTTATGCCGGTCGCCATGGCTACGGCCGGTTTGATCCAAAGGCTGCCCTTATTGACATGGACGGCACTTTGCTCGATTCAATGAAATGGCACACTTTGGCGTGGCTCCGCCTGGCCACTGAACTTGGCATTGAGGCTACACGCGAAGAGTTTTATCTCTATGAGGGTATGACAGGAGCGGCCACCATCGGGCTGCTTTTCCGCAGGGCCTTCAACCGCGAACCCACACAGGCCGAGGTATCTGAACTTTATAGCCGCAAGACAAGTTATTTTAATGAACTTCCACGAGTGGGAATCGTGCCCGGTGCCGACGAACTCACAGCCTTGTTGATAGTCCGCGGGATTACCCGGGTGCTGGTGACCGGTTCAGGGCAGATTTCAAACCTTCAGCGTCTCAACGAAGACTTCCCCGGGGCATTCGCCGACAATATGCGCATAACGGCGCGAGATGTGACACATGGCAAGCCTCACCCCGAGCCTTATCTCAAGGCCATGCAGAAAGCGGGTGTGGAACCCTGGCAGTCGATAGTTATAGAGAATGCGCCTCGAGGCGTTGAAGCGGGAGCCAGCTCGGGAGCGTTCACGGTGGCGGTGACTACCGGGCCGATACCTTGCGGAGAGATGTGGCGCGCAGGCGCCGATGTGGTCTTTCCGTCGATGCATGCGCTGGTGGCCTCCATGCCGGCTATCCTGGAGTGGAAGTGATGAGGCAGAAGGGTGGAGCGGAACTATCTGCCGCATGTGGTATGAAAAATGATTTATAAGACTGTTCTATGGTAAATTTGTCGACAATTTCAGAAACAGGATTTGTTCCGGCTCCGAATCTGCTGTTTACCAACAGCGTTGAGCGGGCGATCGACGATATGGCGGGGAAGCTGAACCCTGTTTCGGTGTTTGTGTTGGTTGATTCCAATACGGCCTCGTTTGTGTTGCCGCGTCTGCGCTCGCAGTCGAAGGCAATAGCTTCGGCCACAGTGGTGCAGACTAAGGCCGGAGAAGAGAATAAGAACCTCGACTCCCTGGCCTCGATATGGAAAACTTTAGGTGACCAAGGGGCGACTCGTAGCTCGCTGCTGATTAATATAGGCGGAGGGGTGATAACCGATATGGGCGCGTTTGCGGCTTCGACTTTCAAACGTGGGATACCGTTTATCAATGTTCCCACAACTCTGTTAGGCGCGGTCGATGCCTCGGTGGGCGGAAAGACAGGCATAAACTTCAATTCGCTAAAGAACGAGGTCGGGCTGTTTCGGGAGGCGGAGCTGGTGATTGTGTCAACAACGTTTTTCAGAACCCTCACAAACGCCGAGATGCTGTCGGGCTATGCTGAGATGCTGAAACACGCTATGCTTTCGTCGCGTGAGATGACCGATAGGCTGTTGCGCTACGATATTACCGGCTATGAACCTGAATCGCTGCTGCGTCTGCTCGAAGAGAGCGTGTCGGTCAAGTGCGGTTTCGTCAGCCTCGATTTCAACGAGCGCGGTCTGCGCAAGGCCCTGAACTTCGGCCACACATTCGCCCATGCTTTCGAGTCGCTGGCGATGGTGCGAAAGGCGCCTTTGTCCCACGGCTATGCCGTGGCTTTCGGTATGGTGGCGGCATTGGTGGTGTCGCGCATGAAGCTCGGATTCCCTTCCGATGACCTGCAACGCTATGCCGCTTATGTGGCAGAGAACTATGGCGCCTTCGAGATTACGTGCGATGATTATCCGCGGCTGGTTCAGCTGATGCACCACGACAAGAAAAACATCACATCACAGGAGGTGGCATGCACATTGCTGCGTGCCATAGGCGAGGTGGAAGTGGAGGTGGCTGTGCCCGATTCCGACATCACTGCCGCGCTCGATATCTACCGCGATTTGCTCCACTTGCCCTGATTCAAAGTATTAAAAGGCCGCGACGCATATTTGCTTCGTCGCGGCAAGCGATAAAGAGAGCGATGCAACTGATTATCCCGTTGCATCGCTCTTGTCGTTGTGTGTAATAAGAAGTTATTATGTCAGCGTTTCGACACTCCTTGTGCTATCTTAAGTGTGTTATAACGTGCTGGTTACCGACGCTGCGTCAGATTGAGAGGCGTCGGAGGGTGTTGAGAAGCTCGCGGTTGATGGGCTTGTCGTTCTTGATGGCCTTTGAGAAGGGGACGTAGACGATTTCATCGTTTTTCACACCGATCATCACGTTGCGCTGGTCGTCGAGCAGGGCGTCGATGGCAGCCGCACCCATGCGTGACGCCAATATACGGTCGTGGGCTGTGGGAGAACCGCCGCGTTGGAGGTGCCCGAGAATTGACACCCTCACATCGTATTGGGGATATTCTTTCTCAACACGTTCTGCTATTGCCATTGCCCCTCCTGTAACCGGGCTTTCGGCCACAAGCACTATCGAGGAGTTTTTGCTCTTGCGGAATCCGTTCTGGATCAAGTCGGCAAGCTGGTCGACTTCGGTTGAGATTTCCGGTATAATTGCAGCCTCTGCACCCGACGCAATTGCGCCATTGAGGGCCAGGAAGCCGGCATCCCGCCCCATAACTTCGATGAAGAACAGTCGTTCATGCGATGTGGCTGTGTCGCGGATTTTGTCGACACATTCCATTATGGTGTTCAGTGCTGTGTCATATCCGATGGTGGTATCTGTGCCGTAGAGATCGTTGTCGATTGTTCCAGGCAGACCGATGATTGGGAAGTTGAATTCGTTGGCAAAAATACGTGCTCCTGTCAGGGATCCGTCGCCTCCGATGACAACCAGGGCGTCGATGCCGTGGCGCTGGATGTTGTCGTAGGCCAGCTGACGCCCCTCTTTTGTCTGGAATTCTTTGCAACGGGCGGTTTTCAGCACCGTGCCTCCGCGTTGTATGATGTTCGACACATTGGCTGTGCTGAATTCTTCGATTTCATCAGTTACCAGTCCACGGTATCCCCTGTAGATTCCTTTGACTTTGAAACCGCTGAAAATGGCCGAGCGGGTCACTGCGCGGATTGCAGCATTCATGCCGGGGGCGTCACCTCCGGAGGTCAATATTCCGATACATTTGATTTCTGCCATGCCTGTTATTTAGTTGTTTAGTTGATATTCGGTTGATTAATGCAAAATATTATTGTTGTTTGAATTGACAGTCAGCCTGTAATGCAAGTTGCTACACGTCTTCGTTGACCGAATAGTTGATGAAATCGATCAGCGGTTTGAGGTAGCTGAACAGTTCCGAGGCTTTTTCGGGCCATTGCGGGTCGAGGAAGAATTGTTCGTCGGCCTGGTGGAATTTCCCGTATTCTTTCATGCGCAGCAGGTTGGCCTGGGGATGGTTTTTGTCGTAGCCTTTCGGCACGGTTTTAAGCATCCGATCTGTCACGCACCATCCGGGGAAATTCTTCTCCACCTGCGGGGTGTTGACAATCTGCTCGAATTCTTCGATATTGTCGACTATGGCTTTGCGCAGCTTCTTCAGCACCGGTGCCTCGGGGCACCATATGCCTCCGTACAGGCCGCTCTCCACCACACCTTGGAATTGGCCCAGACCCATCTGGAGGTAATATCCCGCATCATGGGTCGATTTTCCTTTTGCGCTGAACGATGCGGAAAAGTAGAGTTTAAACGGGGTCTTGTCGTGTGAAAAGCGTGTGTCGCGGTAGATGCGGTAGGCGCATTGCTTTGCTGTCAGGCCGTGCATCTCGGGATACCATGCTGTCATATGCCCGATTAATCGGTCGATGTCGGCCAGCCATAATTCGCGCAGTTCGTCATATTCGGCGCGGTTGGCTTTGAACCATTCCCTGTTGTTATTGGAAGCAAGTCTGCTCAGGAAGTCATATAATCGGGCTATGTAACACATCGCAGTGACTGTTTATATGGTTTTAACGGTTATTTGTCGGGAAGGTCTTCCCACTCGACGTCGACCACCTGCTGCTCGGTGATTGTGGTGCTGTTTCTCTCGGCGCCGGCCTGTCGGTGGCTTTCTGTTTCGCTTATGGTTATTTCGCTGAACTTCACATATTCGCCCACATCTTCCGATATTTTCTTTTTCTTGGAGCGGGGCTTTGTCCATCCCCCTTTCCGGGAGCCGTCGGCTTCATATTGCGAGGTATGACGCTGCCCTCCGGGCTGGCCGAAAAGGTCGCCGAAGATGTCGAAACTGCCGGTCTTCATCTTGCGGTAGGTGCGCCAGACCTTGAAAGCCGGTCGCAGCAGCAGATAAAGAATATAGATGAATAATATGAATAGAATTATCGACATAGTTCTCTGTAGTTACTTCATTATCCTGGATAGAGCCCCCGAAGTATCAACTCTTGTGGTGCTCTGATGGTTTAATCGGCGGTCTGCCGGCTGTTGTATTCTTTGGAGCGACCGGCCGTTGTGGGGCGTTATTTCCTGTGAGGCACACGCTGTTTTTCTCTGCGTTTCAACTGCATGGCGGAGAGTATGAAATAGAGGATTATTGTGTAGGCGAACCCTTCTACCCCGAAAATCGCCACGAAAGCAACGGCTGCCACCATCAGGATATACCGGTCGAGGTTTTCACCAATCCGGAAGTTTTTGAGCTTCAGTGAGAACATGCGCATGTCTGTGACCATCAGCAATGCGACTGCCACGATTATGATCACCATGGCGATGTTGCCGACATATGCATGGCTTCCCATCCATGCCGTGGCTCCGACCCAGAATATGGCGTTTGCGGGAATCGGCAGGCCTTTGAATGTGGTGCTCTGGCTGTCATCGAGGTTGAATTTGGCCAGCCTGAGCGCTCCCATGACCGGGATTATCAGGCTGATATAGGGAATCCATGCCGAATGTGACCAGTCGGTCAGGATATTGTAGAGCAGCATTGCCGGTGCCATGCCGAAGCTGACCAGGTCGCTTAGCGAATCGAGTTCTTTGCCCAACGGGGAGGGGGCGTTGAGCAACCGGGCCGCTGCCCCGTCGAAAAAGTCGAAAACGGCCGCGCCCCCTATCAGCATCCACACAATCTGCTCGCCCCGGAATGCCCCGAAGCGGTCGAATGCCGAAAAGGCGAATATGCAGGCCAGTGCGCCACACAACAGGTTCATGCAGGTGAGCGTGTTGGGCACGGATGTTATTATGCGTCGTAACATTGTGTGTTTTATTTATGTGGATGAAGAAGCCCGACCTGGGTTATGCCACCCATAGTGGTGTCGCCGAGCTTTACGTTGATGGTTGTGCCCAATGGGAGGTAGAGGTCGACCCGTGAGCCGAATTTTATGAATCCCATATGGTCTTCGACCGAAGCCTCGTCGCCCGGTTGTGCGTATGTCACTATGCGGCGTGCCATAGCTCCAGCCACCTGGCGCATCAGCACGAGTTGCCCCTCAGGAGTGCGGATGACTACTGTTGACCGCTCGTTTTCAGTGCTTGATTTTGGCAGGTATGCCGCCATGAACCGGCCGGGATGGTGTTTGGCATAAACCACTTCACCGTTGACCGGGAACCAGTTGGCGTGAACGTTGGTCGGACTCATGAAAACCGACAGTTGTATGCAGCGGGTGTGGAGATATTCGTTTTCCATAACCTCTTCTAAGGCCACTACTTTGCCGTCGGCCGACGCCACAACTGCGTTGGTCTGGTTGCCGGGGAAATGGCGGCGCGGTGATCGGAAGAAGTTGACCACCAGCATATAGAATACAACTGATGCGCTTGTTATGATGATGGGTATGAATACCAGCGATTTGTCGAGATACATCCACAGCGGTGCATTGATGGCAAGCAGTGCCACCAGAAACAGTATCAGAGTGTTGGTTCCTTCCCGATGAATTTTAACTCTCATGGTCAGATAATGTCTTGTGCTCGTGTGTGAATTTGCATTTCGGTGTGTATTCCTGATGCGTAACTTTAAGCTACAAAGTTAATGTAAAAATTTTAAATTACCCCATGATTGGGCGTATTATTCGGCGTATTTCCGGTGCGTTGATGCGTTAATGGCTTATCTTTGAGTTGTCGCGTGGGTATATGAGGGCATAAAGAAACCGGATGCACTCTGTCAAAAACGGGGTGCATCCGGTCTGTATCTGTTAACTTCAGGCCTGTGGCCTGTGGGCGGGTTTAGTCGCGGAATTCGCGGCGGGGTCCGCGGGGGCCTTCACGACGCGGGCCACGGTCTCCGTCGCGTCGCGGCATACGGTCTCCGTCGCGACGGGGGCCTTCGCGGCGCGGGCCGCGCGGGCGCTCGGCGGGTTCAACGTAGCCTTCGGGTTTTTCCTGAAGGGCGCGCATCGACAGTCGGTATTTGCCGGTTTTCTTGTCGATTTCGATGAGTTTGACGGTCAGCTCGTCGCCTTCTTTGATGCCTGAGGCTTCCATGTCGGGCAGACGCTCCCATGAAATTTCCGAGATGTGGAGCAGTCCGTCGCGGTTTGGCATGAATTCTACGAATGCGCCGAAATCCTGGATTGTGCGCACTTTGCCGGTGTAGACTTTCCCCTCTTCGGGCAGTTCCACGATGGCATTGATCATCGAGAGTGCCTTGTCGATTGATTCTTTGTTGGCTGCGGCGACTTCGATGTAGCCGCCCTCCGGAATCTCGTCGATGGAAACGGTTGCGCCCGATGCTTCCTGGATGCCCTGGATGATTTTTCCGCCCGGGCCGATAACGGCGCCGATGAGGTCTTTGGGGATGAGCATGGTGACGATGCGGGGAACGTGGGGTTTGTAGTCCTCGCGTGGCGCTGGTATGGTCTGCTCGATGATGTCGAGGATATGAAGGCGTCCCTCGCGGGCCTGGTTTAGGGCGCGCTCAAGGATTTCATAGCTAAGGCCGTCGCATTTGATGTCCATCTGGGTGGCGGTTATGCCCTGGCGTGTGCCGGTCACTTTGAAGTCCATATCGCCGAGGTGGTCTTCGTCGCCGAGGATGTCGGAGAGGATTGCGTACTGGCCTGTTGCGTTGTCGGTAATCAGTCCCATTGCGATTCCGCTGACTGGGCGGCGCAGTTTGACACCAGCATCCATCAGCGCCAATGTGCCGGCGCAGACGGTTGCCATCGACGATGAGCCGTTGCTCTCGAGGATGTCGCTCACAACGCGGCATACATAGGGGAAATCGTCGGGGAACATGCGCTTGATGGCGCGGTGGGCGAGGTTGCCGTGGCCGATTTCGCGGCGGCCTACGCCGCGGGTCGGACGGGCTTCGCCTGTTGAGAATGGGGGGAAGTTGTAGTGGAGAAGGAAGCGCTCGCGCCCTTGGTTGAGCACGTCGTCGAGGATTTTCTCATCGAGTTTGGTGCCGAGGGTGACGGTTGAGAGCGACTGGGTTTCGCCGCGTGTGAACACTGCCGACCCGTGGGGGCCGGGCAGGTAGTCGACTTCGCACCAGATGGGGCGGATTTCGTTGGTTTTGCGGCCGTCGAGGCGGATTCCTTCGTCGAGGATGCAACGGCGCACGGCATCGCGTTCAACGTCGTGGTAGTAGCGTTTCACCAGCGGGGCTTTCTCGTCGCGTTCCTCTTCGGGGAGCGATTCGATGTATTCGTCGCAGATGGCGTCGAAAGAGTCCTGGCGCCAGTGTTTGTCGGCGCATCCGGCTTTGGCCACTGCGTATGCTTTGTCGTAGCATTTGTCGCGCACGTCTTTGCGCAGCTCTTCGTCGTTGACTTCGTGGCAGTATTCGCGTTTTACGGTCTTTCCGGCGGCCTCGGCCAGTTCGAGCTGAACCTGGCAATGCTTCTTGATTTCTTCGTGGGCGGCTTTGAGGGCTGCAAGGAGTTCGGCTTCCGAAACCTCGTTCATCTCTCCTTCAACCATCATGATGTTTTCGGCGGTTGCGCCTACCATCAGTTCCATGTCGGCGCGTTCAAGCTGCTCGAAAGTGGGGTCGATTACGAATTCGCCGTCAACGCGGGCCACACGCACTTCCGAGATGGGGCCGTGGAACGGGATATCGCTCACGGCTATGGCTGCCGATGCGGCGAGCCCTGCGAGGGCGTCGGGGATTTCTACACCGTCGGCTGAGAACATCGTTATGTTCACGAAAGTCTCGGCGTGGTAGTTATCGGGGAACAGCGGGCGAAGCACGCGGTCGACCAGGCGCGATGTCAGGATTTCGTAGTCTGACGCGCGGCCTTCGCGTTTGAGGAAGCCTCCGGGGAAACGCCCTGCTGATGAGAATTTTTCTTTGTAGTCAACTGTCAGGGGCATAAAGTCTACCCCCTCTCCGGCCTCTTTGGCCGATACCACCGTTGCGAGCAACATGGTGTTGCCCATACGGAGTTCCACTGCTCCATCAGCCTGCTTGGCGAGCTTGCCGGTTTCAAGCGTAATCTCGCGACCGTCGGGCAGGGTGATGGTCTTTTTAATCGGGTTCATTCTGTGTTTTTTGTTTTTAACTTCTTAAATCGCGCAAAGATACGAAAAATTCTCCGGTTTCCCATGCCGCCTTGCGCCTTATTCTCTGTGGCATAACAAAAAAATATGCAAAATATGCATGATGCGGGGATGGTGTGTGGCCGATTGTGTTGGGTGGTGTGGGGTTTCTATGTGGTTGGTATGTGCAGGTGTGAAAGCAGGGGCATGAAAAAAAGAATCACTAACCTCAATCCGAAGATTGAAAATTAGTGATTCTCCTCTCTCTCCTGCGGTGCGGACGAGACTCGAACTCGCGACCCCCTGCGTGACAGGCAGGTATTCTAACCAGCTGAACTACCGCACCAAAGGTTTGCTATCCCGGTTAACCTCAGTTCTCGAAAACTCCTCGCTTGGAGTTCCACTCCGCTTTTTCAAGCGCCGTTGGTTTCCCTTTCGTTTGCGTGTGCAAAGTTACACGCCTTTTCTCATTCCACCAAATTTTTTTGCAACTTTCTTCAAAAAATCTGCAATTTTCCCTTGTTTTCCCCTCAAAAACCCTCTTTCGGGGCTTTTTAGGGGGGTCAATCCTCTTCTTTACGGGAGATTTTTATCAGTTCAAGGCGGTTGGCGGATTTTTCGATGACCTCCATATTATAGTCGCCAAGCTCGATGGCGGTGCCTTTAGCCGGAATCTGGCCTGTTGAGAAGAGGATGTATCCGGCCAGGGTCTGGTATTCGTCTTCTTCTGGTAGGTCGAAGTGATATTTTTCGTTGAGATATTCGATTTCGGCACGTCCGGAAAATTCATATACCCCCGGTGCGATTTCCCGCTCGGTGATCTGTTCGTGGTCGTGTTCGTCTTGGATGTCGCCGCAAATCTCCTCCATGAGGTCTTCTAGGGTCACCATGCCGGATGTGCCGCCGAATTCGTCGACTATTATGGCTATCGAGCGTTTCTCGGCCAGCAGACGGCGCAGCATTTTATTTGCCATAAGGGTTTCGGGGGCGTAGACAACGTCTTTCAGTTGTTCCTTCCAATCGCGCCCGGCTATGAAAAGCTCGCTCACATGGATGTAGCCGAGCACGTTGTCGATGTCGTCGCGGTAGACTATGATTTTCGACCGGCCCGATTCGGTGAACAGGCGGCTGAGCTGTGCCCGCGAGGTGTTGTCGATGTCGACGGCCACGATTTCATTGCGCGGTGTCATGCAGTCGCGCAGGTGTATGGTCGAGAAGTCGAGGGCGTTGTGGAAAATCTTAACTTCGTTTTCAACCTGGGCTTTCTCTTCGGTCTGCTCGTCGATTGTCTGCTCAAGGTATTCGTTGAGGTCGACCAGCGACAGTGCGCCGAGTTTGGCGTTGCGGTCTTTGACCCCGAAAATTTTCATCAGTATCTTCGACAGCCATGTGGTGAACAGCGAGATGGGGTAGAGCAGTAGGTAGATTGTTGCCGTGAGTGGGGCGAACAGCTGCATTGACCGGTTGGGGTTGATGCGGAATATGGTCTTGGGCAGGAATTCGCCGGTTATCAATATTATGCCGGTTGATATCAGCGTCTGGGCGATGAGCACGAGCGCCTGGTTGTCGAGCCACCCTTCGAGGGTGGGTTCTATCATTTTTGCCGCTCCCATTCCGTAGATGACCAGCACGATGTTGTTTCCAACAAGGATTGTGGATATGAAGAATTCAGACCGTGAATAGAACAGGTTGAGCACTTTGCCTACGAATCCCCCTTTCTGCACGTCGAGTTCGACCCTCACCCGGTCTGAGGTTACGAATGCTATTTCGATGCCGGAGAAGAAGGCTGAGAAGGCCAGAGATATGAGTGTGATGATTAGCCAGGTGGTATCCATTGTTTCAGATGTGTGTTAATTGGCTGCCCCGGGGGTGGCGGTGGCCGATGTGTCGCGGTCTCCGGGCGTTTTCCGGAATGCGCTTGTGGGGAATATTCCTGAAGGTTTGCGGATTGTGTAGGTTGTCATGCTTTCATTTGACTCGAATCCGTAGCCTTCGATGGTCCGGTCTGCGCGCTCTATGTGGATGAAGGAGTCGGAGTAGATTTTCCGGGAGTTCTGGTCCCAGAACAGCTGCTGGGTGAGGAAGCGGTCGCCGTTGACGTTGCGCATCCTGACGTTGCGGTCGAACCGCCACAGGCGTTTGCCGCTGAAATATGTTGCCGTGTCGGCGGTGAATGTGCCGTCTTCTTTCATGTTGTCGTCGAGTTTGACGATGAACATGCCGTCGGGGAAGTTCCAGTGGGGCTCTTGGGCTTCTTCAAACATCAGCCACAGGGGGGTGGTTATGTGGTAGCGGGTGTAGCCTGAGTCGGAGATGGTTGTCGAGACGTTTATTGTCTTCATGGTGGGGAATGTCTCCGGGTCGGCGCTGATGGCGATGGTGTCGCGGTGGTCGTCGGAACATGCCGCCGCCACAAGCGCAACGATTGCCACCGCCAGGAGCGGCGGCAGCATCCTCATTCCTGTCGTGTTTTGCCGTCTCACTGCCGGATGGCTGTTATTTCAGCTTGTTGCGCCAGAACCACAGCTCGTTGAAGTTCACTCCGAGCGTGACCATGAAATAGTTTTCTTTGACCAGCGGCGAGGGGTGAGCCTGCCGGTTCTTGTATTCGAGGCTCAGGTTGACCATAGTCTTCGACGATGGCGCCGGCAGTCCGAAACCGAGGCTTACACCTATCTCCCTGAGGCTGTTGTCGCCCACCTTGATGTAGTCGTTGCAGTAGTATGCCCCCAGGCGGTAGTTGATTTTCTGCACCCAGCTTCCACGGGGACGGTTTACGAACTGCAGGCCGATTCCCGCTTTCCAGCGGTTGTTGAACGAACCTGTGGCGTCGTTGAACCCTTCTATGGTGGCGAATCTGGCGTTTTTCCAGGGTTGGTATGTGAAGTCGGCTTCCACCATCAGCCTTCCCTGCCATTCGTAGTTTATGCCGGCACCCCAGGTTTCGGCCATGCGGGAACGCCCGTTGAGGTTTAGGTTTGCGATGGTGTCGGGTTTCTCATCTGCGTTTACGTCGTATTTGACGCCATAGGTGTGGCCGCGGAATGTTTTGGCGGGTGAGTAGACCGCGCCAAGTGTCAGGGCGTTGTCGGCATTGAAGGCAATTCGGTATTGCAGGCCGAACCGCAGGTCGTAGTCGCGCACTTCGATAACCCTCTCGAACAGTGATGTGCTGCTCGAGGTGTTGTCGTCGCCGTCGCTGTAGACGTATGTGTCGTTTACCAGTGTGCCGAACAGGTAGCTTGCGTTGACACCCAACGACAATCCTTTGAAGGGTGTTGCCCCGAATCCGAGGTAGACCTGGTTGAGCGACCCGTGGCCTGAGTGGGCGTTGCTGCCGTTGGCAATCTCGTCGCCGAAGCTGTAGCCTACTTCAGAATAGGGTATCAGACCGGCGGATGCGCCGAGCCATTTGGTGATGGGCACCTGCAAGGTGATATAGTCGAGGCCTCCGGTGAAGTTGCTCCCTTTTTCGCCGGCGTCGCTGGTGCGCAGGGTCTTTATGTCTGCTCCTATGTCGAAGAGGAATGTCAGAGAGTCCATCCCTGCGTAGCTGGCCGGGTTCATGAAGTTGATCTGCCGCCCGGAGCGCATGGCATAACCCACCCCGCCCATTGATTTCTGCACGGTGTTAGCCTGGTCGCTGATTAGTCCGTAACCGAAACGTGAATAGGGCGACACGGTGTTGTTTTCAGCGCTCAGCGAGAAAGCTGCCGCAGCCAGCGTTGTTATTGCGATGATGAGTTTATTTATTTTCATTGTAAAGTAGAATGCTTAACAGACCTTTGGTTACGAGGCATGGGTCGACTGTCGCCTCGAAATCCAGGAATTCGTTTACCCTGTGTGCCCATCCCCCCGTCAGCACTATACGGGTGTCGGCCGGGAGCATTGCCCTGTAGTAGGCGATTTCACCGACCACTCCTCTGACTGCTCCGGCTCTCATGGCCGTTGCCGTGTCAGTGCCCAGCAGGGGTGTGTCGCCATATCCTCCTACTTCGGGCAGACGTGCCGTGAAGCTGTGGAGCGAGCGTAGGCGCATTCCGATGCCGGGGGCGATGTTCCCCCCTTTGAAATGGCCGTCTGCGCTGACAAGGTCGTAGGTCACGGCCGTGCCCATGTCGACCACCAGCGAGTTTTCGCCCGGGAAAAGACTCCAAGCCCCCACTGCGGCGGCAATCCGGTCTTCACCCAGTGTGTGTGGTGTGGCATAGTCGATTTTCAACGGCATCGGCATGTCGTGGCTCACCTCGCGCGCTTTCACACCCTGGCTTATCAGCAGCCTGGCGATTTTCTTGCCGTTTCCGGTCACTGAGCAACACAAGGCCCTTTCGGGGCGGAAACGCTCGGCCACGCTTTGAAGCTGCTGGGGTGTGAGCTGCTTCGATTCTTCCTGGTCAACAAGCTCGCTGCCGTCCCAAACGGCTATTTTTGCCGAACTGTTGCCTTGGTCGATGGTTAGATTCAGACCCATTGTTTATCGGATGCGGCCGTGGCATAACTCCCCCTCCCCGTTGATGCCGAAGGCCAATAATCGGGGCAAAATTACAAAAACCTATTTAATAATCGCTTACACCCGTTGATAAAATTGCTTAAATAAGGAAGTGTGTCGCACTTCCTGAATCTACACTTCCTGAATCTACGAGTGTGTGGCGAAGTGTGTGGCAAAGTGTGGCGGTAGCAGCCGGAATCAGGGATAGGTGAGGTTTTCCTCTTTCGGGCGCGAGAGCACTTCGGTCAGGTAGCGGCGTGCGTCGCGGCGTGCTGCCGCGAGATCCATGAATGTGTAGTTGCCGCAGTCGCGCGCAGTGGCGCCCGGCACTTTCCCTTCATATCCGGCTATGAATTCCATCACTTCACGCATCAGCGGGAGGATATCGTTGGGCATGAGGTCTCCTTTAAGAATCAGGTAGTTGCCTGTGCAGCACCCCATCGGCCCCCAGTAGACGACCCGGTTTTTCCATTGCGGGTGGTTGCGAAGGAAAGTGGCGGCGAGATGTTCCATGGCGTGGAGCGAGCGTGGTGTGAGGGCTTCCATGCGGTTTGGCTCGGTCATGCGTATGTCGAAGGTGGTGATTACGTCGCCTGAATCGGTTACGTCGCGCCGGCTGACATATACGCCTCTTAGCAGCCGCAGATGGTCGACTGTGAAACTGGCTATTTTTTCCATTGGTGTTTTGTTTTCCGGTTGGTTTTGTCGGTTGGTTTTGTGTGTTTCCCGGTTGCGTTACGGGAGCAGTTTTTTCAGGATGCCGAATGTGCGCTCCGGCGCTGTCTGCCAGAAGTTGCAATATTGGTCGAGGTGGTTTTCCACGCCGGGGGTGTCGCTGACTACCCTGATGGCAAGGAACGGCACGTTTTTCAGGTGGCACACCTGGGCTATCGCCCCTGATTCCATGTCGACGGCAACAGCGCCGGGGCGTGTCTTCAACACGGCCGCGAGCTCTTCGGGAGTGGATATGAACCTGTCGCCTGAAGCAATCAGCCCCCTTTTCACAATGCCCTGTTTCTGCAGCCCTTCAACGGAGAACAAGCCGGTGGCTCCCGGGAAAGTTTCCGGCAGACCCTGCACCTGTCCCGGAGCATTGCCCGGGCCGCACCAGACGTCGTGGTAGCCGACTTCGTCGCCGACAACCACGTCAAGCACTCCGGCGCCATTGCCGGTGCCTCCGGCTATGCCGGTGTTTATCACTGCGTCGGGTGTGTATGCTTCGATTAAAGTCAATGCCCCTACGGCGGCATTGACTTTGCCGATGCCGCATTGTGTTGCAATGATCTGGTTTGTGCCAATGAGTCCGTTATAGTATTTTCGCCCGTTAAGTTCGGTTTCTGAAGCCGTTTCCATCTCTCTCAGCAACATGCCGAGTTCTGATTCCATCGCGACAATCACTCCTATTTTCATATCTTTTCTCAACAATTTCTTATTTTTGCACATTCTATTAATATCAGCCGGGGCAGAGCATTCCGGCTTGGCAGAGCTGCCGGAGGGACCGGCCCTGCTTCAGCGTTTAATATGTTTCAACATTAAAACCCATAAATCATGTCAAACAAAGGCAATGCATTAATTTCTGTCATTCTCATCGCGTTGGGGGTGGTTTTTATCTGGCTTTATAACCGCGACACCCTTCCGCGAAGCATCGTTCTGCTGTGTGGGCTGGCATTCGTTGTTCCGGCCGTAATCAGCCTGTTGTCGATTTTCATATCGCGCAAGAATAACAGCCGTAGTTCAGGTCTGCGCGCTGTGCAGCTTGTTTGTGCCATCGGCGCGCTGGTGCTTGGCGGCTGCATTATTTTCATGCCCGATGTTTTCCGCCCGTTGCTGGTCTATCCGTTTGCGGCGCTGATGGTTTTCGGTGGCGCGTTCCAGATTTTCCAGCTGTCGCACAAATACCGCCCGGTCGATTATCCCGCCTGGATGTTCGTTGTTCCGGTGCTGGTGCTTGTTGCAGGTGTTGTTATTCTCTGCTGGCCCGGGTTGCGTGAGCCTGTGAACCAGCCATGGATTGTGTTGACCACCGGGATTGCTGCAGTGGTCTATGGTGCCAACGGGCTGCTGATATCCATCCTGCCTCATCGCCTGCCCCCTCTTCATGCGGCATCAGCGGTCGGTTTGCCTGATGCCAAGCATCCGGTTGAACCCGCCAAGGAGGTTGTGGCATCTCCGGATCCGTCGGGAACGGTTGTGCCTGATGAACCGGCTGAAGTTGGTGAACACCGCATGGCGGAATAGCGCCCTCCTATTTCCTCACCGGCTCTATGCCGAATCGGCGGCGGATATATATGGCCACTATGTCGCACAGGCCTTCCATCGGCATTAACGATGAGTCGAATGTGAGGTCGTAGGAGGCTGAATCGCCCCAACGTTTGTCGGTGTAGAAGTTATAATAGGCGGCCCGGAGCTTGTCGGTCTTCACGGCAAGTGTGCGGGCTGCCCCTTCTTTGTCTTTATCGGCGCGCCCCATTATGCGTTTAACGCGTTCTTCGATGGGGGCATGGACAAATAGGCTCAGTTTGGCCACGTCGTGGCTCCGGAGCACGTAGTCGGCGGAGCGCCCGACTATTACGCAGGGGCGGGTGTCGGCCAGATGCTCAATCACGTCGTTGAGTGAGGTGTAGATTGAGTCGGCCATCATGGCCTGGCCGTTATACCACGGTAGCTGCCCGTAGCCCATATTGAAGCCTACCGAGCTGCCCATCAGGTTTGGCACGCGCTCGTCGTTGCGCTCGAACACTTCTGGCGACATTCCCGCACGGTTGGCTGCTTCTAAAAGCAGTTTTTTGTCGTAGTATTCTATGCCGAACTTTTCAGCCAGCATTTTACCGAGTTCTCTTCCACCGCTGCCGAACTGGCGCCCGATTGTGATGACGTAGTTGCTTTTGTTGTCAAGTTCTTGATTCATGATATCGTTTATGGGTAGTTGTTTCCATATTATCCAATATTGCAAATTTAGTTGATAAAAATTGATAAACCGTCAAAAATCGTCGTAAACTTTTGCTGGGTCGGAAAAAATGGCTACCTTTGCAGCCGGGTAAGTCCTACACGGCCAGCTCCCCCTGAACTCCGCCAGGTCTTGATCGAAGCAACGGTAGGGGGTTGTAGCGGCGCGATGTAGTCAGCTTACCCTTTTTTATTTTATAGAAGTAAGAAGTCAGAAGTTGTAAGTTGCCAGTCGTAAGTTTTAAGTCGTAAGTTGTTAGTATGGGGGTAAGGAATCGGAAGAATATAAAAGAATCAGAGACGGGTCACCTCCCGTCTCTGATTCTTTTATTGATGTTTATTGATGCCGATTGATTGGTGGCGAGGATTGGGTCAGTCGAGAAGGTCGACCGGAAGGGCTACGATTTTCATTCCATTGCCACGCACGAAATCGATGATTTCAGAGCGTATCTCCGACGGTTCAACGTCGGCTTCGATTCGACGCAATGCGTTGTAGACCGAAATGTTGCTCTGGTAGATATTGCGGTAGGCTTTTGCGATGTCGTCGATCTGCGTGTCGGCAAATCCGTGTTTGTGCATCACATAGGCGTTTACTCCGAAATATGCCGCAGGGTTATGGGCTATGATTACATAGGGTGGCACGTTTCCGGCTATGCGGCAGCCTCCTTTTATGAGACACCATTTGCCTACTTTTGAGTCTTCATGCAGTATGCATTTCGACGATAGGATCGAGCATTCGTCAACGATACAGTCGCCGGCGATGGCCACACCGTTGCCGATCACGCATTTTCCCTTGATCTGGGAATCGTGGCCTATGTGGCAGTCGGCCATGATGAAGTTCTCGTCGGTGATGAGGGTGCCCCCTTGCGGGTGGATTCCACGGTTGATGATCACGTGCTCACGGATTGTGTTGTTGTTGCCGATATGGCAGTAGGTGGCTTCCCCTTTCCAGCGGAAGTCCTGGGGGTCGGCGCCTATTATTGCGCCTTGGTAGACTTTGTTGTTCTTGCCCATGCGGGTTCCTGCCATTATGGAGGCATAGGGCATTATTTCACAGCCGTCGCCGATTTCCACATCTTTGTCGATGAATGCAAACGGATGGATTTTTACGTTGGCGCCGACTTTTGCCGACGGGTCAACATGAGCTAACGGGCTAATCATAGTGTGTGAGGATTTAGAGGGTTAACTGCCGCCCACGGGGCATTGTGCTGTTTCCGGCGGCATGGCTTTCCCAAAGTTACTAATTTAAAAGGAATCGCCTGGAATTTTCACAGGATTTTTTTGCTTGATCCTCTGGAAAATTTCAGGCGATATCGTTAGTCGGGCTGTAAAGCACCAAAGGCTATTATAGGTGTTAATGGCCTTTATAGCTGTAATAGCTTTATCGGCCGCCTCCGAGGCTCTGGTAGAGGTTGATCAGAGCTTGTTGACGGGATAGCTCGGTGCTGAGGAAGCTCATCTGTGCGCTCAGGAGGCTTGACTGGGCTGTGAGCACTTCGAGATAGGTTGTGCGCCCGTCGTATGCCATCAGCAGGTTGGTGGCTTCAACGGCTTCTTCGAGGTCTTTGACCTGTTTTGAGAGGAATGCGCTCTTCTCGGCCGATTTCTCCAATGCGACACAGTTGTTGTAGACTTCGGCTGCAGCATTGAGAAGCGTCTGCTCGAAGTTGTTCATTGCCTGCTCCTGCTGCAGTTTGGCGCCTTTGAGGCGGGCGATGTTCTGTCCGCGTGAGAACAGGGGGGCTGCCAGCGACCCTGCCAGCTGCACGAACCAGTCGCCCGGATTCTTGATTATAGAGCCGAGCAGGTTTGTGAATCCGCCGTTGGTTGAGATGCTCAATCCGGGATAGAAGGCTGCCCGCGCGGAGTTGGTGGCGTAGTAGGCCACGGCGAGGCTTTCTTCGGCAGCACGCACGTCGGGGCGCATGGCCAGTTCACGCATAGGCACGCCTTCGCGCAGCACCTGCGGGTTTTCCATGCGGGCGTCGGCAGGGATTGCCCATGTCTGTGGCTGCTCGTTGAGCAGCAGCGACATGGAGTTGTTGGCTTGCACCAGGGCGGTTTCAAGGTCGGTTATCGATGCGAGGATTGACCAGTATTGTGCCTGGCTCTGCACCACGGCGGCCTGGGTTACGCGTCCGGCCTCTTTATAGTCTTTCATTATCTCGACGTTCTGTTTCCACAGGTCGGCGGTTTCGCGGCTCAGCTGAAGCTGGGCGTTGAGGTTGGCGATTGAGTAGAAACATGAAGCCACACCGGTGATTATCTGCGAGCGTACGGCTTGCATGTAGTCCTGCTGCATCCTCACTGCAGTTTCGGCACTGCGTTTGTTGTTGAGGATTTTGCCGAAAACATCTATTTCCCAGCTGATGGCCATGGGGATGGTGTAGTTCCAGCCGACTTCGTTGCCGGCATACCAGGCGTTTGCCCCGTTGGCGTTGATGGCAACTGCGGGCAGATAGCTCAGACGGGCGCCGAGCATGTTGGCACGAGCCACTTCGACGTTGATTTTTGCGTTGTCGAGGTTGATGTTGTTGGCCAGGGCGCGGTTTATGTAGTCTTGCAGCAGGGGGTCGGTGAATACTTGCTGCCAGCTGAGGTTGCCGTAGGCCGTTGAGTCAACCGGAGCCTCTTTGGCTTCGACATACTCGCGCGTCATGGCGGTGTCTTGCGGCATGTCGAATTTTTTGTAGATGTGGCACGACGAGAGCATCCCTGCGCCGAGGGCTGCGGCCACGCACATCTTTATTGTTATGTTTGCTTTCATTGGGTTTTATTCGTTTCGTTGTTAGGAAGCCCTGTCCCTGCGGGTCAAACCGTCGACCCGCAGGAGGGGGGCACCCTGTTTAGCGTGAATATTGCTCGATTTCGCTCTCGATGCCTTCGTTGTCAGTGTCTTTCCACTTTATCGGGGTAATCTTTTCCTGGATGAGCTGGAAGGCCACAAACAGGGCGGGCACGATGAAAATCTGGAAAATCATGCCGATTAGCATACCGCCGACCGAGCCGGTTCCGAGGGCGCGGTTGCCGTTGGCGCCTACGCCTGATGCGAACATCATCGGGAGCAGACCGATAATCAGCGCCAGGGAGGTCATCAGAATCGGGCGCAGACGGGCTGCGGCTCCGGCGATGGCAGCGTTGATAATCGACATGCCTGTGCGGCGGCGCTCCAGGGCGAACTCAACGATAAGGATGGCGTTTTTGGCCAACAGACCTATGAGCATAATCAGGGCGATCTGCAGGTAGATGTTGTTGGTTATGCCGAATATATGTGCGAATATAAACGAGCCCATAAGGCCGAAGGGTATCGAAAGGATAACAGCCCACGGGATTATGTAGCTCTCATACTGGGCAGAGAGCAACAGGTAGACAAACAGCAGGCAGAGGCCGAAGATGATGGCGGTGGCGTTGCTGTTGCCGCTGCCTTCCTCACGTGTCATGCCGGAGTATTCAAATCCGTAGCCTGCGGGAAGTGTCTGCTGGGCAACACGCTCGATGGCGGCCAAGGCCTCACCGGAGGAATATCCGGGGGCTGGGTTACCTGTAACGGCGATTGACTGGAACAGGTTGAAACGGGTCATGAGGTCGGGGCCGTAGACTTTAGTGAGTGTCACGAAGTTTTCGAGCGATGCCATCTTTCCGCTGTTTCCGCGCACTTTGATATTGCGCAGCGATTCGGGCGACACGCGGGCTTCGGGTGCCGACTGCATCATCACGCGGTAGATTTTACCGAAGCGGTTGAAGTTGCTGACATACATCGAGCCGAAGTAGCCCTGGAGGGCGGAGATAATCTGGGTGGTCGACAACCCTGCCTGTTGGGCTTTTGCGGCATCGATGTCGATGCGGTATTGCGGGAAGGTTGGGTTGAAGGTTGTGTAGGCCATCTGGATTTCGGGCTGCTGGTTGAGCGCTCCGAGGAATCCCTGCACCACGGTGAAGAAGTCATCGATGCTGCCGCCGGTTTTATCCTGCATCTTAAGCTCGAAACCGTTGGTTGCGGAGTAACCGGTGATCATCGGCGGCGCGAATGCGATCACACGTCCGTCTTTGACCAGCTGCCCGGCCATGCCGTAGAACTGCTGGATTATTGCGTCGACACTTTCGGTTTTGCTGTTTCGCTCGCTCCAGTCTTTGAGGCGGACGATGAAAGCTCCGTAGGTGGGGCCTTGACCTGCGATGAAGCTGTAGCCGAGGATGGTGTTGCGGTATTCGATGGCGGGAATATTGGCCAGGATGGCGTCGACTTTATCCATTGTCTCTTTGGTGCGCTCCTGCGATGTGCCCGGGGGCATGTCGACCATCACGAAGAATGTGCCGGTGTCTTCATTCGGAACGAGGGCTGTAGGTGTCTTTGCCATTAGCCATACGAGTGCGGCGATTGATGCGGCCACTATTACGGCTGACGACACTTTGTGGCGGATGAAGAAGTTGGCGCCTTTTTTGTATTTGTTGAGCTGGGCGTCATACATCACGTTGAACCAGTGGTGGAAACGCTTCACGAAGTTGCGTTTTTTCCCGTGTTCGTCGGTGTGGGGCTTGAGGAATACGGCGCAGAGGGCCGGCGACAGCGTCAAGGCGTTGAGCGCCGAGAAGCCGATGGCAATGGCCATGGTGATACCGAACTGCTGGTAGAAGATACCTGCGGTGCCGGGCATGAACGACACGGGGATGAACACCAGCATCATCACAAGGGTGATTGATATGATGGCGCCTCCGATTTCGTTCATGGCGTCGATAGAAGCCTTGCGCGAACTCTTGTAGCCCGCATCGAGTTTGGCGTGGACCGCCTCGACCACCACAATGGCGTCGTCGACCACAATGGCGATTGCGAGCACAAGGGCCGACAGGGTGATGAGGTTGAGCGAGAACCCGATGAGGTTGAGCACGAAGAATGTGCCGATAAGGGCCACAGGGATGGCGATGGCGGGGATGATGGTTGAGCGTAAGTCCTGAAGGAAGACGTAGACCACCACGAATACCAGTATGAACGCCTCGATGAGGGTGTGGACAACCTTGTTGATTGAAGCATAAAGGAAGTCGTTGTTGTTCATCGGGATGGCGAACTTCAGCCCTGCGGGGAGGTCTTTCTCAAGTATTTTCACCTGTGCCAGACAGTCGTTGATAATCTGGGTGGCGTTGGAGCCTGCGGTCTGGAACACCATACACATGGTCGAGGGCTTGCCATTCAGGGTAGAGCCGAAATCATATGTAACCATGCCCAGTTCTACGTCGGCAACGTCTTTCAGGTAGAGGGTCTGGCCGTCGGGGGTCGATTTGATTACTATGTTCTCGAATTCTTCGGGGGTTGAGTAGCGGCCACGGTATTTCATGGTGTACTGGAAGCTCTGGTCTCCTTGCGCGCCGAATGAACCGGGGGCTGCTTCGATGTTCTGGTCGCGCAGGGCTGCAGCCACATCTGAAGGGTTCAGGCCGTATTGGGCCATCACTTCGGGTTTGATCCATATGCGCATGGAGTAATCGCCGCCGAATGACATGACATCACCCACGCCCTGCACACGTTGCAAAACCGGAATGATGTTGATTTTCATGTAGTTGTCGAGGAACTCGGCATCGTAGGCGTCTGTTTCGGTGTAGAGGGCTATGCCCACGAGCATCGATGACTGGCGCTTCTGGGTGAGCACACCCACCTGGAGGACTTCGGAGGGGAGGAGGTTCTGGGCTTTAGACACACGGTTCTGCACGTCGACGGCGGCCATGTCGGGGTCGAATCCCTGTTTGAAGTGCACGTTGATTGTTGCGGCGCCGGTATTGGTTGCTGTCGACTCAATGTAGGTCATGCCTTCGGCACCGTTGATTGATTCTTCGAGAGGTGCGATCACTGAGTTGAGCACGGCCTGTGCGTTTGCGCCGGAGTAGGTTGTGCTCACCGAGATGGTTGGAGGCGCGATGTCGGGATACTGGGTGATTGGCAGCGACACCAATCCGATCAGACCCAACAGCACGATGAATATTGAGATAACCGTCGATAGCACCGGACGGTTAATAAATGTATCCAGTTTCATCTGTTTGTTGCTGTGTGAATGGATTTTAAGTTAATGTTGCGGCTCGCCTTCGGGGTGATGCCGCCTTATTGTGCGGCGGCTTGTTGCTGCCTGGGGGCAGCGGCTGCGTCGACCGGTTTGATTGGCATGTTGTCTTTTACCTTGGTTCCGACCCCTTCAACCACGATGCGTTGGCCGGGGGTGAGGCCGGAAGTGACGATGAACTGCTTTCCGTCGTTCATCGGAGAGATTTCAACGGGGGTGGCTACGGTTTTGTTTGAGTCGTTGACAACATAGACAAAGCGGCGGTCCTGGATTTCGAATGTGGCGCGCTGCGGCACGAGAATCACGTTGGACATGCGGTTGGGGATAAGGATGCGTCCGGTTGATCCGCTGCGCAGCATACCGTTGATGTTTTTGAAGCGTGCGCGCACGTTGGCCGCTCCTGTCGAGCTGTCGATTACGCCTGAGACGGTTGCCACTTTTCCCGATTCGGGGTAGATGGTGCCGTCGGCCAGCTGGAGTTGCACATCGGGCAGCTCGCTGATGGCCTCGTTGAGCGATTTCTTCCCTTCGTTGGTGAGGTTGAGGATGTCTTTCTCATTGATTGAGAAGTAGGCGTAGATGTCGGAGTTGTCGCTCACTGTGGTGAGAGGTGTCACCATCGATGGCGATGCCAGCGAGCCTTCGCGGTTGGGTATGGAGCCTACGAAGCCGTCGGATGGAGCTGTCACAACCGTGTAGCTAAGGTTCTTGCGGGCTGTGGTCAGGGCTGCGTTGGCCTGGCTGAGCTGGGCTTCAGCCTGGCTGAGCTGGTTTTTCGCGAGTTGGTTTTCATATTCGCTGATTATGTTTTTGTCGAACAGACGCTGTTTGTTGTCGGCGGTGAGGCGGGCTGATTCAACGGCGGTTCTGGCAGCGTTCACCTGCGCGAGGGTCTGGTCGACTGCCGCCTGGTATTGCACCTGGTCGAGGGTGAAGAGAGTCTGCCCTTTGCTGACGTGCTGTCCTTCGTCGACATGTACCTTTGTGATGAATCCCGACACGAGGGGACGCACATCGATGTCGGTTTTACCTTTGATGGTTGCTGCGTAGTTGCTTGCGAGGTCTGATGTGCCTTCAGCCACTGTGATGGTGGCGATTTCGGGCGTCATGTCACCCATCTGCTGGGTCTTTTCGCCACACGATGTCAGGCCGAAAATGGTCGCCGTGGCTCCTATTGTTGCCACCAGCGAGAACATTCTGCTTTTCTTCATTGCTTTCGTTTTTTAATATCTACTTTTGGTCTTTTTTATCCTTAGAATAGTCTTGAGATATTTGTCAAATCTCCTGAAAAATTCGCCTAATCTGCGGTCTGTCAAAGCCGTAATATGGCCGATTTTTGATATTCGGTTGCAAAATTACCAAATTCCCCACCATAAAAATATGATAAAAATCATATTCGACCCGTCTTTAACCACATTTAACCTAAAGAGGCCGAAGCCTTTAACCATTGATAACATAGTTAAGGGCGCATGATTTTTGTGCATGCCATCATGTGGGAGGATGGCATGGATTTGATGTTTTGCCGATGCAAATGTTAACGGATGTATATGCAAGGGTGTGCGGATGGCTATTGGCGTTAATTGAAGTTAATATATGGAACATTTTCGCCCAAAAACTATGTTGCAAAACATAAAAGCTATATCTTTGCATCAGTTTTTCATGGTATTAGATTTAAGGTAAGAAGATTATTCGTCGTG